>Ga0209542_10013842_pt1 | contig 13815 bp, 9 predicted proteins | sample RifCSPhighO2_01_FD_184028 | JGI IMG/M metagenome (GOLD analysis project Ga0209542, IMG submission 184028) | Soil microbial communities from Rifle, Colorado - Rifle CSP2_plank highO2_0.1 (SPAdes) (version 2) | ecosystem: Environmental > Terrestrial > Deep subsurface > Rock core/Sediment ...
CAGAGGCAAAGAACTTTAAGATTTGGCAGTCAGCCAATTTCCCGGTTCGGGAAAACAACAGCCTTCATATTGACATTCCGCTGAAGAAGAAGAACTTTTTTGAGAGGATTTTTGGATGGTAAGATAAAAAAGCTCTGTAAAATTACAGAGCTTTTTGAAACTTTTTGTGGTGTATTGATTTATTGTATTTTTAGTATATAATAAAGCCATTAAAATAAATTTAAACTAGATTATACTATGAACGGTTCAGGCGCTAATTTTACAAATAAAGCGCAAGATGCAATTCTTTCAGCTCAGTCAATCGCGCAAGAAAGAGGCCAACAACAAATAGACGCCTTGCATTTGCTTTACGCCTTACTTTTACAAGAAGGGTCTTTAGTTTTAACTATTTTGCAAAAATTAGGCATAGACATTGATAATTTAAAAAAGAAAACAGATAGTCAAATATTAAAAATTTCAACAATTTTAAACCCAACAACTTTTGGTCAGTTTTATTTAACCCAAGATATGGCAAAGGTTTTAGATAGGGCGCGGCAAGAAGCGCTAAAAATGCAAGATGAATTTATTTCTGTAGAGCATTTATTTTTGGCTTTATTAGATCAAAAATCAGCGGCCAAAGAGGTTTTAGAAAGAGCAGGGCTTCTAGGGTCAGCAGATAATGTGGAAACATTTAAAAAAAATATTTTAAGCTATGAATCTGTTTTAAAAATTTTATCACAAGTCCGCGGAGGCCAAAGAATTACTGATCCTGAACCAGAATCAAAATACCAAGTTATTGAAAAATATACCAGAAATTTAACTGATTTGGCTGCTTCAGGAAAAATTGACCCTATTATTGGCAGAGATAATGAAATAAGAAGGTTAATGCAAATAATTTCTCGCAGGACAAAAAATAACCCCGTATTAATAGGAGAGGCTGGTGTCGGCAAAACAGCTATTGTGGAAGGGTTTGCCCAACGGGTAGCCCGCGGAAATGTTCCGGAATTTTTGAAAAACAAAGAAGTTATTTCTTTGGATTTAGGGGCTACAATAGCAGGCACAAAATACAGGGGTGAATTTGAAACAAGAATTAAAGCTTTATTAAAGGAAATCAACAAGTCTGCAAATAAGTATATTTTATTTATTGATGAGCTTCATACTATAATTGGCGCCGGAGCCGCAGAGGGAGCAATTGATGCTTCAAATTTATTAAAGCCATCGCTTGCCAGAGGAGAATTAAGGGCTATTGGGGCTACCACATTAAAGGAATATCAAAAATATATTGAAAAAGATCCGGCGTTAGAAAGGAGATTCCAGCCAATTTATGTGCAGGAACCTTCTTTAGATGATGCGGTAGCAATTTTAAGGGGAATTAAAGAAAAATACGAGGTTCATCATGGAGTAAGAATAAAAGATTCAGCAATTAAAGCTGCGGTTGAATTGAGCAGTCGCTATATTTCTGACAGATTTTTGCCAGACAAGGCAGTGGACTTAATGGATGAAGCAGGTTCGGCTTTAAGGCTTGAGATTGAGTCTGAGCCTCAAGAGTTAGAAAAATACGATGAAGAAATTACAAAATTAGAAATTGAAAAACAGGCTTTAAAAAAGGAATCCTTCAACTCCGCTCAGGACAAGAAAGATTCTGATAGAAGATTAAAAGTTATTGCGAAAGAATTAGCAGAAATGAAAGAAAAAACAAAGGAATTAAGAGCTAAGTGGTCCGCAGAAAAAGAGTTAATTAATAAAATTAAAGATATAAGGGAAAAAATTGACACTCTTTATTACCAAACCGAAATTGCTCAAAGAGAAGCTGACTTAGAAAAAGTAGCCGAAATAAAATACGGAAAAATCCCGATGCTCTTAAGGGATCAAAAATCTATTGAGCAAAAATTAATTAAATTGCAAAAAACCCACCATTTTCTAAAAGAAGAAGTTACAGAAGAAGATATTGCCAGAGTAGTTTCTAAGTGGACCGGAATACCAGTTATGCGTCTTATTACAGAAGAAGCTAAAAAACTTGAGGCAATGGAAAATACCTTAAATAGGCGTGTTATTAGTCAAAATGAAGCTATTAGCGCCATATCTCGCGCAATACGAAGGGCTAGGGCAGGTATTTCAGAAGAAAACAAGCCTTTGGGCAGTTTTCTATTTTTAGGACCTACGGGGGTTGGTAAAACCGAGACAGCCAGAGCTTTGGCCGAATTTTTATTTGATGATGAAAAGGCTATGATACGGCTTGATATGTCAGAATATATGGAGAGACACACAGTATCTAAAATTATAGGTTCACCCCCTGGTTATGTTGGCTATGAAGAAGCAGGCCAATTAACAGAAAAAGTCAGAAGAAGACCATATGCCGTTATTCTACTTGATGAAATAGAAAAAGCTCATTCAGAGGTTTTTAATATTTTATTGCAAATTTTTGAAGACGGCAGATTAACAGATTCAAAAGGCAGAATGGTTTCATTCAAAAATACTATTATTATTATGACGTCAAATGTTGGGTCAGACTTTATTAATAAAATGTCTGCGATTGGATTTAGTAGCAAGCAAGATGTGGCAGAAAGAGAATCAATGAAAGATAAAATAATGGATTCATTAAAAGACCAGTTTCGCCCGGAGTTTTTAAATAGGATAGACGAAATAGTGATATTTAATTATTTGAAAAAAGAAGAAATCAAGCAGATTGTTGATTTAGAAATGTCAAAAGTTGAAAAAAGATTAAAGGGAAAGGAGATAAGCATTAAAATTTCACAAAAAGCTAAAGAGCTTCTGGCTCACGAGGGATTTGATCCAAACTTAGGTGCGCGCCCGCTTAAAAGAGTAATTCAAAGATTAATTTTAGATCCACTATCAATTAAAATTGTAACAAGTGAAATCAAAGAAGGCAGCAGGGTTTTAATTGACGAAGAAAATGGAAAAATTATTTTTGAAACACCAAAACTACTATCAAAAATATCTTTTCAAGAAAAAGTTAAATCTACTAGTTAAAAACCTTAAATTACGAAATGCTTTCGTAATTTAAGGTCAAAAAAAAGCCCGCACTTATAAAGGTGGGGCATTACACGCTACATTAAAAGCCTTAGGTTATCGTTTAGACAAAGGCATTTTTCTATGAATTCTTTGCTAAAATAGTGGCTTTTTTTGGCTTCTTTGATTGTTTTTTTATCGTATTTGGCAAGTTTTTTCCATGCGTCACTTATATTTTTTGCTAAAATCCAATAATCTTGATTTTCATGGATGCCCTTAGCCTTTAGAATAAAAATACGCATTTTGACTCCTTTGGTGGGGTTAGTTGTTAAAGAAACTACTTATAGTATATAGTATGTTAATTAATTATAATTATACCATAAAAATCATCGGGGTTTTATTTTTAGGAGCATTAGGTGCTTTGCTTTTTAATTTGTTTGTATTGCCGTATATGATTTCAAGTCCCTATTTTGACCAATTCCAGTTTGTAAAAGATTTTAAGCAAGGGAAAATAATTATAAACCCAAAAGAAAGTGTTTATATACAAGAAAATTCTGTGATTGAAGATAGTATTGAAAAAGTTAAAAAATCAATTGCAGTAATTCAGAGTACAAAATTAGGATTAAAAACGGGCTTAATTATTACATCAGATGGACTTTTAGTAACTTTAGCAAACGCGATTCCACTAAATGGCAGTTTCAATGTTTTTATAGCGGGAGAATCGGTAAGTTTTAAAGTGTTAAAAGTTGATGTTAAAAATAATCTAGCTTTAATAAAAATTGATAAAGAAAATTTATCCACAGTTGGTTTTACAAATGCAAATAAAATAAAATTAGGTCAAAATATTTTTTTAGTAGCTTCAATTTCAATAAAACAGGATAACTGGGTGGCAAATGAGGGTATTATAAGCCAAATCAACGAAGAATTTATTCAGACAAATATTTCAGACTCCAAAAATGTCGAAGGTAGCCCATTATTTAACATAGCAGGTGAGTTAGTGGGAATAACTTTCGTTAATAAGGAAGGCAAAATATCTGTGATTCCTGTAAACAAGATTCAAGAATTATTAGGGCTATAAAGTTATTGCACAGTAATAGTAATAACTCTTGAATTACAAAATTATTGTTTCAAAGGTCATTTCGTAATTCAAGGTAAAAAGTTATCCACATATTATATGCGGATTTTTTTTATTAAAAAGTTGTAGAATAAAATATTATGGTTAAGCCTTTTTACAAAAAATGGAAGTTATGGATTTTTACTTTTTTAATACTTTTTTCTGTTATTTATATTTTTAGGCAAAATACTATACCTAGTTTGGCAAATATATTAAAGTGGCATAGTTTGTTATCAGCGTCCTTAAATTATCCATCTAATCAGTTAGATCAAAGACCAGCCTTAGATTTATTATCAGATTTACCTAATGGGCAAAGCCTTAAAATTAATAAAACAGAAAATTTGTTGAGCAACGAAGATATTAATATTGAGGGCGAACAGTTGTTTTTAATTGAGAGCAAACAAGACAAAATAGATGATATTTTAGAAAAAATTGATATTTTACAAAGACAAATAGCAGATTTAATAGTAATTAAAAATGAAAATAATAAAAAGGTAGAAGATGAAGCAATAAAAGAATTTAAAGAAGAAGTTATAGAAATAGATCAAGAGCCACAAAAACAAAATAATATTGAGTTTGTAAGTTATGTTAGCGGAGGTAGTAATAAAGTTTATCCTAAAATTTTAATTTCAGAAGCGCAAATAGGAGGCTTAACAGACTCAAAACAGGAATTTGTAGAATTATATAATCCCAATGACCAAGAAGTTGATTTGTCTAGTTGGTATTTGCAAAGAAAAACAAAAACAGGGTCGGACTATGTAACCTTTGCGCCAAATACCTTGTTTTCTGGAAAAAGAATAAATTCTAACGGATATTTTTTAATTGCCAGGCAGGATTATTTTATAAATTTAGCAGACATTTTCATTGATAATCCTTTAACCGAAGATAATTCTTTAATTTTAAAAAATCCAAACGGGGAAATTTCAGATAAATTAGGATGGGGCGAGGCTCAAGATTATGAATTGGTTCCTGCTCAAAATCCAATAGAGGGTCAAAGCATTGGCAGAAAACCAGAGCAAGGCGACACTGATAATAACTCAATAGATTTTGAAATTGATACGCCAACTCCAAAAGCGCAAAATACTGCCTATGTTGCGCCAATAATTCCGCCGGAAGAACCTGCGTTTCCAACAAAAAATATTGTAATAAACGAAATCCAAACTGAAGGTCAAACCGTAAAGGATGAGTTTATAGAGTTATATAATCCAAATGAATTTGAAGTTGATTTAAAGAGCTTTGCCTTAAAAAAGAAAACTTCAACTGGCACAGAAAGCAATTTAGTGGGTGATGATTCTTTTTTAGGAATAATTCCGGCATCAGGATATTTTTTAATTGCTCCGCAAAGTAACGATGATGAAAGCCAAAACTATACTGGTTTGGCAGCGCCGGATTTATACTATTCAGGTAAAACATTTTCTGTGGCGGATAATAATACAGTATTACTTTATAATGATAGTGGCACTTTGCTTGATAAGGCCGGTTTTGGCCAAGCCCAGGATTTTGAAAATGCGCCGTCACAAAATCCAGAGACTGGTAAAAGTTTGAGTAGAAAATTAAACGGTCAGGACACTGATGATAATTTGGCAGACTTTGAAATTAATACACCAACCCCAAAAGCCCAAAATATTGTTTATGTTGCTTCCATTGATCCTATTGAGGCAGTTGAGATAGTTGAACCGGTCGAGCCCGTTGAACCCGAAGACTCAATTACTCCAATTAAAGATCCCCCAGAAATAGTTTTGGAAAATATTTTGATAAATGAAATTCAAATAACGGGTGTAACTGCCAAAGACGAGTTTATAGAATTATACAATCCCAATGATACGAATATAAGTTTGGATGGGTTTTCTTTAAAAAAGAAAGTTTATCCAAGTGGCAACGAAACCAATTTAATAAAATCCAGCGATTTTATCGGTACAATTCCTGCTCTTGGGTATTTTTTAATTGCTCCGCAAGTTGATAGCGATGGAACGCTAAATTACACTGGTTTGGCAACGCCGGATTTATATTATTCGGTTAAGAGTGCTTCTATAGCTTTTGATAATGCCGTTTTGCTTTACGATAAAGATGATATTTTACAAGATAAAGTTGGTTTTGGAACAGCTCAAGATTTTGAAACTGCACCAGCTGAAAATCCACCAAAAGACAAATCAATTGAAAGAAAAATATTAGGTCAAGATGCCGATGACAACAGCCAAGATTTTAAAATTTCAGATGAGTCTAGCCCTAAAGAAAATTTTTCTGAGGTAATTATTGAAGCACCTATTATTGAAGCACCTATTATTGAAGCACCTATTATTGAAGCACCTATTATTGAAGCACCTATTATTGAAGAACCTATTATTGAAGAACCTATTATTGAAGAACCTATTATTGAAGAACCTATTATTGATGAACCTATTATTGAAGAACCTATTATTGAAGAACCTATTGAGCCTTTTATCGAACTACCCGTTGAACATTTTATTGAACCAATTATAGATGACCCTATTGATGATCCATCTGTTGAGTCGCCCCCAGAATCTTTAACAGAAAATAATGTTGAATTAGTTGTTGAATTACCAGTTTCTCCTTAACAAATAGTTTAAAATAATTTTGTAATCCGAGGTGGTAATTGTGATATAATAATTGAATGGGTTTTTAATACCGTGAATTACGAAATGGTTTCTTTGGATTTTCTTCAATTTTTGAGATAGAAATTTGATAGAATTTTTTATCGTAGCCAAAGGCTACGGGAAAAAGTTATAGCGAATTTGTAGCCGAAAATTGGGAAAAAGACAAGAAATATTCTTTTTATAGTCCATTTCGTAATTCGCGGTTTAATAAAAACCCGTTTTGACTTTTAATTTATTTTTTGTTAAAATTTGATGATTATGGAAAATAATTTTAGAAGTATAGAGTCTTTTGATAAGCCACAAGAAGGGCAGATTTATAATATTATAAAAACAACAAACGCGACTTATAAGCTTTTGGATTTTTTTCCCGATTCGGATCCACTAAAAAATAAAGCCAAAGAAAAAGTTTTGGCAATAATGGAAAATTTAACTTTAATCTCAGACACAAAAGGATGGATTTCTTTAAAAAAAGAGAAAGCTGCAGCAGAATTATTAGATGATATAGATGTTTTGGAAGCTTATCTTAAGCTAGCTAAATATCAGGGATGGATAGGTAATATTAATTTTTTAATAATTACAAAAGAATACAATCTTATTAGAAGTAAAATCAACCCTCCTAAAGGCGCTATTAAAAGAAATCTAGAGACTACTTTAGATTTTGAGAGGAACGAAAATCTAGAAAGATATAAAAAACAAAATGACTTAGTTTTAGATGAAACAGTGGTATTAGGAGGAGAATTAACGCATAACAATAATCACTCGTTAAGTGACCACTATTCAGAAAGACAAAAAAAGATTTTACAGATATTAGAAAAAGTAGAAAAAGCTCAAGTATCTGATATTATAAGGGATTTGCCTAATGTGACTAAAAGAACTATAAGAAGAGACTTAGATGATTTATTGAAAAGGGATAAAATAGTAAGAATCGGAGAATGGAATCAGGTTTTTTATAAAAATAAGAGGGACAGTGTAAGTAATCATAAAAATAACAGTAATTCTGATAGGACAATATTTTTGTCCTAGCAAAATTGGTATTTGTCCTATTAGGTATTGATTTTGTCCTAGCTTTGTAGTATAATATAGTCTTAAGAAATGGATAAGAATAAGGAAAAATTTGGCTCAATTTACGACCAATATATTGAAAAGATATACAGGTTTGTTTATTTAAAGGTAAACTCACAGGAAATAGCTGAAGATATATCTTCTAAGGTGTTTTTGAGGGGGTGGGAATCTTACCAAAAGAATAGTGAAATTAAGAATATTGGAGCTTTTTTATACCAAATTGCAAGAAATAGCGTAATTGATCACTATAGAGAAAAGGGTAGGTCAACTATAGTTTCACCTGATTTTATACCCGAACTTGCTGATGATAGGACAAACTTACACGAAAAAGCTATTTTAAGCGCGGATATTGAGTTAGTAAAATCAGCGTTGAATAATATCAAAAAAGATTACCAAGATGTTATTATTTGGCATTATTTAGAAGATATGCCAACTGACCAAATAGCTGAAATTATGAATAGACCTGTTGGGACAGTGAGGGTGATGATACATAGGGGGTTGAGTGCGCTTAGGGAGAAACTAGTAGGGGAAATTTAGCCTTACGAATTTGAGCGAATTACGAATAATAGCGAAACTTGGTTTGGTTCACATTCGTAATTCGCTCAAATTCGTAATTCATAAGGATTACTGTAACAAAAAGCCTTATTTTGCGTCATAACTGTAAGCAATTAATATGACAGAAAAAGAACTTATTTCTCGCCTCCAGTCATTGAAGCAAATAAAGCCTAGAGAAAACTGGGCGGTTTTTGCTAAAAGCAGAATTTTTGAAAATAATATCATTGATAATAAAAGTATTAAAAATTCAATATTGTCAGATATTTTAAGAGGGGTTTTTCAAAAAAAACTTGTTTACTCTTTTGCCACATTTTTATTTGTTGTTGCAGGATTGTTTGGCTTTATGAAATATGGGTTGCCAAATAAGATAAATAGTTCTCTAAATGAAACAGCAAATATTAAAATAATTCAGCAATATCAGGAGAATTTAGTCGCTATTAAAAGCAATGTAGAAGACTTTAAGGCAAAATCCAAAAACTTATCGCAAATATCTAAGTCTAGTTCACCAGAGTATATTAGTTTAGCGCTTAGAGAAGTTAATAATGTTGCAAAAGAACTTGCAAATGCAATAAGCAAAGATCCTAAGTTAGCAAAAGAAGTTGCCTTAGATATAAACAACAGTAAGACTTATCTTAATGTTCAAGGAGGAGATGATTTAAAAGAAACATCTAATAATTTATATAAAATATTAGATGAACAAATGATTAAAGATTTAGAAAGTACAACTTTAACAGAAAGCCAACAGGAAGCGTTAAGAATAGCAAAAGATCTATATAGTCAAGTAAAGTATTCAGATGCCCTAGAGAGCATATTATTGCTTAATATGGCTATAAAAAACAATTAATAGAGTTTTTTCCAAGGGTTTTCCTTCCTCTAAGCCATCTAATTATTATTTAGATAGCACAGAGGGCGGAATGCCCATTTAATTTTTAATAAGACAAGTCGTAGTTCAATTAAATATGCATAGCATATTTTCGTCGCTCGTTTAAGAAACAAGATTTTCATTAATCTTCTTTCTCTATACTTGCTAGAAAATAAGTTCGCGGAGCCGGTTTAAAAAATAGGCTTCGTTGTTAATACGTCCCAAAAGAAATCTCTAATTATTGTAATTTCGCAGAGGAAATTTTGAAAGACGGTCAGTCAATAATTATTGTTCGAGATTTCTCTACGAGAGAAATCAATTATAAAAGATTTCTAACGGGATAAATAAAACCGCGAAACTAAACTCGCTTTGCGAGCGCAGGCGCCCAACAAAGTCTGGGACCAGAGCGCTAAAATTTCAAAGAAATTTTAGCGCTCGGCCAAGCACTTTGTTTGGCAAAGTACTCTGGTTTAATTGGACATAATCCTTAAATTGCTAATGGTAATTTAAGGTAACGGTCGACCGATGTTAATAAATATAAAATATTATTTAACCCTCTAAAATTTTCTTTAAGAAAACTTATAGAGTCGCGAGAATTTCGCTTTAGCGAAAATTCCCGACTTAGAGGACAAGAAAAAATATAAAAAAATGAATATAAGAAAAACAATTATAACAGCCACTGTTGCTTTAACAACGGTTGCAATGATTGCTCCTGGTATCGCTTCAGCTGATGTTATTTCAGATTTGCAAGCACAGATTAATTCTTTAATGGCTCAATTGCAAGCTTTGCAAGGGTTATCAAGTTCTACATCTAGCAGTGTTCCTGCAGTTTGCGTTGGAGTTACCTTTTCAAGAAACTTAACCGTAGGTTCTACGGGCGCAGACGTAAAATGTATGCAAACCCTTATGAATGCTCATGGTTATCAACTTGCAACATCAGGAGCAGGTTCACCTGGAAATGAAACAACTTTTTTCGGTCCAAGAACCTTGGCAAAAGTTCAAGCATTACAGGCCGCGCAAGGATGGACACCTGCAGGTCAGGTAGGTCCTTTAACAAGAGGATTATTAAACTCATGGTTGGTCAGTTCAACAACAACTCCAACAACACCAACAACACCAGTTCCAACTGGAGCAGGGCTTACAGTAGCATTGGCTTCTGATAATCCAACCACAGGAACAATTGTTGACGGTCAGGCATTAGCCTCATTAGCAAAATTAACTTTTTGGAATGGAGATAACGCCCAAGTTACAGTCACAGGATTAAAGTTAAAGAGAATTGGCGTTTCAGCCGATGCTTCTTTGACCAATGTCTATTTGTTTAATGGAGCCGTAAGATTAACCGATGGATCAGCTGTTTCAGAAACTATGATTAACTTCAATAATACTTCAGGATTGTTCACAGTACCTTCAATGGGTTCTGTAACAATTTCTGTATTATCTGATGTTAACGGCACAAGTGGAGAAACAGTAGGAATGCAAGTTGTTTCCGCTACTAGCGTTACAACAAACGCCAGTTCTGTAAAAGGAACATATCCTTTGACAGGAAACTTGATGACTATAGCAACCGGAACATTAGCAGGAGTAGAGTGGAACGCCACTATAACCCCTTCAGCAGCCGATGTTGACCCTCAAGACGGTTACACTGTTTTCCAAAACAGCGTAATTGTTACTACAAGAGCGGTTGATATGACAAGAATCAGCTTCAGAAAAACCGGAAGCGTTTCTAATACAGATTTAAAGAACTTCAAACTTTATGTTGACGGAGTACAGATTGGCGCAACACAGCAATTAATGGCAGACAGCTTAGACCAAAGCTATGTAACTTTTGACTTAACTGGAGCTCCAAAAAGATTGGAAGCCGGAACAAGAGTTGTTAAAGTTTTGGCCGATATTATTGGCGGTTCAAGCTTGAATTTCACAATGCATTTGTGGAATGTAGCCGATGTTACCGTTGTTGACAGTCAGTATATGGCAAATATATTATCTGACTTAATTTCAGATGCGTCATTTACCAAGAGGTCAACAGGAGCCCAGACAATCAACTCTGGAACTCTTACGATTACAAAATTGTCAGACTCTCCATCAGGAGACATTGTTGACGCCGCATCAAACGCTTTATTGGCAAAGTTTGAATTTAAAGCTGCTGGTGAAAAAGTAAAGATTGAAACTCTTTACATTTCTGCAAACGTTGACACATCAGGTGTTAGCGGATTAAGAAATGGGGCGATTTACGCCAATGGAGTTCAAATTGGAAGCACAACTACTTTGTATGACCCAGCAGACTCAAGCTTTGATTATACCACATTCAACTTAGGTTCATCATTAATAGTTGAACCAGGAAGCCCTGTAACATTGACTGTAAGAGCCGATATTTACGACACGGGAACTTCAGATACTACCAATAGCATCGTTTCTGACAGCATAATTCAAGTAACAATTGAAGGTGCAAGCACTAACAACAATGGTACTGGATTAGTTTCTTCAACAACTTTGGATGTTCCTGCGTCTGATATAAGCGCAAATTCTTTGACCGTTGCCCAGGGTACATTGGCATTGTCATTGGATCCAGCTTATTCGGCCCATTCAGTTGTTGCGCCATTAACTGCTTACAAAGTTGGTGATTACAATTTGGTAGCCAGCACATCAGAAGCAGTTAATATTTCAACTATTAACGTTGCTGTTGATGAAGTAAGCACATACGCTACAAACTTATATGTAAAGTACGGAACACAGACAACTTCTGTCAAGCCGACAGTTGCCGCTGCAAATTCATGGTCAATTAATTACACACTCGCGGCAGGAGTAACTATCCCTGTAGAAGTGTATATGGATGTTGCAAGTGGTATGACTGTTGGTACAGGAACTGTTGTATTAGATGTTGACAGCACAACTGTTTCTTCAGCTGTTGCGGCCAATTCTGCGGATGTTACCGGACAGGCTTTGACATACACTTCAGGTTCTCTTGCAACAGAATTTGCCAGCACACCTCAAAACCAGGCGGTTTCTGGAAACCAAGCGGTTGAAATTGGAAGATGGAAATTTACCTCTTCTTACAAAGCATTTACTATCACAGAAGTTAAGGTTGACCCAGACGTTGCTTCTACTGCAACCGATAATGCTGAAGATGCTATTAGTAGCTTAACGCTTTGGGATGGTACTACCCAGGTTGGTACAGCACAAAGTTTCAACAACATTAATACACTTGGTTCTACTGGCGGATACTACTTCACTGGTTTGAGTATTGCAGTTCCCGCAAGCACTTCAAAAACTTTGATTGCTAAAGCAACCTTATCTGTTCCATCAGCCACCAACGGCACATCAGGGTTGAGAGTAGTCCCAGCCTTGACTTATGTTGAGTATATGGATGATCAGGGAACAGTATCAACAAGCACCACAGAAAGAGACGGAAACAGCACCTATGTTTATAGGTCAGTTCCAACCCTTTCAAAGGTTGAGTTAGATAATTCAAGCATTGTTGCAAATGGCGCAGTTATTAACTTGTTTAGCATGAAGGTTGCCGCTCCATCAGCAGGTGATATTAATGTCAAACAGTTAAAGTTTGATGTAAACTGGTCTGACGGAGGAACAGCAGACGTACTTGAATTGGAGGCATTGAAGTTCTATAAGGACGGCACCGACATTACTGCTTCGGTAAGCATTGTTGACGAAGATAGTGCAACAAGTCTTGAGGGCACTGCTGTTGGATTAAGCGAACTTAACAGCAAGATTATTGTAACTTGGGATGGCACTACAGAAGATACAATCTCTGCTAGCAGTAATACTACCTACACGCTCGAAGGAGTTCCTCAAGGGTTTAGGTTGCTCGGCGCTACTGATACAGCCGCAGATAGTGTTTCTATCGCATTCAGCCCAGATACTGCAGATGTAACATTCGGCAGTACTACGGTTGACTTCATAGGATACATTAACGTTGGTACGTCATTGACCGGTATTATGAAACTCTTTACCTCTGCCACAGCAAGTGCTTCAGCAGAAGATGCAGACTTGATATGGTCAGATAATTCAGCAGTTGCCCATTCAGCTTCAACAACAGCTGGAACTGGCGACTGGACAAATAGTTATCTTATAAAGGATAACTTGTCTTCTGAAACTTGGACAGTTCAGTAGTCTTCTAAACTGAACCCCTTGCCTTTCTTGTGGACTGGCTGAAGGGAAAAAAACAAAGAGCCACCCTTATGGGTGGCTCTTTGTTTTATGCGCCGAAATAACACGCTGATTTTAACGCTGAACCATCATTTTTTTAATTTTAGGTATGCGAACCTGGTATTGGTTTATGATGTGTGGCTTGAGGATGTTGGTTTCTTGCAGTATCGTAAACAATTCTTTTTATAGTAAGTTGATCTGGGGCAAAATTTATGATAAAACCAAGTTTGCATTGAGAACCCTTTAAATATTTCCAAAATTGATCAATGTCTTCTTTTGTTATAAATTGTTTAGATTTTAATTCTAGAAGTATGTAATTATTAATAATTTTATCTGGCACATATGCGCCTACTTTTTTATTATCAAACTCTGAATTACGAAATGCTCTAAAATGATAAAAATGCTACTATGAAGTCAAGGTGGCAACCTTTTTGGAAAGCCACCACCCTGTATGAAGACTTCAATTCAATTATACACTACATTGGAGCAAATCG
>Ga0209542_10013843_pt1 | contig 13815 bp, 11 predicted proteins | sample RifCSPhighO2_01_FD_184028 | JGI IMG/M metagenome (GOLD analysis project Ga0209542, IMG submission 184028) | Soil microbial communities from Rifle, Colorado - Rifle CSP2_plank highO2_0.1 (SPAdes) (version 2) | ecosystem: Environmental > Terrestrial > Deep subsurface > Rock core/Sediment ...
TTAAAAGAAAAGATGGTGGAAATCTGTTTCCACTTAAAGATTTGCTGGACGACTTCAATGAACATGGATTTAGCTCACCTGAAAGATATGAGCATGTATTTGATAACTCAATTGCGCAAAGTTACTAGAACAGCCTCACTTAACTGAATAATCCACGGCATTTTGCCCCTTGTCTGACTTCGGCTTAGGCGTCTCAAACCACTCGGGATGAACCTTATAGATCCGTCTTAATTCCTGTATACTTTTATCAAGATTCTAGAATTTAAGCCATTTTTTCGATTCAAATTTGCGGAGATCGTCCCCGCACTATACTGATATGAATGTGGTGCGGAAAATATCTCCAAAAATTTTGCCGCAGTCGTTTTTTGCTCGCCCGACTGTGATTGTGGCGCGAGAACTCTTGGGTAAATACTTAGTCAGAAAGGAAAACCAAAAAACCAAGGCCCACATGATTACCGAGGTTGAGGCCTATACCGGCGCGGATGATATGTCGTCGCATGCGGCGATGGGCCCCACGAAACGGAATCAGGCGATGTTTGGCGCGCCGGGTCATTGGTACGTCTACTTGATTTACGGTATGTATCACTGTCTGAATATCGTGACCGAGCCAGACGGGACGCCCTCCGCTGTTTTAATTCGCGGGGTCGCCTCCTCCAAAAGAGGCAATCCTCGCCCGGGGCGGGAAGGTATTAGCGGGCCTGGGAAAGTTTGCAAGGAACTCAATATTACGCGAGCTCTCTACGGTCAATCGGCTGCCAGGAAAAGTGGCTTATGGATTGAGGATAGGGGAGTAGACTTAAAGGGTCTCGGATATAAAATAACACAAACGCCGCGGATGAATATTGGCGGAGATCAAAAAGCCAAACGCCAGCTTCGGCGTTTTCTCCTAGAACCTATCTCAAAAATAATCGCGTAACGAGGGCCTCAAAATCCGAAGCGAGAGCCGAGCAAACGAGGGAGGCGTACCTTCGGTACGCTGACCGAGAGCGCGAAGGCTCGCAGCCGGATTTTGAGGGCCGCAGTCGCGAAATGGATTCCTGACTTCTATCCATGGTTATTTTTGAGATAGGTTCTCGTCTCTTCTAGGCCTTGAGAAAACCGATTCTCTCTTTGACGCGGGCCAGGGTTTTGTTGGCAATGTCTGCGGCCTTTTCCGCTCCGCTCTTTAGTATTAAAACAGTGCCAGAGGGGTCTTTCTGGAGTAGCGCGAATTTTTCTTGGAATGGCGCAAGCATGCGGATGATCTCTTCCGCCAGTTTGGCTTTGAAGTCGGCGTATGATGCGCTCTTATGGATAGCCGAGATTTCATCAACCGGAAGATCGACAAAAGCTGAATATATATTTATGAGATTGGATATGGCGGGCTTTTTCGCCGGGTCGTACTGTATATCGGAGCCCGAATCGGTGACGGCGGATTTGATTTTTTGGCGAATAACATCCGGCGAGTCGTTGAGGTTAATGCGGCTTTTGTCAGACTCGTCGCTTTTGGACATTTTCTTATCCGGCTCCGCAAGCGACATAATGCGGGCAGTTTCCTTTTTCAATTGCGGCTTGGGGACGGTGAATGTCTCGCCAAAGCGATTATTAAATCTCTCGGCGAGCGAGCGCGCCAATTCAATATGCTGGACTTGATCTTCTCCAACAGGAACGGCATCTGTTTGATAGAGCAGGATATCGGCGGCCATGAGAACCGGATAGTTGAAAAGACCCGCATAGGCGGATTTAGACTTTTTATCTTTGTACTGCGTCATCCGTTCAAGCTCGCCCAGCGGTGTTATGGTATTTAGAATCCACCCGAGTTCTGTATGCGCAGGGATATGAGATTGGACGAACAGGATAACTTTTTCCGGGTCAATCCCTGCGGCCAAAAGTGTCATGGTGGCTTCTAATGTTCTGCGGCGCAGATCATCTGGTTCTTGGGGTACCGTAATCGCATGCTCATCAACGACGCAGTAAATGGCGTCGTTTTCATTCTGCAAAGCGACCCATTGCTTGATCGCTCCTAAATAATTGCCGATATGGAGATTGCCCGTCGGCTGAATGCCGGAGAAGATTTTCATGTCTGGATTCTATGGTATCAAATTAGAGCCTGGAGGGCTACCTCGAGGAAATGCTAGAGCGAAGTATTGCTTTCTCAAAACGCTCGACCGACGAGCAACCTTGGTTCCCGCATCAGCGGGATTGCGAGAAGGTCGGCGAGTCCGATTGCCGGTGGGGCAATCGGACGTTTTTGAAAAGCGATACGAGCTAAATTTCCGTAACCACGGGCAAGACCATCGGGCGGCGGTGAGTTTTTTGGTAGAGGAACTGACCGATCTCGTCGCGGATATTGTCGCGGATATAGGGCCAATTGATCGGACGCTCAACCGCCGCAGTTGAATGTTCAACGATTTCTTTCACCTTGTGGCGCACTTGCTTTAACAACTCCTGATTTTCCCGCAGGTAAATGAATCCGCGCGAGATAATGTCCGGCGAGGTGTGCACTTTGCCGGTTTTTGAATCCACAATCGTCACAATCACGAATATGCCGTCTTCCGAGAGCATCTGCCGGTCGCGAAGCACAACTTCGCCAACATCTCCCACACCAAGCCCGTCCACAAAGACGTAACTTGCCGGTATTTCTTCCTTGGTAAGGCGTACAGTGTTTGAGGTCAGCTCCACAACTTTTCCGTTTCCACCGATGATGATGTTTTCTTTGGGGATACCGACCGACTCGGCCAAGTCCGCATGCAAGCGCAGCATGAAATAGTTCCCATGAATTGGCATGAAGAATTTCGGCCGCATGAGATTAATCATCAGTTTCAGGTCTTCCTGCTGGGCATGTCCTCCGGCATGGATATCCATCATAGCGTAGTCCACGACGCGCGCGCCCTGGCGGTAGATAATATCTTTCAGTGTCTGAACTGTGCGTTCATTCCCCGCGATGACCGATGAAGAGAAGACAACAATATCGCCTTCTTCAAATCGGATAAATTTGTGTTCGCGCTGGGCAATTCGCATCAGAGCCGCCCCCGATTCTCCCTGTGCCCCAGTGCAGATCACCAGAATGCGGTTGGGCGGATAGTTGTCGGCATCGCGGACATCAATAATCGTGCCTTTCTTGATTTTGATATACCCAAGCTCCTGCGCCAGCGCTACGTTTGACTTCATTGAGAAGCCCTCAATCACAACCTTACGGTCATATTTTTCCGCGATCACTATCAATTGCTGGATACGCGAGATCAGCGAGGCGAATGTCGCCGTGATGATGCGGCCTCGGGCATGCTGAATAATATCTTCTAGGTTTTCCTGAATCGTCATCTCGGAGATGGAATGTCCCGGTCTTTGCGACCCAGTTGAATCGGACATCAAAAACAGAACCCCTTCGGATGAGAGACGCGCAATTTTTCCATAGTCTGCGGGAGAATCTCCGGTGGGGTTGTTGTCAAACTTGAAATCCGCCGTATGACAAACGATTCCCACGGGCGTGCGGATAGCAACTCCAATGGTATCGGGAATGTTGTGATTCACATGGAAAAACTCAACCGTGAAGATGCCAAGCTTCAGAATTGTATCGGTGCGAATTGTCTCAATATTGATTTGGCCCATGTGCTTGAAGTCATCCTGCCGCTTCATGATGATGGCCCGCGTCAAAGGCATGGCGTAGACCGTGGGATTGCCGATTTTAGGAATGATAAATGGAATGCCGCCGATGTGATCGTAGTGGGCATGCGTGATGATAACCCCGCGGATCTTGTGTTTATTTTGCTCAAGGTACGTGGAGTTGGGGATTATGTAGTCAATCCCAGGCATATTTTCTTCCGGAAACTGCAAGCCCACGTCAATGACCACAATATCGTCCCCATACTCAAGGAACATGCAGTTTCGGCCGACTTCTTCCAGCCCGCCCACGGTGACGACGCGCAGTGTGCCTTCTTTTGTCGCAAATTGGCGCACGGCATTGACCGGCACCCGGAATTGGCTTGGCGCGCGGTGACTAGTTGTAGGGCGCCGCGGGTTAAACCCCCGGCGCGCTGATCTGATTGGCGCTCTCATTGTTTTTATGAATGTAACTTTTCAGTTGTCACGATCAGGCCAAAGGCCGAGAGGAACAGCTTACTCCGTTTGGCGAATGAGCATTCACCGTGTCTAAATTAATGATAATACGTTTATGATGAGATTGAGCGTTACAGTGCCTGTACTGCATAGCTTCAGAGACGCAGTGCCGCGGGGGAGATTTGAACTCCCACATCCTTACGGATACACGGCTCTGAACCGTGCGTGTCTGCCAGTTCCACCACCGCGGCGTGAAAGCCCCTTACGAGCTATCTAGATTTGATTTCCTGATACAAGTGCTGGATTGAAAAGAATTCAGGATTATATGTTTCGGGTTTTGCCAGAAAGGCAAGCATGTCGGGAGAGTGTGCAACCAAACTATAGAGAGGATCACCATATCCCTTAAACCAATCTTTTTTCGGTTTGAGTTTCACCAGATCCGGTATCTGCTGGTAGTGCGAATTTCTCTCTATTTCTATCATATTATACTGCCGCGTGGCAAGCAGGCGATAGCAGGCGCCTTTCAGTTTTTGAAAGGGGTCGTAGTCATGCCCCACTGATTCTCCAATCACATTCCCGATAATAAGGTGCTCGGGTTCTGTATTGATGGTCACATGGCCAAAGCGCGGCGGTATGCAGATTTTCTCTCCCGGTCCCGCTTCAATCAGGTAGGCCTCTTCAATGGATGCGGGGTCTGTCTTATAGCGTTGGATAATCCACCGGCCCTTTCCTGCGAGCACCTCGTAGATTTCAGGATAGTCTACCCCACGGATAGACGGGTGATAATGTCCAGCCGTTTTTAAGAATTCATTTTCGCCCGGCTGAATCTCAAAAGTGCCGGCTTGTATGGCGGTCAGATCATAGCGAAGGCCTGACTGTCGTATCTTATCCGCGTCAGCCAAGCATGCGATCTCGTGGTACACACGGTAAATCGGGTTTTTGGCAGTTGTGGCTTTTTCTGATTGAAGGAAGGGGAGCATCTCTTCTGCCGTTCGCTCCGTTACTTCCATCACCATCACGGTATGCGGAAATACAAGCTCCATTGATTCGTTAATCTCAATTGGCAAGCCGCTTAGTTTTTTAAGATCCATAGGGTAGAGCAGAACCTATCTCAAAAATAATCGCCTAACGCGCCCGCAAAATCCGAAGCGAGAGCCGAGCAAACGAGGGAGGCGTACCTCTGGTACGCTGACCGAGAGCGCGAAGGATAGTCGCCGGATTTTGAGTGCCGCAGTAGCGAAATGGATTTTTGGCTTGTGTCCATGGTTATTTTTGAGATAGGTTCTACTTAAAATACACGTGTTGTTTTGGTGTACCACAATCGCGCGTTGGAGAAACGCTCCGCTGGGATCCCGAGTGTCGTGAGCGACACGCCATGGATAGTATTTCTCACCGCATAGAAATAAGTCGGCGAATAGAGAAATATGGTGGGAAAATCAGAGTCCACTATCTTCTGAAACTCAAGGTACTTTACCAGGATCTGATTCCTATCAACCAGCCGCCGCGCATCTTCAAGCAATGTATCAACTTTCTTTGAGTGATAGAGCGCAATATTCAGTCCTGGGTCTTTTAATTGCGAGGAGTGCCAAAAGGCGAATGGATCAGGATCGCGACCGAGAATTTCACCAAAAAGCAGCGCATCATAGCTGCGCGGCCGAATGACTTGCGACTCCAAATCAGAGATGGGCATGATTTTAAGATCGGTTTCCACTCCGACATCCTTCCAGTATTGCGTGATGGCTGTTGCGGTACTCGCAAGGTCGCTCCAGTCTGAAGTGGCAAGCGCTATTTTTAAAGGCGTAGGACTATCTTTCTTTTTCGCCGCTTTTTTCTCGCGCAGTCCATCCTGGTTCAGATCAACCCAACCGGCTTTTTCTAGCATCTTGCGCGCCAGTTCCGGATCGTAGGGCGTTGGAGGAACGTCGGCGTTATGCCCGAATGAACCGGGCGGAATCGGCGTATCAATTATGATAGCGCCTCCACCCAGGACATCGGTGATGAGCGTGTCTCTCGGAATCGCCAGCGCCAGTGCCTGGCGCACAGTCTTATCTTGGAGTATGGGGTTTGACTCATTAAGAAAGACGGCGAAGACCCGCGGAATTCTGGCGCCATGGACGGACGCTCCGAGCTTTTTCATCTCACTCACGTCTTTTGCCGATACGACGCTGACGCCGTCAATATGTCCGGCTTTGTATGCTTCTATAAGATCATCCTCTGTCTCATAGAAACTAAACTGGATTGTTTGGATATAGGGGCCGTCTTCAAAGAATGATGTGTTGGCTTCCAGCGTGTAGCTCGTGATGATGCCATCAGTGTTTCGCGCGAGCGTGGAAAACCGATAGGGACCCGATCCGACGGGCTTAGCGTTTAATTCCGAGAGAGACGCCGCCTCCGGTGGAATTCGCCTCCAAATATGCTGGGGGATAATAGCGAGCGCCAAATTTTGTAGAAACGGCGAATAGGGCTGTTTCAAGACGAAGCGCACCTGGTAGTCTCCCAGCCGCTCAATTGTAACACCCTGCCAGTTGGGACGCAGCGAACTTTTATATAAAGGGTCTTGGATAGTTTTTATAGTGAAGACAACATCATCCGCTGTCAGCGGCTCTGCGTCGTGCCACAGTACATTCTGTTTCAAATTCACGGTGTACGATTTGCCGTCAGCGCTCTCGCTGTATCCTTCCGCGATTTCCGGTTCCAGTTTTCCTTCCGTGTCGTAAGTAAAAAGCCGTGCAAAAATAAGCATAGTGAGATCCCGATCAGTGTCGTTATTAGACAGGAATAGCGGGTTGATCCGCTCTGGGGCGCGCAGGAGTCCTTCGCGCAGTACTCCGCCGCGTTTTGGGGCTTCATGCGTGCGGGAATATAAGAGCCGTGCCGAAAGAGCGGTTCCGGACACAATCGCAATGGTGACAAAAAGTACAAGCAGTGCGCGCTCTTTCCGTTCAAGAATATGCCCCAGGTAAATCCAATCACGAAAACCCATTCCGCGAAAAGAGAACCTAGCGGCCGGAAGTTTCTTCGGCGTTTCAGGCGAATTGTCTTTAGGAATCATTGTGAAATGATAATAGAGACGATGGCAGAGGCGGCCAGAAGCGTCGTCAAAATAATCGTCGCGCGAAATATGGTTTTCTCAATTCCGCGTTTGGTGCGATAAACATTGCCGTCGCCGCCGAATGTTGCCGACAGTCCGCCGCCGCGCTGCTGCAAGAGAATTGAGACAATCACTAAGACCGACAAGATAATTTGGATAAGCGGGAGGATTGATTTTAGCTGGCTCATAATAATAGGTGGTAGATAGTAGGTGAGTGGAATAGGTAATGGCTAGAAAACAGAGTTGGCAAGACCAAAAATAATTGAGGCGATGAAACGGGTTTTCAGATCAGTGATTGTTATTGCAGATGAGAAGTAGTCAGCCACAGAAAGCAGAACAAAGTTGATAACAACGTTGAAGAGTCCAAGCGTTAGAATCAGGAAGGGGAATGAAAGAATTTTCAATATCGGGCGCAGAATCGCATGGACCAACGCCAATATGAGCGCCGCAACAACCAGCGACGTCAACTCATGGCTTGTTGCGAACCCCGAGATGAATTGCGGCAGGAACCAGAGAATCACCCCGTTTAGGGCGATGCGCAGACCAAATTTCGCCAGGAAGTGCATCGGGATATACGATACTAGAAAGCAAGGGCGAGGTCAACGGTCGGAAAGTAAGTAAGCAACAGTTTTCACTTTTTGGCAATGATTTTAGCCAAAAGAAATACACCTCTGCCGCTGACACGTTTGCGGCGTTTTTTTAACTTTTGCTCACGTTTTTCAGCTTTAAACTTTCTTGTTTCCATCTACTTCATTATAAACCGTTTCTTACGCAGTAGGTGGTGATAAGTTCGAGCGAATCGGTGCGACTCATCGCGCACGCGCTGTAAAAAGTGCATGACGGGCGGGGGGAGGGTTTTGACGGGGAGCGGCATGGCGCGGCCGGCCATGTATAAAATATCTTCGTTTTGGCCGGCACCGGCGGGGGCGCGCGAAAAATATCGCCGCGGGGGTTTGGATAAAGCGGCAAGGTTGATTTTGCGGAAGCGCTTAGCATTTAGGACGGGGAGAACTGCATTTAGCTGGGGCTTCCCGCCATCAATCAGCAAAAGGTCAGGGAACTCCCATTCGGGATGTGCGAGGCGCCGTTGCAGAACCTCGCGCTGTGAGGCCGCGTCATTCGGTCCCTCAATAGTTTTAATCTTAAATTTTCGATACTGCGATTTATCGGGCTTGCCGTCATAGAAAACAACCATGGACGCGGTTGAATCGGCGCCGGAGATATTAGCAACGTCGTATCCTTCAATCCGGCGAATCGGGTCTTTGGTCTGGAAAATGCTTGCAAGGACGCGCTCAATTTTATGGTAGGGAGTTTCAGCGCGCTTTTGTATTGCAATGCCGCGGTGTTCATATAATGACTCGAGTCCATAGATTTGATCACGCAGAATGGCGGCTCGCTCATACTCCTGATTTTTTGAAGCCGTACGCATCTCTCCTTTTAATTTCCGCATCAGCGCGTTTCGCTTCCCTGAAAGAATTGAGATGATGGAGCGGATATTTTTTTGGTATTGGCGGGTTTCGGCAGTTGTCGGCATACGACTTTTCTCACAGCAGTAGCCGGGGCATCTGCCGATTTGCGCATTCACGCATTTTCCCGCATGGGGTTTTTTGCAAGTGCAGTAGGGGAAGATTCGCCGCAGCATCTTTAGGGTTTGTTTCAAAAAAGATGATTCCACAAACGGCCCGATATAGCGAGGTGGTAGATGATAGAGGGCAGGTGATAGGGATTTAGTAGCTCGTTTTCCTTGTCTCTTGTCTCTTGTTTCTTGTCGCTCCGTCGGTTGGTGTGAAAAGAAAAACCTCGGAAACTTGCCGCGCGTAATCCCAATATAGGTATAGCTTTTATCATCCCGCATCAGAATGTTAAATTTAGGCGTGTATTTTTTTATCAACTCGGCTTCTTTAATTAAGGCCTCAATTTCAGAAGGCGTTTTAATGAACTCAATCCGCGTGGCCTCGCGGCGCAACTCCTCAACTTTCCAACCGGGATTTTTCTTGAAGTAAGACGAGACACGGTTCTTCAAGATGGCCGCCTTCCCAACATAAATTGGCATCTTAGCATGCCAGAAGATATAGACGCCCGGGTCTTGCGGGATTGATTTCGGCTTTTTCAGCATAATTTCAATCCTAGTACCGTTATAACTTAAATATGAGCTATTGTATCACGAACAAACTTATATATTATTAAGGTCATTTTCTGCCAAACAGGGTTCAAAGTTAAGTTATAACGGCACTAGTTTAATATATAATCACCAAGCGCACCATCTCTCTTGACCCCGTTAGAAGTCCGCTATCGCGCGCAAGAGAGCAATAAAGAGTTTGTCAACTTACTTCTAACGGGGTTGAATTCTCTTGACTTTGTCGATATAATGGGTAACTTATGACGGCTAGAAACACAAAATCCGCGAAAAGTTTTCAAGATGTCATCCGCGTCAGAGGAGCCAGAGTACACAACCTAAAAAACATAGACGTTGATATTCCTAAAAATAAACTGGTTGTGATCACAGGCCTTTCCGGTTCAGGAAAATCGTCTCTCGCATTTGATACGATTTATGCCGAAGCCGAGCGGCGGTATGTGGAATCACTCTCGGCTTACGCGCGCCAGTTTTTAGGCGTTTCTGATAAACCCGATGTTGATTCTATTGAGGGGCTTTCGCCCGCTATCGCGATTGATCAAAGAAGTGTCCCGCGCAATCCCCGCTCCACAGTCGGCACCATCACCGAGATTTATGACTACATGCGAATCTTGTTTGCGCGGCTGGGGAAGCCGCATTGCCCCAATTGCGGAAAACTGATTGGCAAGCAAACTGTCGGGCAGATTGTGGATCATATTTTAAAAGAAAAGAAGGGACAAGAAGTTCAGATTTTGGGTCCGCTCGTTCGCGGCAAAAAGGGCGAGCATCGTGGAATTCTTGAAGAAGTTTTGCGGGCTGGATTTATCCGCGCGCGAATTGACGGCGTTACGCATCGGCTGGAAGATGCTATTGATCTGACACTTGATAAGAAAAAACAGCACTCCATTGAAGTTGTCGTGGATCGGGTGGAGGTGGGGAGAGGCCTGGAACGGTCGCGCTTGGCTGATTCAGTGGAGACGGCGCTAAAGATTGGAAAGGGAATCACGATAATCGCAGAAGCCGGTGACAAGGGTCCCTCCTCCGCTGAAGCTACGGTGGGCAAGCAAGCGACAGGTCAGAAGGATGACATATTTTCAGAACACTTCGCCTGCGCGGAGTGCGGGGTTAGTTTGCCCGAAATTGAGCCGCGCACGTTTTCATTTAATAGTCCCTATGGCGCTTGCCCGGCTTGTACTGGCCTGGGATCAACATTAGAGGTTGATTCGGCGCTCGTATTTCCAAATCCGCGCCTCACGCTTGCTGAAGGCGCGATTGCTCCGTGGTCGCACGCCTCGCACCGCGTGGGACGCCAGTCCTGGTACTGGTGGATACTGGAGGACTTGTCGGCGCGATATAAATTTTCGTTAAAGACCGCAGTGTCTGACTTGCCGAAGCAAATTATAAATCTGATTTTGAACGGTGAAGGGCCAGCCGGAGACAGCGAAGACCCTTCTACGGGCCCAGGACAAGACAGCGGGCGCGGTTCACGCTTTGAGGGCGTTGTTCCGAACTTAAAACGGCGTTGGAGGGAGACTGATTCCGAGTGGACCCGAGCGGAAATTGAGAAATATATGACAGTGCGGAAGTGCCCCTTATGCTTGGGCCAGCGCCTGAAGCGTGAAGCGCTTGCCGTTACAATACAGGGGGACAATATTGCCCAGATTACAGACCTGACTGTATCGGAAGCGGGAAAATATTTTGAGGAGTTGCCGCGCGTGCTGAAGGCCGGAGAGGTAATGGTTGCCTTGCCCTTAGTGCGCGAGATTACCAAACGTCTTTCATTCCTTTCAAATGTAGGGCTGCAGTATTTGACACTGGCGCGCGAATCAACCACGCTCGCGGGCGGCGAGGCCCAGCGGATACGCCTCGCAACCCAAATCGGCTCACGCCTCACCGGAGTGATTTACGTTTTGGACGAGCCCTCCATTGGTCTCCATGCGCGTGATCACCACATGCTGATTCAGACGATTAAAGAACTGCGCGATTTGGGAAATACCGTGATTGTAGTGGAGCATGATGCCGAGACTATGCGCGAGGCCGACTGGATTATTGATCTTGGCCCGGGAGCGGGGAAGCACGGGGGCGAAGTTATTTTTTCGGGAAGCGCGAAAGCGCTGTGGAAGGCACATACCCTGACGGCAGATTATCTTTCTGGCCGGAAGCGGGTGCAAGTAGGTGGTCTTGCCAGACAAGGCCACGGCACATTTCTTGAAATTCGCGGAGCGTCAGAGCACAACTTGAAAAATATAAACGTAAAAATTCCACTGGGTATGTTTGTTGCGGTTTCCGGCCCGTCGGGATCGGGCAAGTCAACGCTCATTAACGATATTTTGGCGAAAACCCTGCTGGCTAAACTCTACAAAGCGCATGTGATTCCGGGAGCACATGAATCTATCAAAGGTGTTGAGCACCTAGATAAAGTAGTGGTTGTTGATCAGTCGCCAATTGGCCGGACGCCGCGTTCAAATCCGGCAACCTACACCGGAGTTTTTAGTTTAATCCGCGATATTTTTTCCAAAACCAATGAAGCCCGTGTCCGAGGTTATCAGCCGGGTCGCTTCTCTTTCAATGTGAAAGGCGGGCGGTGCGAGCAGTGCGAAGGGCAGGGGGTCAAAAAAATTGAGATGTACTTTTTGCCGGATGTGTATGTGGAGTGCGAAGAATGCCGCGGCACTCGCTATAACCAAGAAGCACTAGAAATTGAGTACAACGGCAAAAACATCGCTCATGTTTTAGATATGACTGTTGAAGAAGCGCTGAAGTTTTTTGAGAAGATCCCGCAAGTTCGCCAAAAGCTGAAAACGCTGATGGAGGTTGGTTTGACCTATGTGAAGTTGGGCCAATCGGCGACCACACTATCTGGCGGCGAAGCCCAGCGCATTAAATTGGCATCCGAACTCTCGCGGCGCGATACGGGGAAGACTCTTTATATTTTAGACGAGCCGACGACGGGGCTGCATTTTGAAGACATCAAAAAACTTTTGACTGTTCTTCATGCGCTCGTAGACAAAGGCAACTCGGTGCTAGTGATTGAGCATAATTTAGACGTGATACGGAACAGCGATTGGATAATCGATTTGGGACCCGATGGGGGAGAAGGCGGCGGCGCCATCGTTGCTGAAGGAACCGTGAAAGACATTATTGCGGAGAAGAGGTCACATACGGGTGTTTGGCTCAAGCGGGGGCATAGGTGATAGGTGGCAGGGGTAGGTGACAGAAAAAAGAAGGATTTACGAATAATGTCACGGATTCAAGAAAAACGGCTAATTTGAGCCGTTTTTCCAGTTTTCGTACCAGCTATTGACAAATATAAGTGAGTATGCTAGGGTATGGTCGTTAGAGTTCTTTGACCCTAAATAGAGCTATTTTCAGTGAGGCATTGAGGTCGCAAGAGATTGTGGTTTCAGTGCCTCGCTGAAAAAATGCGAGCGCCAATAATGCCTAGGGCACGGAGTATGCGGTGAGCCATGGGGGCAAGCCGCAATCACATTCGGAGTCGAGCAATGCTCGACGTGGAGGATTCCATGAGAGTCGAATACGGCGCGACCGAGGCGGTGGTCTGCGGGGATACGTGCGGCCCGTGCGCAGATTGTGGTCGTGCGCACGACCACGCGGAGGCCCTCGCGAAGATGCGAGGGAAGGAGATCCACGCCGTCGTCCGCAGGCCGACGGCGGAAAAGCAGCTCCGCGTGGTGGTGCTCTGCGCCACCTGCGCGTTCGTGTAGCCCACGGGAGAGTTGCTGGCGATGTCCGCCTGCACTTCTCCTGCTAGTGCGAGCCGACGCACGTCGGGCGCCGTGGATGACCTGAAGCACAGATATCATCCAGGATGCCACCGGCATATGAGGGAGGCAGAAGACCGCCTCCCTCGCTCAACTAGATCTCGCATAAAGTTCTCCGCCTTCGCGTGAAGCTACGGCGGACGATGGGAGGTCTTGAGAGGAAAGTTCGTTGAAACGTTATCGGTAAGCATCGCTTCGGTGTACTACCCGAAGAAGTTGAATTGTTTCGGGATCAAGGAATTGAAAAATCACCCGCCAATCGCGAGTGATACGAAACGCAAGGTACCCAGTGAGGTTCCCGGTAAGACGTGTTGTATGGAGGAACGGATGGAAGGGGTTGTCTCGGAAGAGATCAATCAGCGATATAAGTTTTTCCGCCTGCTTCTTGGGCAACTGTTTCGCGGATTTAAGAAAGTCGCCGTGGTATAGGAGCTGAATCATGCTCGCCGCAACTGTTCGCGAAACGTCTGTACATCTTTGAAGATATATCGGGGTTTCTGCCGTGCTGCTCGTAAAATTTCGCGAACAAACTCCGGCCGGTATTGTCCTTCTTTATCAACACTCACCAAACCGATAACAAGGGAACGCAGGGATCGTACCTCCTGTTTGAGGCCCGAGAGTTCAGAATGGAGTTTTTGTACATCGTGGATCGCTTGAGGCATATTCCAAGTATACCGAAAAACATCAAAAAATCAACGCAACAGTTTTTCGCTTCATCCAAATCCAAGAAGAGGAGAATCAGCGATGAAGAAGAGTTTATGTGCACTGCTTGTATGTGTGCTCGTCGTCCTAGT
>Ga0209542_10013844_pt1 | contig 13815 bp, 13 predicted proteins | sample RifCSPhighO2_01_FD_184028 | JGI IMG/M metagenome (GOLD analysis project Ga0209542, IMG submission 184028) | Soil microbial communities from Rifle, Colorado - Rifle CSP2_plank highO2_0.1 (SPAdes) (version 2) | ecosystem: Environmental > Terrestrial > Deep subsurface > Rock core/Sediment ...
TCGGTTGGCGATTGTGCCGATAGGATATTGGCATGGGTTTGACCGAGGCTTTTCAAGTTGCGGCGAAGTTTTAATTAAAGGAGCAAGATGTAAAGTTTTAGGCCGGGTAAATATGGATATGACGGTAATTGACATTACCGAAATTAAAAATCCCGCCTACGCCAAGGCTTCGGCGGGCAAGCAAAAGTTAAAAGTTAAAATTGGAGATGAAGTTATTATAATAGGAAAACAAGGGAAAGAAAAAATAACCGCCGAAGATATGGCAATGAAAATTGATACAACAAATTACGAAATTGTTACGAGAATCAATCCTCTCATCAAACGTTTTTATGTTTGAAAATTAGAAATTGAAAATTAAATTTTATGCCCTCAAGCCGCTATTACAGATTCAAAACAATAAGCAAAGAGGAAAAAATTAAAAAATTAAAAAATTTATTTTTTTCATTATTGCTTTTTATCGCTATTTTAACGGCATTTTGGTTAATTTTTTTATCATCTTTTTTTAAAATTCAAAATATAAATTTTTCTGATAATACCGTTTTAAACCATGATAATATGTTAAGTATAATTTCAAATATTGCACCGTTCGGGTTAGGTGAAAATCTGTTAGTTTTATCAAAATCACGGCTAAAATCAGAATTAGCCGCCGCTTTTCCATCCATAACCGATATAGCAATAGAAAAAAAATTGTTTCATACCCTTACAATTAATTTTGATAAAAGAATTCAGATAGGTATTTGGTGTCACAACAAAAGTTGTTATTATTTTGATAAAAATGGCGTCGCATTTGCCAATACGCCAGAAACCGAAGGCAGTTTAATATTGAAAATAGAGGATTTATCAAAAAATGATGTTTTATTGGGCGATAAAGTTTTAGGTGATAATCAAATAAACTTTATAATTAATTTCAGCAATAAGGTCGCGGAAAATAACAAATTTAAGATTTTAGAATTTAAAATAAAACCGAATTCTTCGGTTAATTTGGAAGCCGTAACCGATAAAAATTGGTCCATTTACCTTGATGAAAAGCAGGATCCGGCGGCGGCAGTCAATAATTTACTGTCGATTTTAGAGGAAGCGGTTAAAAACACCGGCAATTTAGAATACATTGATTTACGCATCCCGAGCCGTGTTTTTTATAAACTGAAATAAATTTATTCAATTTTATAAACAAAAATTGAGTAGCCGATTTTAGCCACCGGCTTATATTGATCAAGCCAGATATAGGCGCGTTCGTTGTAAGAACAGGGGATTTTATTGTTTTTGCAAGCGCCTTGTAAAATTGTCGCCGAAATCGCGAGCCATCCAGTTTGCGGCGTTTCGCGGTTATAAGATTCAATTTTAGCCGTTTTTATATAATACTCCGCCGGAGCGCCGGAAAAGTAGTCCATCTTAATTTCTTTTATATTGTTTTTTTCTATAAATTCCGATAATCGCAAAACATCCTGCCCCCAATCAAGATTAGAATCCACAATCCATTTATGGCCATTGCCTGGCCCTCCGGCAATTTCGTTAAAGTAAGCAAGAAAATAAGGATAAGTGAATAGCATGGTTAAAATCGCCCAAAAGAAAAGCAAGACAATTAACGCTGACCGTTTTATTTTTTCCCAATATAATCCCAAAAGCTGCCAAAACCCTTTATAATTAACGATTCTTTCGGTAATATTGCCTTTAATCCAAGCGGCAATTTGCTTGGCCGTTAAAGCGTAGATAAAAGGAATTGTCGGTAAAATGTGGCGCACGCCGATATTAAGGCGGGAACGAATCGAGAAGGCCCAATAAACCAAAATTATAAGAATCATCCCTGCAGTTGCGGGATTATTTTTTATAATATCAACAAAATCTTGCCACCAATATTTGACCTGCCGCTGGCGGCAATGATAAATACAATGTCTCAAGGCCAAAAATAGTCCGAATAAAATCATCAAAATGTAAGCGAGCGGCTCTTTAATCAGATAGACGACCGGGAAATATGATCGCGCTCCTTCCGCCGAAACCTCGCCAAGATAATAAGTCGTATTGCCCCCTTCAGAGCGCTGTAAAACCATTAGAAATCCCAAAAGATATTGGCCATAAGCTCTTAAGTAGGGCTGGGAAGAAAGCCAAACGTTAAAATCGGCCAGCGGTTTAAATCCGAAAGTTGATAAAATAAATTCCGTGTCAATCGCCTGCTTTTCAATCGGATAATTCCAGATGTGAAAAGAATAAACGGCGCCGATAACAAGAAAAGCAATAATCAAAATAAAAATAAATCCACCGACATATTTTACGATCCAGAACCATTTTTTTTGGCTTTCTAAAAGCGCCCATATTAACACAATCGCGCCAAAAATGGGAATCAAGAGAAAAGTAGAAAATTTTGTCAGAAGCGCTAAACCAAAAACAATTCCAAAAATCCAAAGATTTCTTTGCGTCGGCGTTTTCAGCCAATGATAAAGATAATAAAAACTGATGAAAAATGCGGCCGCGGCGGCAACATCGGTTGTTACAAGCCGCGTATGCGCCAAAACGGTGGGGGAGAAAGAATACATTACCAAAGCGATTATACCTGTGCCATTGCCCCAAATTTCTTTGGTAAATCTAAAAATGTAGAATCCTAAAAGCAGACCGATTAGGATTATCGGAATACGGCCGTATCTCATCATTTTTTGAGCGTCATTTCCCGAATAATAAAGCAGATCGTTTCCAAAGCCGACATCTGTTTGCCAAGCCGGAGTTCGCGACTGGCTGGCATTCAAGGGCGTATTCCATCCCCAGCTTTGGAAAGGGAATTTGATATCTAAAAATAAAAGCGGCATGGCGGCCAAATCTTTTATCAGCGGCGGATGTTCGGGATTTAAACGCATATCGCGTTGCGTTATATAAGAATATCCGGCCGGCAAATGAATCCGTTCATCATAATTGGCGCTGTCATTCCACATGCTGGTTATAGCAAGAACGCCAAAAATTAAAAGCAGTAAAAATGCCAAGGTATTGACTTTTTTCATATTAAACATTTTATGGAACAATTAAAATCGGAGTGTTTAAATAAATAAATTCAACTTTTCCGCTTGGAAATTTTTTATTTAAATCGTGAAGCAATTCCAAATCAGAGTTAAGTGTGGCAATTATCGCGCCGTTCGCCCCTAAGTTTATTTTATCAATTTCATTGGATTTTACATAATTTATATCGGATTTTCCATAAGTGAGAAAATATACGGTCTGAGCGGAAACCGGCAAATCATTTTCCGTCGGCCGATCGTCGGAAGGCCAAATGACATATTTGTTAACGTTTTCCGGCAATAAGTTTAAGTAGTCGGCAATTTTAACATGGCTTTGTGAAAAAGCATCGGCGGTGCGAATGTTAGAAGCCCATTTAACAAAATATTTATTAAATTCCGAAAAACTTATAAAAAAGAGAAAAACAACTAACAATATAAATAACTCTTTTTTAATCCTTATGAGTTGCGGGCGATATTTGAAAAAATCGGAATTGGAAATTTTATCGTCAAGATATTTTTTTATTTTTTCGCAAATCCACACCAAACCGACGCCGGCGAAAACCATTGCTGCCGGCATCGTCCCCAAAGCCCTTAGCGCGTGAGGATTACCTTCGGTTGATAAAATATTTGGCAGTAAAAATATAAAAAACCAGAGAAATAAAAACTTATCGCTTAAGTTTCTCCGCTTGGTGCATATTAAGATCCCCAAAATAAATAAAATTCCCACTGGTAAAAGCAGTTGCGGATAACCGGCAAAATTATGCCGTGAGTTTTGATCTCCAATAATGTTAAACATTCCAAATGTTGCCGCAACGCTTAAAACTGTGGCCTTAAGAGGGTTATCTGCTGAAAAAACAGAAACTTGACCGCTTCTTCCGAAAAAATCGCCGGGATTATTAAGAAAATAAAGTCCGATTGGCAAGGCAACAATAAAAGCCGTAACCGCAAAAATCGCAAATCCCAGCCAAAAATTTTTCGTTCGGCGCATTATAAGATAAGGAATAAAAAAAGCGGCGGCTAAAACCGGCGCGAATCTATATGAAATATAAGTGTAAAATCCCAAACCGAATAAAACTCCAGCAATGATAAAACTCGGTGTCCGACACCGGAGAGCTCTAGTGTCGGACACCAAATTTTGGTTGACTGCACGCAATAAAAAATAAAAAGACCAAATTAAAATCGGCACCATTAAATTGGCGCGAAAACCAATTCGGCTGAAATTTACTGCCCAGAAACTAATTGCCATAAAAAAACTTGAAGCTAAAGCAATCTTAATATTAAAAAGTTTTTTGGTTAGAAAAAATAATCCCAAAACGGCTAAAACTCCGGCAATAGCGGGAAATAATCTTAACACCCATGGTTCTGTTCCAAATGCTTTGACAGCTAAAGCATCCAACCAAACAATCATTCCTTCGCGACCATTATTATTTGTATAAAAAACGCTAAATTTGTCGTTTTCTAAAGAACTTAAAGCGTCGGCGCCGTTCATCGCCTCGTCTTGGTATAAACCCGGCGGGACGGAATCAAACTGCCAAAACCTGAAAAAAACCGCAATGGCGATAATGAAAATTAAAGCAATAGTGTTATATTTGCTGGGCATAACCTTATTCTACCAAAAATTTACTTATGGTAAAATATATTTATATGATTACCGAACAAGAAAAACAACATGTGCCGGAGATTGAAGCGTTAATTCAAATCGCGTTTGAGAAGGGGATAGGCGAAGCCATACAAGCGGCTAAAGCGAAAAACGACCCCCATCTTTTAGACGATTTTCACGATGCCCTAATAGACCGTTTTTATCAAAAGCTTGTTGAAGCGGGAAAAATAGTTAATAGCTAACGGCTTACAGCTTATAGCATGTTTTATTTTATATTACTCTTATTAATTCTGGCGTTTCTTTTTTTGCTGGTTTGGTTTTTGTTTAACAGGGCCTGGCGCAAGGGAATTATTTTCAGCTCTCTGAATTTTATTTTGCTTGAAATTCGCTTTCCGAAAATTTTAGAGTCGGCCGACATTAATAAAGAAAAAGAAAAACTTTTGGTAATGGAGCAATTTTATAATTCCTTAAACGCCATTCTGCAAAAAGAAAGCGGCCTTTTTTCTTCCAAGCCCTACATGGTGTTTGAAATTGCCGTGCCGGAAGAAGGGGAAGAAATCGGATTTTATTTAGCTCTTCCAAAAAAATTTCAAAATACGATTCAAAGACAAATTCAGGGATTTTTTCCGGAAGCTCAGATTGAACCCATAAATGATTACAATATTTTTAATAGAAGCGGCAAAAGCGCCGGTTCAACGCTTAGATTAAAACGCAATTATATTTTGCCGTTTCAGACCTATAAGAAACTTGAAGCCAGCACTCTTGGCCTAATCACTAACGCCGTTTCATCGCTTAAAGCAAAGGGCGAAGGAGTGGCGCTTCAAATTTTAGTTAAGCCGACAAAATATTCGTCAAAAAGCGACGCCGTAAAAGTTATAAAACATCTGTATCAAGGCAAGCATTTAGACAAAGCGGTAAACGAGATAGAAAATCCCCTGTCCTTTATTGATGTATTTAGAGAATTTTTTAACATTAAAAAATCGGATGATAAAAACAAGTCCGCTGAACTTCCAAAAACGTTAACGCCACTTACTCAAGATCTCATTAACGCCATCGACAATAAAGCAAAACAAAATTTATTTGAAGTTAACATTAGAATTTTGGTGTCGGCGGAAACAGATGAAGAAGCGGCGCAGATACTGTCAAACATTGAAAGCGCTTTTGCCCAATTTGAATTTCCGGATCTGAATTCTTTTTATGGCGCAAGGCCGCAAAAAAGAATTTTAAAAAATTTAATCTATAATTTCTCTTTCAGATTATTTAATAGATCGGAAAGCGTCTGGCTTTCCGGAGAAGAATTAACCAGTATATATCACTTTCCGATAATTAAAATAGAAACGCCGAAAGTAAGATTCGTTAAAGCTAAAGCCGCTGCGCCACCGGCGATTTTACCGGCATCCGGAGTGATTTTGGGCCGAAACCAGTTTAGAAATCAGGAAACAACTATTAAATTAAATCCGCTTGACCGCCGGCGCCATCTTTATATCGTCGGCCAAACCGGCACTGGGAAAAGTTATCTTTTAAGAAATCTTATCAAACAAGACATTGACGGCGGCGCTGGCGTTGGCATTATAGATCCTCACGGCGATCTGGTTGAAGCAATTTTGGGTTTTATTCCGCGTTCCCGCTACAACGATGTGGTTTTATTTGACCCGGCCGATACCGAATGGCCGGTGGGTTTAAATCTTTTGGAGGCTGCTACCGCGACCGAAAAGGACTTTGCCATTCAGGAAATGATTGCTACATTTCAAAAGCTTTTTTTGGCGGAACACCTTGGCCCGGTTTTTGAACACAGCATGAGAAATGCCATGTTAACGCTGATGGCCGACGAAGCAAACCCAGGCACTTTGGTTGACATCCCCCGCATTTTCACCGATCCGACGTTTGTTCGCCAACTGCTCATAAAAGTTACCGATCCATTGGTGCGGGATTTTTGGGAAAAAGAGATGCTAAAAATGTCGGAGCAAACCAAATCGGAAATGATCGGATACCTTGTTTCCAAAGTAGGCCGATTTGTTGAAAATTCAATGATGAGAAATATAATCGGCCAAAGTCGTTCGGGAATTGATTTTAACGATATAATGAATAACGGCAAAATTTTATTAGTCAATCTTTCAAAAGGCAGAATTGGAGAAATGAACAGCGCTCTTTTAGGGCTGATTATAACCGCCAAACTTCAAATGGCGGCTTTTAGGAGAGCCGAAGAGCGGAATGAGGAATCGCGGCGTGATTTTTATCTTTATATGGATGAATTTCAAAATTTTACGACCGATTCTATCGCCACCATTCTTGCCGAAGCCAGGAAATATCGCCTTAATCTTATTTTAGCCCATCAATTCATCGGCCAGCTTACCGACAAAATCCGAGATTCGGTTTTTGGCAATGCCGGTTCTATAGCTTCGTTTAGAATCGGGCCGGAAGACGCTAAATTTCTGGTTAAATATTTCGAACCGGTATTTAACGAATCCGATCTTATCAACATTGATAATCGCCACGCTTATGTTAAGTTATTACTAAACGGCGCCACCACCACGCCGTTTAACATTATGACCGAAGATTCTCCCGAAAGCAGTTTGGACGAAGCGGAAAAATTGAGAGAACTTAACCGGCAAAAATACGCGCGTTCGCGTCAAGATGTGGAAAATATGATCAATAGAAGATTTAGAACCATCAGCGAATAATAAATATGGAAACAAAATTCACAAAAAAAGATTTTTGGCTGGCAATTTTGGCCGGTGAAGCATCGGCTTGGCTTTCTTTGCCGATACTGAAAAATTTAAAAATTTTTGATATTTTAGCGGAGCGGGGGATAAATGCGACAAGTTTTTCTATTTTTTGGATTATTTTTATTCCTATCGGAGCAATATCGGCGCTTAATTTTTTTTATTTTTTGGCGAAATATAAAAACCGCGTTGGTTTTTGGGAGCTCGGCAAATACGGAGTTATTGGAGTTTTAAACACTTTTCTTAACGCCGGAGTTTATAATTTTTTTATTTTTATAACTAATATCTCTTCCGGTTTCACACTGGATTTGTTTTTTGTTATCGCTTTTTTTATTACCGTTACAAACAGTTTTCTTTGGAATAAATTTTGGGCTTTTGAAGAAAAAAAGGTGGAAAACATTAAAACCGAGGCCATTCAATTTTTCGGCATTTCTGCTATTGTCGCCACAATTAATGCCATAATTTTACATATAATAGTAAATGTTATCGGCGCGCCAATAGGCATAGACCCTAAAATCTGGGCCAATGTGGCACTAGGTCTCACAATAATCACCGCATTTTTAGGCAATTTCTTTTCATATAAATATATTGTATTTTCTATTAAAAAATAAAGGGTATTTTACCCTTTATTTTATTAAAATTTTTTAATCAATTCCGGCGACTTCTTATAGAATTCTTTGGTAAACAATTTAATTTCCACCAAACTTATAGCGTAAGATAAATTGTGGTTGGAAGAAGCCTTGGCATTGGCTATATTAATGCCTAACACCTCGCCATTTTCATCAACTAATGGGCTGCCGCTAAAGCCTTTTGGTATGGTGATATTAAACTCTATTACGGTAAATATCATGTCATTTTCTGTAATTATTTTAATATACAAATTTTCAATATTTCCATAAAGGACCTGCCACAAGCTGTTAACGCTGTTGCCGACGGCCATAACAGGTTTGCCAATGGTTAAGTTGTTAATGTCGCCAAGTTTTAAAAATGGGAAAATAGACGTTTCACTTCCTGAAATTTTAGGCAATATCAAAGCTAAATCGTCGTTCTCTTGAAATCGGGCCGGTGTCAATTCTAATTTTCTACCGTCATATAATAGTGCCCATAACTTCGGATAATTTCGCACAACATGTTTGGCGGTTATCACTGCGCCCGAAGAGTCAATAAAAAACCCGCTGCCGCGAAGATAATTTAAATCTTCGTCTGCGTAAAGCGCTACCACGGCCGATTTGGCATCTTCAATTACTTTATCAGGGAAAACTGCAAAAATAAGCAGCGGATAAAAAATAACCAGGCAAAAAATTCCCCAAATTGCGCATTTTCTCATTTTTCTACTCCAATTTTTAAAGAGCAATTGTTTTAAATAAATTTTAGCACAAGCCGCTAATTCTTATCAATAAAAAAATGGCGCGCCGGAAACCGCCTAATGCGATTTCTTAGCGCGCCTTGTTGCCGCGTTGCGCGGCGTTACTTCTCGGCGGGCTGTTTCCCAGACGGAGCCGGGATCTGCATGAGGAATCCTGGGCCACCACTTCCGGTCACGAGCTGCGGAACCTGCGAACCGCCAGCCTGCCAGGCGGCAATTCGCTGCTGCTCGATCAAGGCAGGCGTGAGCGATGCCGCGACCCTGGCGTTGTATTCGGCCTGCGCTTGACCTTTTAGCCGGAGTGCGTCGGCTGCCGCTTGGGCTTCAGCTCGGACGGCATCAGCAGCGCCCTTGGCGGCTTCGCGGGCAGCGTTGGCCTGACCCAGGGCGATGGCTGCGTTCTTCTCGGCCTCTCGCTGCGCTTGCTGGACCTCGTAGACCTTCTTCTGCGCGTTCTGCTCTTCGACTTGCTTAGCCTCGATTGCCTTCATATAGCCGGGATCGAAGCTGACGTCGGCCAGCGAGACTTCACGCAGTTCGATGCCATACTTGGCGAGCCAAGTGGCCAGGTCGGTCTGGACCTCGTTCTTGAGCTTCGCTCGCTGGTGCAGGATGTCAGACGCCTGGTAAGTGGCGGTGTGGGCCTTCAGGACCTCAAGCTCGGCCAGGCTGATGATGACCGATTCGAAGTCGTAGCCGACGGTCCGGAAGATCTCCGGAGCCGTCTTGGCCTGAAGCCGATAGTTGATGCCCATGACCACGTGGACGGCCTGCAGGTCCTTCGATCCGGCGTCGAACTTGCCCTGCTTCTTCTGCATCTGAATCGACATCTGGTTGACGACCTTCCACGGCGCGACGAGATTGAAGCCCTCGTAGAGCGGCTCGGGTTCCACTTTGCTGAACTCGGTGACCACACCTACGTGGCCGGTGGAGATGATGACGAAGGTGCTGAAACCGATGATCAGAACAGGCATGATGAGGCCGACCGCGAGCGCTCCATTAGACGCGTATCGCAGCCACTTGGCATTCACCGCATCGCGCGGATTGGTTGCCATGCCTAGCACCATCTTGGCGAGAACTCGCCATCCGATCATTCCTATCACTAATAGGAGTGTAGCGAAGATAAGCTTGCCCATTTTAAACCTTTCTGCCGCGCTTTTCTTGCGCAGCTCCCTGCCGAAGCAGGGTTTTTTAGGAACTTTCCGGTATCATTATGGACAGGTCACCATGACTAGCCATTGATGCCAGAATTACTTATAATAGTTTAGCATACACCATTATTTTTGTCAATATTTTCTGATTATGATATACTATATCTAAAAAAGCGGTTCATTAAAATAGTTATTAGGAGGTGGCTATGATGCGTATAATCATGCTAATTTTATTTTTCTTAATTGTTCTTGCCGCAATAGTGCTGTGGATTAAAATCTTGACTTCAATAGCTTGCCCGCATTGCGGAAGTCAAAATATCACGCCGGCTAAAAACAATGACAAACATGCTTACGGAACGAAATGGGAATGTTTAAACCTTAACTGCTCTAAAACTTTTTATTTTCTGCCCCTTATATCTTACCGCTCTAAATGAAAATCCTGATCGTCGTACTTGCGGTCTTTGTTTTTATTTCTTCTATGCCGTCTGTAGCCGACGAGAAACCACCACTTACAGTGAATATTGTCGTGGACCCGCTTCTTCGGGACCACTTCGAGAGCCAGGAAAAGTTTGAGGCGCATATCACGGATATCGTCAATCGTGCTTCGTTGATTTTTCATGCGGAAACGGGAAGGCGACTTGTACCCGGGATGATTGAGATCGGACTTCCGCCAAATACTGGTTTTTCTATTGACGATAAAAGCTCATTTACGTGGCTAGCCGAGAAGTTGAAGCGACACCCGTCCCGATTCTGGGTTTTCCTTATATACCGCCCACTTGCTTCGTGTGATATTCCGGGTATTTGGAGCGGTTGCGCGATGATGAACGAGACATATTCCATCGTGGCTCACAATTCCGATGTTGGTTATACCGTGCAAAACCTGCTCCATGAACTTGGCCACAACTGCGGAGCGGACCACAGCAAATCAGAGGACTCGATTATGTACTTTTTTGGCCGAAACGCCACTTCGTACGGTGACAAAACAGGCATCATACGTGATACGTGCGGGCAATAACCCGGTGAACATATTTCACAGGGTTTTTATTTTTGCGGCCTCTGATTGAATTCTTTTTCGGAAATCAGCAACGATCGCTAGTTTCAGTTTATATCCACTTATATTTTTCGAGAAAATTTCTGACTTGTATAAAAATTTTCTCATGACCGATTGCGTTGGGATGCAAGCCGTCGTCAAAATCTTTGTTATTTAACAATCCAATATATAAGAAAAGAACATTATTTTTTTGGCAAACTTTTTTCATTATGTCGCTATATTTTTTAATATTTTCATTCGTGTAGTAAATATCAATCCAAGAGACGGGCATTGTTTTGGATTCATCGCAATTCTTTAAGTCCGTAAAAATAATATTATTGGTGATTTTCTTGGCCCGCTTAATAATCTCTTCAAGATTTTCCCTGAATTTTTCTGGAGATACTAAATAATTGTTTGGTTTGTTTTCATATGCAGCATCGTTTCCGCCAGTTTGAAATATTAGTGCATCAGCGCCCCTTATTTTTGCCTCGTTTTCAAAGCGTTCCAAAATTGTTTCTGTTGTTCCGCCGGAAACACTGCAATTATATATTTCAACATAGTTATCGCCATCTCTTTTGGCGACATGAAACCATAGACGATTTACCCAACCGCCCTTTTCCATATCCCACGCGCCCCAAGCGGTACTATCTCCGAATATGCAAATTGATTTTGGTTTTTTCATAATTTATTAATTTTAATAAAATTTGATTTTTTATTTGATCAAATCGACGCTCCTGAGATGTATAATGAACGATTCATAGTTGGCTGGGGGACAGGGATTCGGACCCCGATACTCAGGTTCAAAACCTGATGTCCTACCATTAGACGATCCCCCAATGTTTTAAATTTTATTTTTTAAATTCTGATTTATTATTTCCACCATCGCCAGTTCAAGCGGCAAAGAGGGGATTGGGGAGCGCTTGATGTCGTTTTGGGCAACCATAAATATTTTTATTGCCCGCGCCGCATTATCAAGAGAAAACTTTTCGGATTGCGCTTTAATATTTTCAAACTGGTCCGGAGAAAGTTCCTGCGCTATCAATTCCGATAGAGAATTGTCGACTTTTAAAAGCATTATTTTTCGCAAATGATTTATAAGTGCCTTAGTAAACATCTCAAGATCGGTTCCTTCATTGGTTAATTTACTAATATAATCAATTGCTTCTTTAGCGCCGGCATTATTAAGACAATCGGTTATTGATTTAACTTTTTCAAAATCAACCGCTCCCAAAAGGCTTTCTATGTCTTCTTTAACGATGGTTTTGTCGTTCCAAACCCGAAGCTGTTCAAGCGTTGATTCGGCGTCGCGATAACTGCCGCCGGCAAAAGTTGCGATAAGATGCAAGGCGTCCGGCTCGATTTTTATTTTTTCCATCCCAACAATTTTTTCAAGTTTTTTTATAATTTCCGATACCGCAAGCTTTCTGAAAGGAAATGACTGAACGCGGGAAAGAATCGTTTCGGGAACTTTGTGAGCTTCGGTGGTCGCTAAAACAAAAATGGCGTGGGCTGGCGGTTCTTCCAAGGTTTTTAGCAATGCGTTAAAGGCTTCTTTGGTTAATTGATGAACTTCGTCAATAATGAAAACTTTATATTTTCCGGCGGTTGGAGCGAATTTTATGCCGTCGCGAAGCTCTCTTATTTCATCAATTCCTCTGTTTGAAGCGGCATCAATTTCTATAAGGTCAAGGTTGCTGCAGCCGAGTGATTTTGCCAAGATGCGGGCGATTGTCGTTTTTCCGGTGCCTCGCGGCCCGGCAAATAAATAAGCGTGGCTGACACGGCCAAGTTTTAAAGCGTTGGTTAGGGTTCGCACCACATGCTCTTGGCCGATAACTTCATCCCATTCCTGCGGCCGATATTTGCGATATAAAACAAGATTTGCCATATTTGACTGGTTTACTTTATCATTTTTTGAACCTGTTGTAAAATTGAAGTATGAAAAATTATTCTCGAAAAAATGCTGCAAAAGGAAAAACAACATTTCGGACCGGCGACAAGTGGCGGGCTAGAAAAAATATCGTGGTAAGAGATATAAAAAGTATGCACCGGAGCCAATCTCGCTTGCCGCGATTTAAATCAGAATAAAATTATGTCAGCGATTAAAAAAATCGGCCTCGCTTTAGGTGGCGGAGGAGCTAAAGGATTGGCCCATATCGGAATTATTAAAGCACTTGAAAACGCTGGCATTAAAATTGATTATATTGCCGGCACCAGCATGGGCGCTTTGGTCGGCGGCTGGTACGCCGCTACCGGCGATATTAATGCCTTAGAAGATTTTATCGTTCATATTAAAAGAAGCGATATTTTTCCTATTAAAGAAATAGTAAATCGCAAAGACGGCGCGCTTTTTAAAGGAGAGTCAATTGCCGATAAATTAAGAGAAGAATTGAAAAATATTAAGATTGAAGATCTTCAAATTCCTTTCGCCGCATTAGCAACCAATACCAAGAACGGAGATGAAGTTCGCCTTAAAAACGGCGATTTGGTCGATGCCATTAGAGCCAGCACTGCCCTTCCGATAGTTTTTGCGCCGGTAGCGATTAATGGTCATCTATTAATAGATGGCGGGTTGGCAAATCCGGTTCCGGCCGATGTCGTAAAAGATATGGGCGCCGAATATATTATTGCTGTTGATGTTTCAAGCAGATGGTTTGCAGTGCCGGAAGAATTATTGACCACTCACGATATATACGCCGTTATTTCAAGCGCCTTTTCAATTATTGAATATCAGATCGCTAAAAATGTTTTAAAAAGCGCCAATTTGGTTTTACGGCCGCCAGTAATGAGCCATAATTGGCTGGAGTTTAATAAAGCTCAGGAAATTATTAAAGCGGGAGAACGGGAACTGGAATTAAATTTGAGAGAAATTCGCCGTAAAACCGGTTATAAAAAACCGCCGCAAACCCTAGCCGAAAAATTCCTGGACTTCATACTAAATAAACCAAACTAAAATAAAAATAA
>Ga0209542_10013846_pt1 | contig 13815 bp, 13 predicted proteins | sample RifCSPhighO2_01_FD_184028 | JGI IMG/M metagenome (GOLD analysis project Ga0209542, IMG submission 184028) | Soil microbial communities from Rifle, Colorado - Rifle CSP2_plank highO2_0.1 (SPAdes) (version 2) | ecosystem: Environmental > Terrestrial > Deep subsurface > Rock core/Sediment ...
CCTCGATGTCGGCTCATCTTATCCCGGGGGTGTAGAAGCTCCCAAGGGTATGGCTGTTCGCCATTTAAAAAGGTACGTGAGCTGGGTTAGACGGAAGTTGGGCCCAGTGAACCACAGCATCGAGAAAAACGTAGCATGACCAAGCTACAAAAAGAGTGGAAATGAGGCATGAACAACCTCAAGAAGTTAAACTGACTCATAACGGGGGAGTCCGAGTGCTTGATATAATTCAAGTAATGGATAATCCCGTGGGAAGATTGCAATCTGAACTTTCACCACTTCAAGTCGAAGTGATCGTTGGTTCAGTGTTGGGAGATGCTCGATTGGAATGTCGTTCCACGGGCGTCAGATATCCTACAAGCGCACGAGTGCGAGTACATCAAAGTGATGTGCAAAAAGAATATGTATTCTGGAAATACAAAGCGTTGGAAAATTTGTGTTCGAAAGAACCGAGAAGAGTAATGACTTGGCATGATCCGAAAAGGAACAAAGATCATTATTCGTGGTACTTTCACACGAAAACGTTTCCGGCTCTAAGCGAATTGTATCAGTGGTTCTACCACAATACAGTCAAAGTATTCCCGAAAGACATAGAGCACATTCTTACTCCGAGAATGCTCGCGGTGTGGTTTATGGATGACGGTTCGTATACCGGAAGAGGGGCAACAATCAATACGCATTGCTTTTCAATGGAAGAGCAAGTGCGAATTGTGAAGATGCTTCAAGACAAATTCGATATTCCGGCAACGATCGTAAAAGATAGGACGAAATACAAAATCGGAATCAATCGGTGGGGCTTTGAAAAGCTCGTCGATATGATTTCGCCGTTCATCATTCCAACAATGACCTATAAGATTGCATATCCCCGTAACGACTTAGCGCAAACGCGCTGGAGTTACCCGACCAAGGTGGAAGGGTAGCTAACACGTCAGTTCCGACGAAAGAAAGAAGTCGGAAAAGGTATAGTCTGGTCCTGCTTGTAAAAGCGGGGAAATCAAAATTGTCAAACCGTCGTGAGACAGGTTGGTCTTAATCTGCTGCAGGCGTTGATTTTTGAGGAGATTCGTTTCTAGTAAAGTATTGCTACTTCGAGAAGAGATTCTCGATGACAATGTGGCTTATAACGGTGGAGTCTAATTCGCTCCCGTTCCGAGAAGAACTTGTGCACAGGTCCGTGCGTAAGGGACTCGCTTGAGGACCGGAAAGTGATACGATAATACCGTGGGAAGTCGACTGGAAACCGATTCGGCATACATCGCAGGGTTCCTGGATGGTGATGGCAGTCTGATGTTGCAAGTGAAATCTCGCGCCGACACGAAACGTGGCGTGAGGTTCATGGCAACGATCTGCCTCTATCAGGATACTCGGCATGAAAAGCCACTTCATTGGATACGCGAACGATTGGGTATCGGTTATATTTCCCGTCGCAATGACGGGATGACCGAGCTCCGGATAAACGGATTCGAGCAGGTGAGAGACATTCTCATCAAGCTCAAACCCTTCATTCGATTCAAAGCGAAGCAGGCACAAGCGATGATAGATGCTTGTACGCTGCTCTCGCAGAAATTCATTCGTGAACTATCCAAGCGTGAGTTGCGAAAGCTCGTAGAACTTACTTTCCTCATACGAAAGGAAAACTACAAGAGCCGGAGCTCTCTCACGAAAGAAGCATTGAATCGGCAACTTAGTTTGACCCCGTAACGACTGAGTACCTACGTACTCGACTCATAACGAGAGGAATCAGCTTTCGAAGCTGACTGCTCATATGGGTAACATGCCACCGACCTCATTCGCACGAGCGAAAAGGTTGAAGATATAGTCTGTGCTCCATGAAAGTGGGGAATGAACGACGAGAGGACCGAAATGAACTGACCTCTGGTCTGGGGGCTGTCACGCCAGTGGCACCGCCCCGTAGCTATGTCGGGAATGGATAACCGCTGAAAGCATCTAAGCGGGAAGCCAGCTCCAAGATAAGAAATCGTTATAGACCCGTGGGAGATGACCACGTTGATAGGCGCTAGGTGTACATGCAGCAATGCATTCAGCCGAGGCGTACTAATACGTCGATCAGAACTCTCGTTGGGAATTGTGGGTATCCGTGTTCTACACGGTGTCCAAACCTTTTGATTTCACATTGTGTCGCTCTTCAGTGTCAATGAACATTTGTTCTTTGAGGCTCAAGGCATTCTGAAAGTGGGCGTGCGTAGCTCAGTGTTAGAGCATTACCTTGCCAAGGTAAGGGTCGCTGGTTCAAATCCAGCCGCGCGCTCCATCACTTCGGCCTGATTCGTTCGGGCCCACTTTCCGGATGCTTTGAAAATTGAAGATTCTGTTCTGGTGATTTGTCGCTGGGGTCACACCCGTTCTCATTCCGAACACGGCAGTTAAGCCCAGTTGAGGCGATGGTAGTCGCAAGGCGAGAGTAGCTAGTCGCCAGAACAGAGTTTTCAAAAGCACAAACCGCCCGAAAGGGCGGTTTGTGCTTTAGTATTGGCATCAACCGGCGATCCTTGATAGTGTGCACAAAGAAGCATGGAGAAAAAGAGATGCAATTACGTGTCACCACCCCTGCCAAACCGCCTGCAGACATCGTCCTTGGATATGGGTACCATGACGGGGTACATACATTCTGCATAGAAGAGATTCCGGGACTTGTAGTGCTCGACTGGTCATTGCGCCGTGCATATGATGACGCCATCCGCGGAATGAGAAAGCTCGTCGAGTGCATCTATGGATCGGACATCTGTTACGATATTCTCGACGACTTCACCGAATTCGAGAAATATAAAAGGGTCCGGTGCCAGCTACGCACGATCCATTGATGTTCCCACCGCCGGTCCTCTGTACAGGGGACCGGCGATTTTTTCCCATATAATACAGATATGTCATGGGCCTCTCGCCGTCGCTTCCTGTATATCTTCGGATTCCTGCTTGTCGTGGGCTCTGTCACCATCATCCCGCTGTGGATCCATTTCTATAAGCCGGGGGACTGTTCGGATGGCAAGCAGAACAACGCCGAGACGGCCGTCGACAAAGGCGGCGATTGCCGGCTCCTCGATGAGCGCTCTCTCTTACCGGTCACCGTCGTCTGGACGCGCACCATGCCCGTGCGCGTGCCGGGGCAGGAGCAAGGGTCATACAGCGCCGTCGCGTATATCGAGAATCCGAACGTGAACGCGGGAGTCATGCAGGCGCCGTATCGCTTCAAGCTCTACGACAGTGAGAACGTGCTCGTCGCGGAAGTCGAAGGCTCGACCTACGTCATGCCGGGCACCGTCACCCCCGTCTTCGAAGGCGGCATCAATACGGGACATCGCAAGGCGGCGCGCGCGTATTTCGAATTCACCGCGCCACTCGTATGGGAGCGCCTCTATGATGCGACGGAGCCCATCACGGTGCCGACGAAGGATGTCGTGAATGCCACTACGGAGCCGCGCCTCAATGCGGTAGTTAAGAACGGTTCCGTCGCCGATCTGCGCAACACGCAGTTCGTCGCGACCATCTTCGATACCGCAGGGAATGCCTTCGCCGGCTCCGCGACCGAAGTACAGTTCCTCGAAAGAGGGAAGCAGCAGGATGTGGTCTTCACGTGGTCCGAGCCGTTCCCGTACCTGCCGGGCCGCATCGATGTCTTACCGGTCATGAAGCCGCTTCTGAAGCCGCGATAACGATTCCTAGCTTCGCGCTGCCCATTACGGCACAATGGCTGAATGCCACGTTTCAGTCTGAGGTCGTCCGTCCGTATCTTCGCGCATATCGACTGGTTCCTCTTCCTCGCCGCGTTCGCGATCGCTCTCTTAGGACTCGCGACGATGCGGCCGTTCTCCGGCGAAGGCATCGCGTTCTTCGACCGCCAGATCATCTGGATCGCGATCGCGGTCGGCGCGTTCTTCCTCGCCTCGCTTCCCGAATACACCTTCCTGCGCCGCACACAGGTCGTTGCCGTACTCTACGGACTCGTCATCGTCCTCCTTTCATTCATCTTCGTCGCAGGCACGATAGTGAAAGGCGCGCAGCAGCGTTTCGATCTCGGATTCTTCGCGCTGCAGCCGTCGGACCCGGCGAAGCTCATCCTCATCATCGTCCTCGCGAAATATTTCGCGCGGCGTCACGTCGAGATCGCGAATTTCAGGCATATCTTCGTCTCGGGCGCGTACGCCGCAGCGATCTGCATCCTCGTCTTCCTGCAGCCGGATTTCGGCGGTGCCATCATCATCGCGTCGATATGGTTCGGTATGGTCCTCGTTGCCGGCATCTCTTGGAAGCATCTCGCGTTCCTCATCATAACGGCGCTCGTCATGGCGGGGTCGTTATGGACTTTCGTCCTCCAGCCATATCAGAAGGCGCGCATAGTCACCTTCATCCACCCCTTGGCGGATATCCACGGAGCAGGCTACAACGCCTACCAATCGACGATCGCCGTCGGTTCGGGGGAACTGCTCGGAAAGGGGATCGGCTTCGGCACGCAATCGAAGCTGCGCTTCCTGCCGGAATATCAGACCGACTTCATCTTCGCGGCGTTCGCGGAGGAATGGGGGTTCGTGGGAGTGCTTCTGGCACTCGGCCTCTACACGCTTGTCATCGTCCGGACGCTGGCGATCTCCGCGCATGGGTCGGATAATTTTGCCGTCCTTTTCGGCGTCGGGGTGTGCCTCATGTTCCTCGCGCACATCGTGGTGCATGTGGGTATGAACCTCGGGCTCCTCCCGGTCACTGGTACGACCATCCCGTTCATGAGCTACGGCGGCTCTCACTTGCTCACGGAGTTCATCGCGCTGGGCATCCTCATGGGATTGCGGCACGTGGCGCGGCCTGCCGCGCGCGTCGTCGATCAGACCGAATTAATGAGCGGTATATGATGCGACCGTCTTCTCGAGCATACGATCGAGCGGGAATGTCTTCTGTATCCTCTTGAGGAGCTCATCGGAGAGCGAACGGGAAAGCGTCGCGTCGCGGAGGACGTGTCCGAGCGCCGTCGCGAGGGCGTGCGGATCGTCCGGCGGGACGAGCAGGCCGGTGAAGTTGTCCAAAATGACATCGCGCATGCCGGGGATGTCCGTCGCGACGACCGGTACGTACGCATAGCCGGCTTCGAGAAGCACATAGGGAAGACCTTCTTTGGTCGACGGAAGAACGAACGCATCGAACGCGCGGAGGTATTTCGCGGCATCCGGCACGTAGCCGAGGAGGTGTACGCGCTCCGAGACGCCTTTCTCCCGTGCGCGTGCGGCAAGAACCTCACGCATCTCGCCATCGCCGATGATGACGAGGTGTGTCTCGGAATCGATGTGTGTCATCGCGTCTATCATCGATGCGTAGTTCTTGTTCTGATGCAATTCCCCGACCGATCCTATCCAGAACGTATCCGGCATCTCGGGGTCGAGCGTGCGGAGTTCCTTGCGCGCATCGCTCGGCGAGAGGAATGAAGGAGTCTCGATGCCGTTATGCACGAGGACGACCTTCTTCCAGAGGAATGGCATGCGGCGGGCGCGCTCGAAGGTGCTGTTCGATATCGCGATCGTCACATGGGCGAGGAGCATCGTCGCCCAGGTGGCGAGGCTGATAAGGACCTTAGAAATAAACGGGCGGTCCTCATCGAAGGCGAGTCCGTGCGAAGTGAAAACGATGCGCGGTACCTTCTTGAGGCGTGCCGCAAGCGCACCGAGGCCGCCGGCTTTCGAGCTATTGAGATGCACGATGTCGGGCCTCTCGCTTCCGAAGAGCGCCGTGAGGGCTCGGAATGCCCGCCAGTCGCCGGCCAGATCGACATCGCGCCCGAGTTCGGAAATCAAGATGGTACGGACGCCCTTTTCACCGAGCATTTTGGCGAGCCTGCCAGGCTTGCCGTCCGGTCCCGGCCCGAAGGCGACGGCCACGTCGAATTGGCCGGCGGGAAAGTTGGTCGCGAGGTCGAAGATATAGCGCTGGGCGCCTCCGTAGTTGGATTTGGTGACCACCATGAGGATCTTCTTTTTCATACGACGGTGCCGGGATGTGGGCGATTTATGGCTTGTATCTTAGCCTTTTTCGTGGCACTATGCCAGTCATGACGCTGGTTCCCAAACGGGACTACCTCATCCTCCTCGTGGGGGATGTTGTCATTTTCGCCCTCTCCCTCTGGCTCGCGCTCGCGCTGCGCTACCTCGAATTCCCGTCGCTACGGTTCGTGAACCTGCACTTCGCGCCATTCTCGATCCTCTTCGTGGTCTGGACGCTCGTCTTCTTCCTCGCGGGCCTGTATGGCCGGTATACACGGCTCTTCCGCAGCCGCCTCCTGCCGACCATCATCTACACGCAGGTCATCAATATCATCCTCGCGGCGCTTTTCTTCTTCTTCATACCGTTCTTCTCCATCGCACCGAAGACGGTGCTCCTCATCTATCTCCTCGTCTCGTCGGCGTTGATCATCCTCTGGCGCGTGAGCGTCTATCCGAGCATACGGCGCAGCCGCAAGCTCAAAGGCGTCCTCATCGCGGCAGGGGCCGATGCGCGCGCTCTTGCCGACGAGATCGGCTCGGACGCGCGGTACCCGTTCGCGTTCGAATACGTCGTTGATACGGCGAATACGCCGTCGCACGAAGTCATCCAGCATGCGTGCCGCGTCGCCGAAGAGGATGACATCGCCTTCCTCGTCGTCGACGTGAGCGATGCGGCACTCCAGACGGCGCTTCCCATCCTCTACGATGCCGCGTTCCACAAGCGACGTTTCGTCATGATCAACCTCATGGATCTCTATCAGGAAGTGTTCGATCGCGTGCCGCTCTCCCTCGTGCGTTATGAATGGGTCTTGGAGAACTCCAGCATCTCTCCGGCATATGACATCGTGAAGCGCTTCATCGATATCATCGCCGCATCGGTGGGCGGCATCCTCTCGCTTATCCTCTATCCGTTCATCATCCTCGCCATCAAGATGGATGACGGCGGCGAAGCATTCATCACGCAGGAGCGCGTCGGCCGGTTCCAGAAGCCTATCCATGTCATCAAGTTCCGCAGCATGACCGGCAACGACAGCGGCAAGTACGGCGGCAGCGGCAAGAGCGAGCTCAAAGTGACGCGCGTCGGGCGCATCCTGCGCATCCTCCGGCTCGATGAGATCCCGCAGCTCTGGAACGTGATCACGGGGGATCTCTCTATCGTCGGCCCGCGTCCGGAATTCCCATCTCTTGCGGAGCATTACAATGCGCGTATCCCGTACTACAACGCACGCTATCTCGTGACTACGGGCCTCACCGGCTGGGCGCAGATACTGCACGATCGGCATCCGCATCATGGCACTGACGTGAACGCGACGAAAGAGAAGCTCTCGTACGACCTCTATTATTTCCTCCGCCGCTCACTCCTCTTGGATCTCTACATCATCTTCCAGACGGTGCGTATTGTGCTAACGGCGAAGGGAACGTAGTATCCGTATATGGCCACGAAAGCAGTCGTTACAGGAGGCGCGGGATTCATCGGCAGCAACATCGCGCACGCGCTCGTGAACGCAGGATGGGAAACGCATCTCATCGACAAGGATCCGGCGTTCCGCCGCGACACGCTTCCGAAAGAGGCAATACTGCATGAGGTGGATATCCGTTCGACCGATACGATACAGCCGCTCATGCAGGGCGCCGATGTCGTCTTCCACACGGCAGCGGTGCCGCGCGTGCCGTATTCGATCGAGCACCCTGTCGAGACGACGGATGAGAACATCACCGGCACCGTCTCTGTCCTCACGGCGGCCGCACGCGCGAACGTGCGTCGTGTCGTCTATTCGGCTTCAGGTTCTGCGTATGGAGAACAATCGACGCTTCCGCTCATAGAATCGATGATAGCGAATCCGGTGAATCCGTACGGCCTTCAGAAGTATGTCGGAGAACTGTTCGCGAAACTATGGTCAGAGACGTACGGCATCGAGACGGTCTCGCTCCGCTATTTCAATGTGTACGGTCCGGGGCTGGATCCGAACGGCGCGTACGCGCTTGCCATCGGTCGGTTCCTTCTCGCGCGCAAAGAGGGCAGGCCCATCACGATCTACGGTGATGGCACCGTGACGCGTGATTTCACGCACGTGAGCGACGTCGTGAATGCCAATCTCCTGGCGGCAGAAAGCCCGAAGGTGGGGAAAGGAGAAGTCATCAACATCGGTGCGGGACGCAACGTCACCATCCAGCACCTTGCAGAGATGTTCGATGCCCCGATCGAATACGGGCCTCCTCGCATCGAAGCGCATGATTCGCTTGCTGATAACCGGAAAGCGAAAGAGCTTCTCGGCTGGGTCCCCGCAGTGAGACTCGAAGACGGCATCGCAGAGCTCAAGAAAGAATTCGGAATTGCATAATTTAAGACACGGCGTGTCTTAAATAAAAGCTATGGTTATTGACGGGAAAGCGATTGCGGAGGATGTATACCTCAGTCTGAGGGCGTCGCGACCGCTGGCGCTCGGCATCATCGTGGGCGGATCGAATCCGGTCATCGATTCGTTCGTGCGCATCAAGGAGAAAGCCGCGCAGCGTCTCAATGTTTCTCTCGCGCGCCGGGAACTCGCGTCCGACGCGACGACGGAAGATGCGATCGCCGCGGTCGTGAGCCTCGCGGGCGAAGTCGATGGCATCATCGTGCAGCTTCCGCTGCCATCGCGGATTGAGATCGATCCGGTGCTCGCCGCGATCCCGCCGCAGAAGGATGTTGACGGCATCTCCGCCGCTCCTATCGTGCGTCCGCCGGTGGCCGAGGCTGTCGCTGAGATACTCGTGCATCACGGTGTAGATGTGAAAGGGAAGCACGCGGTCGTCATCGGCTCCGGCCGTCTCGTCGGGATGCCTTCCGCAGCCCTTCTCGCCTCGCTCCGTGCGGATGTGCATGTGTTAACGCTCGGCGATTCTCTCGCCCCGCTTCTCGAAGCCGATATCATCGTCTCCGGCGCAGGAGAACCTGGCCTCATAAAGCCCGAACATATCAGAGACGGCGTCGTCCTTATTGATGCAGGAACGAGTGATTCGCCAACTGGCGAAGGCGGCAGAAAAATCGCCGGCGATGCCGATCCTGCATGCGCCGCGAAAGCATCGCTCTTCACCCCCGTCCCCGGCGGCGTCGGCCCCATCGCGGTGGCGATGATCTTCAAGAACCTATTCGCCTTGTCTTTGAAGTAGAATCGTATCCGGACATTGTGAGACACAAAGCAGTATGATTTACTTTACTTCAGAGGAGGTGGAGTCATGCACCATGCAACACTAGCCTTCATTGTAAAAGATGACTCAGTGCTTCTCGGATTCAAAAAACGAGGAGAGTTCGGCTCCCAAGCGCTCAATGGGCCGGGAGGAAAGATCGAGCGTGGAGAGACAGCGGTCAGTGCGATCGTGCGGGAAGTGCAGGAAGAATTCGGCATTACGCTCATTCCCGAACATCTGACGAGAACGGCGCTCTTGGTCTCGTATCGCCTGGGCGTGCCCTGGTTTCGCGTGCACATATTCCTGACGGATACCTATGTCGGAACCCCGACAGAGTCCGTCGAAATGAAGCCGGAGTGGTGTTCGATCAAGGATCTTCCCTTCGATCGACTGTCTGCGGCGGATCGGGGGTGGCTTCCTCGCGTGCTCCGAAGAGAGAAGCTCTGTGTGCACATCCACTATGAGGAGGATGGCCGGACATGTAAGAACATGAACATCCGTTCCATTGTGGACTCGACGGCTGCAGCATAGTCCTGCAGCCGTCTTTGTTTTAGTCGTTGTACAAGTCAGACTTGCACAACGAAGACACGAATGTCGAAGTAGCGCACATAGTGGCTTAAAAGCTCATTTTGAGTACAATACGCCGAATGTGGAAATACCGGCTCTGGGCGCTGGTCATCCTCCTTCTGGGAGGCCTTTTGGGCTGGTATGTCTATCACTCGCAGGTCACCGGGTCCCGCCCGTTCCGTCTCGGACTCGACCTCTCCGGCGGCACGCAGCTCATCTATAAAGCGGACTTGAACGCGATCGCGGGAGGTGACGTGAACGAATCGATGAACGCGCTTCGCGATACGATCGAGCGGCGCGTCAACATCTTCGGCGTCGCCGAGCCTCTCGTACAGACGGAAAAAGGGGGAACCCTTGCCGGCGAAGCGCAGCAGCGCCTCATCGTGGAACTGCCAGGAGTCACCGATACGGAGAAAGCCATCGCGATGATCGGCGCGACGCCGACCTTGGAATTCCGTATGCTCAAGGACGGTGCGACGGTGCCGGAGGAAGGGCAGCCGATCGCGGATATCGATGCGCTCTTCGAGCCTGCGGCAGTCACCGGCAAGAACGTCGAACGTGCGGAACTGCAGTTCGGTAACGGCGGCGGCCTCGCCAACGAGGCGACCGTCGTCCTGCATTTCAATAGCGAAGGCAAGCAGATATTCGCCGATCTCACCGGAAAGAACGTCGGCAAGATCTTCGGCATCTTCCTCGACGGGGTTCCCATTTCGACACCGGTCATCCGCGAAGCTATTCCCGACGGCACGGCGGTCATCTCCGGCAACTTCACGCCGGACAGCGCCAAGGAGCTCGTGCGCAACCTCAATTACGGCGCGCTCCCGGTCCCCATCGAACTCCTCACCACGGAGACCGTCGGCGGAACACTCGGCGGCGAAGCCGTGAAAGACGGCATCATGGCCGGTCTCTGGGGCATCGGCGCGGTCGCGCTTTTCATGGTCCTCTGGTACCGCCTCCCGGGCCTCGTCGCGGTCATCGCGCTCTCCCTCTACATCATCGCCAACCTCGCGATCTTCAAGCTCCTTCCCGTGACGCTCACCGCCGCGGGCATCGCAGGCTTCATCCTCTCCATCGGTATGGCCGTGGACGCGAACATACTCATCTTCGAGCGCATGAAAGAAGAGCTGAAAGCGGGGAAGAATACCCGCGATGCGATCCATGACGGCTTCGCACGCGCATGGCTTTCCATCCGTGATTCCAACATCTCGAGCATGATCACCGCCGTCATCCTCTTCTGGTTCGGCACCTCGCTCATCAAGGGCTTCGCGCTCGTCTTCGGGCTCGGCGTCCTCGTCTCGATGCTCACCGCCATCTCCATCTCGCGCACATTCCTCCTCTCGCTCGGCATCGCCGCCGAGAAAGGCTTCGCACGCTTCCTCTTCGGCAGCGGCGTCAAATAATTATGCTCATCGTCATCTATCGTAAGGTCTTCTTCACGCTCACCGGCCTCCTCGTCCTCCTCTCGCTCGCGTCGATCCTTTTCTTCGGCCTCAAGCTCGGCACCGATTTCACCGGAGGGGTGCTGGCGGAAGTGCGCTACAGCGCGGCGCGCCCGACAGCCAGCGAGCTGGCGCAATCGCTCGACGCCGCCGGGCTCAGCGGCTACTCGATGCGTGAATCGCAGAACAACGCCTTCACCATCCGTGCGGGGAACATCTCAAGCGAGATGCGCGCGAAGATCCCTGCGGCAGTATCCATCGGAGGGAAGTATCCGTCGTCGATCGAGCGCTTCACGGAGATCGGCCCCATCATCGGCGTCGAGCTGCGCAACAAATCGCTGGTCGCGCTCGGGCTCGTCCTCCTGTGCATCCTTTTCTACATCGCGTTCGTATTCAGGAAGGTCTCCGAGCCGGTCTCATCCTGGATCTACGGCGTGATCGCGCTCATCACGCTCCTGCACGACGTCATCGTCCCCGCAGGATTCTTCGCGCTCCTCGGCCATTTCTTCGGGGCGCAGGTCGACACGCTCTTCGTGACCGCCATCCTCACCATCTTGGGTTTCTCCATCCATGACACCATCGTCGTCTTCGATAGGACGCGTGAGAATCTCCGCATCAACAAAGAGTCTCGGCGTAAAGAGGATTTCGAGGTGACCGCCGGGCACAGCCTCAACCAGACCTTCGTCCGCTCCGTGAACACCTCCGTCACGGTGCTCATCTCGCTCGGTGCGCTCTTCTTCATGGGACCTGAATCGACCCAGGATTTCGCGCTCACGCTCATCGTCGGCATCATCGCCGGTACGTATTCCTCGATCGCCCTCGCGACGCCGCTTCTGGTGGCCTACGAACGTTTCCGCGCCAAGCGCACATAGTAAAGAAAAAAAGCCGGCAGCTAACGCTGCCGGCTCTCGTTTTTCTCGATGTGCCATCCCCATTCGGATGGGACACGGGTCCATTCTCTGCACGCGGGATTGCGGCACCTGACCGTATCCATCTGATTGCACGACGGCGTGACTTTCAGATCAGTGCCTCCGCATCCTGGGCATTTCCGGGAGCGGTCTATTGCAGCAGATACGGAAAGAACAATTTCTTTCTGCATGGAACTCTCCTTTCATCATGCAAAACCCCCTCGAAGGAGGGGGCTGGCATCAAGTAATGGAGACCTACTTGATGACACTCCTCTCCTTCGCGAAGGGATGGGTAAACCAATACCAGAAGAAACTGGCGCGCTGGATGAGGTTGCGTACGGTCGAATTCATATACCGAGGATAGCATGGGTGCCGATTCACGCAAGCATCCGTTGACGCCCCTCTTGAGGGGTGTAGAGTGAGGATATGCGACTCGCTTGCATGATCGTCTCGATTAGCACCCCTTCGCGGGGTCTTTCGAGTTGCTAAGTATCCAAGCGATTCAGAAGGCCCCCGCATGGGGGCTTTTTTCGTGGAGGACTGTTCTTTGGAGGAAACATGCACAATTTTTCACGTACTCGCCGGCGTACGCCGCTGGCGGCACGCGGCATCTGCGGCGGGTATGAAGAGACCCCTCCAGCGCCCGTTTCTGAGGAGGAGGATGCGTATCGGCGTGCACGGTTGAAAGACCATCTGCTCAGGGAAGTCGCGTCGCATATGTCCGACCAGTTCCTGGATGTCTGCGGTAAGAGCGACAACGCCGAGTGGTTTCTGCGGATGGTTGCACTGGAATGCAAGCGTACGGTGACGATCTGGTTCAAAGAACCCACCGTCTGGGACGCGCGTATGGAAGCCGCAATGACTGGCGTCTTCCTGCCGTTTACCCCCGATACAGACTGAATTAAAGCTCCCGAGTCCTTCGGGAGCTTTTCTTGTTTTTCCCGCCACGAGGAGTACAGTCGTCTGACTCGGAGAAAGAGGAGATTACGATGAAAGTACGAATACCATGGGACCCTAAGACTCAATGGGTCCGTACGGGCCATCCATGGAACGACGGCCTCGATCATTTGAAGAAGCCCCGGTAGGGGCACAAAACCAGGGGGTTCCGGATAGACCGGGCCCCCTCATTTTTTGGCTTAACACCAGCGCTTGACAGGGGGTCTGTCATGACTATACTGTCCCTATCCATCTCACTCTACTGATTTAGAGGCCCGTGAGATTCAGGATCCCACGTGGCCTTTTTTGCTATGTGGGGAGAACCTTGAAAACTGAATAGAGTAACAAACAAAGCAACACACAATTGTGAAGCAAGTTAGTTAAGGATTTTTCACAACTGAGAAGTTGGAAAAATCAAAGTACAACATTCCGGACATCGCCGCTCTTAGGAGGAGCGCGATGTACAAAAAATTGGGACAGGAGCATGTGTAAAAAGATGCGCATTCTTTTGTTCCGTTCAACCTAACAAGAATCAACCCGATTCTTAAACTGAGAGTTTGATCCTAGCTCAGGGTGAATGCTGGCGGTGTGGATAGGGCATGCAAGTCAAGGGGACCGCAAGGTAACCGGCAGACGAGATAGTAACGCGTAGGAACGTACCCAGAAGTCGGGCACAGCTCGCCGAAAGGCGGGGTAATTCCCGATGGTCTCGCAAGAGTAAAGATTTATCGCTTCTGGAGCGGCCTGCGTAATATCAGCTTGTTGGTGAGGTAATGGCTCACCAAGGCTATGACGTTTAGGGGAGCTGAGAGGCTG
>Ga0209542_10013848_pt1 | contig 13815 bp, 7 predicted proteins | sample RifCSPhighO2_01_FD_184028 | JGI IMG/M metagenome (GOLD analysis project Ga0209542, IMG submission 184028) | Soil microbial communities from Rifle, Colorado - Rifle CSP2_plank highO2_0.1 (SPAdes) (version 2) | ecosystem: Environmental > Terrestrial > Deep subsurface > Rock core/Sediment ...
GAAGTGAAATTCGGCCTATTTTTGAATCGCGCACTTCTCGAAGGCGCCGATTTCATAGCGACTGGACATTACGCAAGAAAAGGCGGAAGCAGGAAGAGCGGGTTTACGCTTCTTGCGGGTAAAGACAAAAGCAAGGATCAGTCATATTTTTTGTATAGAATAACGCAGGATCAGCTTGCGCGCGTTGATGCCGAACTTCACGCAGTCTTCCCACAGGCGCAAGCCACTGCGCCCGGCGTGGATACGCGCGTTCACATCCAGCGAGGCGAACAGCGGGTAGAACGGGCTGGTGGAGGCCTGGGCCATGAACGCGTTGTTCAACCGCGCGTGATTGCAATAGCGCGGCTGGCCCTTGATGTGGCGGTCCTTCTTGTGGATCTGCGACGCCTGGGAGAAGCCGGCCTGCTGTTTGTGCACCGATTGAGTGACGAAAATACCCGGGTCGCCTTCACCCAGTTCGAGCAGCATGGGCGAGCAATCCTTCATCATTGGGATGAACTGTTCGTAGCCCACCCACGCCGAGTCGAACAGGATGTAGTCGCACAACTTGCCGATGCGGTCGACCACCTGGCGAGCGTTGTAGATGGTGCCGTCATAGGTGCCCAACTGGATGATCGCCAGACGAAATGGTCGCGGTAGCCGGGCCTTGTCCGGGGCGACTTCATTGATCAGTTCGCGCAGGTAGTTTTCCTCAAAGCAGTGGGCGTCGATGCCGCCGATAAAGCCGTAGGGGTTGCGCGCGGTTTCCAGGTACACCGGCGTGGCCCCGGCCTGGATCAATGCGCCCTGGTGGTTGGATTTATGGTTGTTGCGATCGAACAGCACCAGGTCGCCAGGCGTCAGCAGGGCGTTGGTGACCACCTTGTTCGACGCCGATGTGCCGTTGAGCACGAAGTAGGTCTTGTCCGCGTTGAACACTGTCGCGGCATGCTTCTGCGCCTGCAGGGCCGGGCCTTCGTGGATCAGCAGGTCGCCGAGCTTGACGTCGGCGTTGCACATGTCGGCGCGGAACAGGGTTTCGCCAAAGAAATCGAAGAACTGGCGGCCGGCGGGGTGCTTGCGAAAAAACTGGCCGCCCTGGTGACCGGGGCAGGCGAAGGTCGCATTGGCGGCCTCGGTGTAGTGCTTGAGGGCGTCGAAGAAGGGCGGCAACAAGTTTTCTTCGTAGGCCTTGGCGGCGGTTTCGAGTTGGTTGCCGTAGTACTCGGCGTTGTAGCTGGAGAGGTCGAATACACCGTTGACCAGCAGGATCACCTCGTGCAGGCGCTTGTAGACATCCAGTGCCCGATTGCCGGCACCGCCGCGAGGCACTACCAGAAATAGCGGGATGTCGAAGCCTGTTCGTTGAATGGCATCCAGCGCGCCACCCATTACATCGTCTACGGTCAGCACCGCGGCGGCGACATCGGTAAAGTCGGTCTGATCCAGGGCAACAATCGGGCGAGAGGTATGGAAACAATTCAGGACGGCATCGCTTGCAGCAACTTTCAAAACATTCATGCCCAGTGGCTCCTGGTCTGTTTTGACGATCTGTCATGGCAGGCAAACTTGCCCAGTTGGGTATAGTTCATTTTTTTTAAGCTGAAAATTTTAATGATCTTTATAAGTCCGTGGCTTGACTGGTCGATTGACGAGTCGAACACGGCATGAAGGGGCGTTGCCTCGGGAACTTCATGGCGATAATCGGGTCAACAGGGGCCCTGTATCGGAGTTTCCGAGCAGTGCTGGTGGCCTGCTTTCATGGCGGTGCCGTCCGAGATCAGCTGAGTCTGCCCCTGATGCCAACCAAGCGTTTTCTGCCGAGCCTCATCCTGGCGTGCTGCGCCATCGCGTCGCTTTACTCGCAGGCTGGCGAGCGAACAGCGCCCGCGCAAAGTAACAGCGCATCCACCACCCTGATCGAAACCGCCTCTCGCCAGTACGAAAATGGCCAGTTGGACCAGGCCGCAGCCACGCTGGAGCGTGCCCTGCATATCCAGCCGAACAATCCCGCGACCCTGCATTACCTCGGTGTGCTGCGCCTGCAACAGGGGCAATATCAGCAAGCTGAAACCCTGGCGATGCGCTCGAACATGCGGGTTGGTGGCAATGTCCAGTTGCGCAACCGCAACTTCCAACTGATCCAGGCGGCGCAGCAGGCCCAGGCTTCGGGGACCCCACCCAAGGCCCAGGAGGACCTGCTCGCCTTGCAGAAGGCACGCGAGGAGGAGGCGCAAAGTCGCCGCGAAGCAGAACTCGCCGCGGCTGGACCAGCCTTGGAGAACACGGGGCCGCTTGCCGGCAATTTCGCTCGGGTGGCCGACTCTGCGGCGACTGCCACGCCACGGCCAGAAGGACAATTTCAGGTGGCTGCCGCCGAGCCAGGGCCCGTGTCCGATGAGATTGCGATTCCACGCGGCCATTGGCCACCGCCGGGTCAATGCCGCATCTGGTTTCCTGATCGCCCACCGGGCCACCAGCCCCCCGCCGGTAACTGCAAGAAGCTGCGAAAACGGGTTCCGCCAGGCGCCTTCATGATGCAGGGTTGAGTGGCCGCCAGGGAAGGGGCCTCATTCGCGGGTGAAGATCTCCAGTAGATGCCCATCCGGGTCGTCGAAATACACCCGCCGTCCTCCGCCATGGTCATTGATTTCATTTGGCCGCCGCTTGCCTGGATCGGCCCACCATGGCTGCCCGTTTACCTGCAGGCGAATGAACGCCCGGTCGAAATCGTCGTCGCCGAGCAGGAACGCGTAATGTTGCGAGGCGATCGGTGGATCGTTGTCGTAGAAGTCCAGCGACACCTGGTTGTCGAGCCTGACGATCAGCATCGGCCCGAAAGGTTCTGGAGGCGGCAGGCCGAGGAGTTCGGCCAGGAAATGTGCCGACCTGTGCTTGTCGCGGCACCAGACAATGGTGTGGTTCAACCGGGCGCTCATGACGGTCCCTCGCATCGATTCAGGACATGTTTTCAGATTAGTCCAGCCTGTTGCGCAATGACCGCCCTCGCCTAAGCTTGGAGCAAGGCGAAACACATTTGCCGAGCGTCACCGGAACGAACGCCGCGATGCGCAATCATTAGAGCGTGGATATCAAAAGGAGATGCGCATGCTCATCAGGTCACTGACCCTGGCTACCTTGCTGGCGATTGCCGGCCCCTTGTTCGCCGCCGATGGCGATTCACCTCTGGATATCGACAAGGGCAGGGCCCGGCCGCTGATCGTGATTGCCCCGAGCACCGTCGACCCCGTCTGGGTCAACCTGAAAAAATCGCTGGAAGATCCCGCCAACAAACAGGGTGTCGCTGACCGCAACATCAGGGTGTACAGCGTGCTGAACATGTCCGGCCAACTGGACGGCAAGGACCTCGGCCAACAGGACACCATGGCGTTGATCCGTGCGCTGAAACTGGGGGCCGGCGCCTTGCCCAAAGTGATCCTGGTGGGCAAGGACGGCGAGAAGAAACTTGAAAGCTCAGGGGAAGAATCCAAGTCGGTCGACCTGAAGAAAATCTTCGCCACCATCGATGCCTTGCCGGCGACCGAGAAGGAAGCCGCGGCCCCCACGCCTCCGCCGGTTGCCGAAACCCCACCGCCCAAAGGGGCTGCCAAGGCCGCCAAAAACGCCAAGCCGGCAAAACCGGCCAAGCCACCGGAAATGCCGGATGATTAGTCTGGGTGGCGCTGGAAACAGGTTTTCCAGTGGGTGGGGAGTGACTGGTAAAACGGGCGCTGGACAACATCGCCCCCCCGCAATAGCGCTAATCCTCTGTAGGAGCGAGCATGCTCGCGAAAAACTCGAGGGCGCCGCGGGGCATCTGGTTTTACGCGTTATCGTTCACGACCATCGCGACGATTCGACGATTCGACGATTCGACGATTCGACGATTCGACGATTCGACGATTCGACATGCTAGCTCCTACAGGGCCAAAGCGCTCAGAATCTGATGAGCAATCTTCACCCGCTCTGCATTCGGATAATTTTTATTCGCCAGAATCACAACCCCCATCCCCTTCGCCGGTACATACGCAACGTAAGCCCCGAACCCACCCGTCGACCCCGTCTTGTTGACCAGCACATTCCCAGTCTGCGGTTGCGGCGGATTCAGCCACTGGACCGGGTGCGCCTGCATAGCCATCTCCGTCGAATTACCCGCCAGCAAGCGATCAAGCGTGACCGGGTAACGGTACATCTCCCACCCCAGTCCCTGGGTCATATCACCGACGCTGTAGTAACCGGTATGGGTCAAGGCGATGGCCTGTTGCAAGGGTTTGTCCAGGCTTGCCGGTTTGAGGTTGGCCTGAACAAAACCAATCAAATCCGCAGCGCTGGTTTTCACCCCGTAGGCTTCGGCATCCAGCGCTCCCGGCCCGACCCGCACGGGTTTGTCCGCCTTGTCGTAGCCCTGGGCATACCGCGTCATCTGTTCCTGCGGCACCTTGGTCCAGGTGTGTTTCAGCCCGAGTTGGGGCAGCAGGGTGTTTTCCATGGCGTCATCGAAGGGTTGCCCCATGGCCTGGGCGGCGAGGTAGCCGGACAACCCGATGCTGGGATTCGAATACAGCCGTTGGCTGCCGACGGGATATACCGGTTTCCATTGCTGGTAGTAGCCGAGCATCTTATCGGCCGAATCCGCCTCGGCAGGAAATTGCAGGGGCAACCCGCCGGCGGTGTAGGTGGCTAGCTGCAACACACTGATGTGGTCGAACGCGCTGCCGCGCAAAGCCGGCAGCACCTTGCTGGCCTTATCGGTCAAGGCCAGTTTGCCGGTGGCCTGGGCGTAGGCGATGAGGGTGGCGGTGTAGGTTTTGCTGACCGAGCCAATCTCGAACAGGGTGTCTTGCGTCACCGGCTTGCCGGTCTCTTTTGACGCTATGCCATAGTTGAAATATTGCTGTTTGCCGTTGACGGTGACGGCCACGGCCATGCCGGCAATGCCCTGGGCGTGCATGACGGGGCGCACGGCGTCGCTGACGATCGATTCTAGGTGATCCTGCGCGAGCGACTGGCCTGCCGCCAGCATCGCGGCACAAACCGCTAACATCTTCAATCTGCCTGGATTGAGGGTGTCCGTCACAGGTTTCACTCCTTTCGTTTGTCGCGCCGTATCGGAAAGTAGGGCAGCAAGCGTTCGGTTTCTCTCTTGACCACGGCGTAACATTCGCAACTCAGCTCCTCCAGACGAGCCCTGTCCAGGACCTTGATGTGTCCCCGAGTATATTCGATGACGCCCAGGCGCTGTAGCTTGCCTGCGGCGTCGGTCACGCCTTCGCGGCGTACGCCAAGCATGTTGGCGATCAGTTCCTGGGTCATGGTCAGTTCATTGCCCGGCAGGCGGTCGAGCGACAGCAGCAACCAGCGACACAGCTGCTGGTCGATGGCGTGGTGACGATTGCACACCGCCGTCTGGGCCATCTGCGTGATCAGCGCCTGGGTGTAGCGCAGCATCAGCAGCAGCATTTCTTCATGGCGGTTGAACTCGTCCTTGAGTTGCTGGCCGGGTAGCCGGAAAGCTTGCCCGGCACTTTGCACAACGGCTCGACTGGGTGTGCTTTCGCCGCCCATGAACACGGCAACGCCGATCAGGCCTTCGTTGCCGACCATCGAAATCTCGGCGGAGGCGCCGTTCTCCATCACGTACAACAGCGACACGACGGCATCAGTGGGGAAGTAGACATGCCGAAGGGCGCCACCGGACTCATAGAGCACTTCGCCCAGTGACAGTTCGACAGGCTCCAGGTGGGGGAGCAGGCGTTCCAGCGCTGACGCCGGAAGCGCTGCCAGGAGGTAGTTCTGTTGTGGCTTGGGTACGACAGACATATTCAGCCACCCTTCGAGGGAGAATTCCCTGAGGGGGGCAGGTTACTCCAAAGCGCGCGCCATCAGGGCCCAGGCGTTGATACCTGAACCCGGGTGGGTCAAGCGCGCGGCACCTCAGCGCTCCAGATCGGTTTCGACGGTTCTGTCGTACCCTGGCAATGGCGGCTGATGCGCTTTGACCGGGCAGGTCACCAGCACCTGGTGCTCCCTGCCGTCATCTGACAATTGCAGCGCGTCCTGGCCCAGCAACTCGCCGTCCAGCATGATCGCAAGCGTGGTGGTCGTGCCGGGTCGCACTTCAATATGGTAAGTCGTCACCCCATGGCGGTAGTGCAGCGTGTAGCCCGCCCAGCCCGGCGCCAGCAACGGCTCGATATGCAATGAAGTCCCGACCCGCTGCAAACCGAGCAATGACTCGACGATGAAGCGGTACGTCCAGCCGGCGGAACCGGTATACCAGGTCCAGCCCCCGCGGCCCGCATGGGGCGGGGTGCCGTAGACGTCGGCCGCCATGACGTAGGGCTCGACCTTGTAGGTATCGATCCGCTTGGCGATTTCATGGCCCGCGGGGTTGATCATGTCGAGCAATCGCCAGGCCCTGGTGTTGTCGCCAAGTTCGGCGAAAGCCATGCCGGCCCAGACTGCGGCGTGGGTGTACTGGCCACCATTTTCCCGTACGCCCGGCACATAGCCCTTGATATAGCCGGGCTCCAGCACGCCTGCGTCGAAGGGCGGATCGAGCAGCAGTACCGCGCCTGTATCGGGGCGTACCAAGTGCTGCTCCAGTGATGCCATGGCCGTGCGGCGCCGCGTTTGCGAGGCTGCCCCCGAGAGTACCGACCAGCTTTGCGAGATCGAGTCGATGCGGCATTCGTCATTGTTGGCCGAGCCCAGAACCTGGCCGTCGTCAAACCAGGCGCGCCGATACCATGAACCGTCCCAGGCATGCTCTTCCAGGCTGGCCTGCAGCAAGGCAGCCTGCTGGGTGCAACGCTGTGCGAAAACAGGGTCGCCATGCAGTTGGGCGGTGATGGCGAACTGTTGCAGCACCTCGAAGCCGAAGAAGCCCAGCCACACGCTTTCCCCACGGCCCAGATGGCCGACCCGGTTCATCCCGTCGTTCCAGTCGCCCGTGCCAATCAAGGGCAGGCCGTGGCTGCCGCGCTGCAGGCTGTGTTCGATGGCGCGTACACAATGCTGGTAAAGGCTTTCTTCGAGGTGCGACTTGCCCGGCAGGTCGTAATACGACTCCTCCCCGGCATTGAGCGGGCGGCCTTCAAGGTAACCCACCGGTTCAGCCAGCACGCTGAGGTCGGCAGTGACGCTGACATAGTGGCTGGTCGCCAGCGCCAGCCACAGATAGTCGTCCGAACAGCCGCTGCGCACGCCCCGATCGAGCGGCGGGTGCCACCAGTGTTGCACGTCGCCTTCGGCATATTGATGGGCTGCACATAGCAACAAATGGCCGCGCACGCTGGCGGGATCGGCATGGATCATCGCCATGCTGTCTTGCAGTTGATCGCGAAAGCCGATGGCCCCACCGGACTGATAGTAGCCACTGCGGGCCTGGAAGCGGCAGGCGATCACCTGGTACATCAGCCAGCCATTGACCATGACGTTGATGCTCGGGTCGGGGGTCTGGACCTGGATCACGCCCAGCTGCGAACGCCAATGCTCGCGAACCGCCTCGAGTTGCGCGGTTGCCGCTCCCAGGCCGCGGTACTGTTGAACCAGGCGCAGGGCTGACGCCGTGTCCCTGGCTGCACCGAGCCGGAACACCACGTCCTGGTCGTCACCGTTGTCCAGGTCCACGGCAACCTGTATCGCCGCGCAAGGGTCGAAGCCGCCACCGGTACGGCCCGACAAACGTGCCTGCTGCAGTCCTGCAGGGGCCTTGAGGCTGCCGTTGCGGCCGATGAACTCGGTGCGATCGCCGCTGATGGTGGTGTCGGTCGAGTCGGTATCAAGGAACGCCACCCGTTCGCAAAACTCGATCGAATAGGCGTTCCTGGCAAATAAGGCGCCGCTGGTGGGGTCGGCTTCCGTCACCACATGCATCGCCGATTTGCTGCGCAAGTCGCCCAGCACCCACTCGACATAACACGTCGTCGACAGGCGTCGGGCGCGGCCCGAGCGATTGCGAACCTGCAAGTGCGAGAATTTGATTGATGCGTCCAGCGCCACATACACCCACAACTCGGTGTGGATACCGTCTTCATCGTGCTCGAAGACGCTGTAGCCGAAGCCGTGTCGAGTGCGGTACGCGCCAGTGCCGGGACAAGGCTGTGGCGTCACGGACCAGAAATGCCCGGTTTCTTCATCACGCACATAGATCGCCTCGCCGCTGGCGTCGGTGAGCGGATCATTGTGCCAGGGGCTCAGGCGAAATTCGTGAGCGTTTTCCATCCAGGTGTAAGCGCCACCACTTTCGGAAATGACCGTGCCGAAGTGCGGGTTGGCCAGCACGTTGGCCCATGGCGCCGGCGTCGGCCTGCCAGGCTGCAAGTTTATGACGTACTCGTTGCCATCGGCACTGAAGCCGCCATAGGCATTGCCCAGGAGCAAGCCTTCGACAACGGGCAGGGCAGCGGCCGCCTTTGCCTGGCGCTTGAGGAGGGGGACCAGCGCCGGGTATACCGGGCTGGCATGACGCCGCTGAATCTGTTCGGCAATGCCGCCTTTGTCTTCGCTCAGCACCAGGCGCGCCACCGACAGGATCAGCGTGCGATCCTCATTGGACAACTGCTGGGCCGGACGCACGAAAATGCCCCCGGGATGGTCGATCAGCGAGGCTTCGCTGCCGGACGTCACCACGCCCATGATCAGGTCCTGGAGTTGCTGGCGATAGCCGGCCTGGTCTTCGTTCCAGATCACCAGATCCACTATCAGCCCCTTTTGCCGCCAGTAGGCGTGGGCCTTGACCAGTTGGTGGACGAGTTCGATGTTCTCGACGGTGGCGATCTGCAGCAGGACGATGGGCAGATCGCCGGAGATCGCCTGGCCCCAGAGGCTCGATTGATTGCGTCGATTGGCCATCAATACGCTGTTTTCTGCGCGTAACGCGGCATTGGCGTAAAGGATTGACGCGGCCATCTGTTCAAACAGGCGGGCGTCTTCCTGGGATGCATTGAGTTGGCGCAGCAACACCTGGCTGTGGGTCCATGCCAGGTCGAAAACACGATCGGCGAGGTGCCGGTCGCGGTATTTATTGATCAGGTACAGGCAGCCCTCTCGGCTGTCCGCGATGCCGGTCACCAGGTCGATGGTCGCCGTTTGCCCGGGTTCCAGGGTGATACGGCAGCGGATGGCCACGATCGGGTCAAGCACCGAGCCTGCGCTGCCGGACAACGTCTTGACATTGCCATCGAGCGCCGCCGGTGCGGCAACGTTGCGTCCGCGACCAATGAACCGGGCTCGATCGGTCTCGTAGGAAATCGCGTCGATGTCCACGCCATGGGCGGCCAGCAGGTGGCACATCCAAGGCACGGCTTCCTCACTGGAACGCCGCCTGCGAGTACACACGATGGCCTGCAGCGCCGGCACCAGTTCGGTCTGCACGAACAGGTTGCTGAAGGCCGGGTGCATGGCATCACTGATGGCCGGTGCCAGTACCACCTCGGCGTAGGTGGTGATCTCCACGCTGCGCCTTACGCGGGCGCGGTTGGTGATGTGCAGCCTGCGCAGTTCGATATCGTCTTCGGGAGACACGACGATCTCGGTGTGCGTATCGAAGTCGAGCTCGCGCACACGAAACTCCGCCCGGGCATCGCTGAAAATCGCCTCGTGGCTTTCTGGCTGGTGCAGGGTCGGCTGGTGGGCCGAAGACCAGAATGCGCCGCTGCTGACATCGCGCAGGTAGCAGAACATGCCCCAGTTATCGCGGGTCGCATCTTCATGCCAGCGGGTCACGGCGATGTCGTTGCAGCGGCTGTAGCCGCCGCCGGCACTGCTGAGCATGACGTGGTAACGGCCGTTGGAGAGTAGCTGGACGGCGGGGCGCTTGCGCCCGGGATCGGCGAACACGCGCAGCCGGGTTTCCTGCGTGCCGTTTTCCCCGTTGGCAGGCGCCTGGGTCGCATGCAGGTACGGCGCGGCGGTTTTCGGTACGCGCTCCTGCAGCAGCAGGACGGTCGCCTGGAAGGCCGGGATCGATTCGAAACGTCGCTGCATGGGCCGGTCCAGCAACAGGCTGGTGAGGGCCAGCAGGCTCATGCCTTGATGGTGCGCCATGAACGAGCGCACGACCGCATAACGCTGGCCGCGTGGCAAACGTGCCTCGGTGTAGTCCACCGCCTCGTACAGGCCATAGCGGCCGGCCGACCCCTGGGCCGCCAGGCGTTGCAGGTTGCGACAGGCCGCTTGCGGCTCGACCATCAGCGCCAGGGCGCTGGCGTACGGCGCAATCACGGTGTCCTCGGCCAGCCCGCGCTTGAGGCCAAGGCCTGGAACACCGAACGCCCGATACTGATAATTGAAGTGAGCATCGAGGGTGTTGTAACCCGACTCGGACACGCCCCAGGGGATGCCCAACTGGTGGCCATGTTCGATCTGCAAGGCGACGGCCGCGCGGCAAGTCTGCTCCAGCAGCGTCCCTTCATAGCTGGGCATGATCAAGTTAGGCATGAGGTACTCGAACATCGAGCCGGACCAGGAAAGCAGTACCGGCACGCCTCGATTGTTACTGAGCAAGCGCCCAAGGGTGAACCAGGCCTGTTGCGGCAACTGGCCCTGGGCGATGACCACGAAATTGGTCAGGCGCACCTCTGACGCGAGCAAGTCGTAGTAGCCGTTGTCCAGCCGGCGTTCGTCGGCGTTGTAGCCTATCGAGAAGAGGTCGCGTTGTGCATCGTAGAGGAACGTAAAGTCCATGCTGGCCAGTGACGCGGACAACTCGGCCAGTTGTTCAAGGTGGATGATGCGTGCGCGAGCCAGGCGTTGTACCACCTGCACTTGCGCCTGATCAGCGGGCGGCCACAGCGTGCAATCGAGCTCGGCCAGTTGCCGCAGGCTGCTGGTTGATGTCGTCGGTGTCGGTTTCGCTGCCTTGGCCTGGGCAGGTGCCGGCGGCAGCGTGAAGCGCAGTCGTTCTGCCCGCAGCTCAGTGCACTGTGCCTGTAATGCCTGGAGCCAGTAGTGGACTTCTTCAGCAGAGGGGGGCGCAGTGTCGATGGCCAAGGCATCCGCCTGATCGAGTACTTGCAGGAAGCTGTCCGGGGTGTCCTGGACAATCGCCGAGTCCACCTTCGCGCGCAGTTCAAGCACGGTGCGGTCGTCGAGGTTCGCGTCTTGTAGCGCCTGTTGCAGCACATCCAGGGTGTCGGCCAGACCGCCAAGGGTGCGCTGATCGAACAGAGGCGTGTCGGCCAACCCCAGCAGCCCCGGTCGCAGGGTCAGCAACAGGCCCACCAGGTTGCCGCTGTCTACGGTAGACACATACCGAGGCGCCAGCGGCTGCAGTGTCTGGGTGTCGTACCAGTTGTAGAAATGCCCATGGTGACGCTCAAGACCGGTCATGCTTTCAAGCATGGCAGTGATGCGTTCAAGCAAGCGCCCGGTACTCAAATAGCCGAAATCGTGGGCCGCCAGGTGAGAGAGCAAGGCCATGCCCATGTTGGTCGGTGAGGTTCGATGGGCAATGGTCGGCTTGGGGATCTCCTGGACGTTGTCCGGCGGTAACCAGTTGTCCTCGGGGCCTACATAGCGATCGAAGAACGCCCAGGTCTGGCGTGACAGCATGCGCAGGAATCGCAGGTCCTGTGCTGACGGATTAAAGCCGACCGGTGTAGTCGGCAGGCTGATCCACCAGGCAATTGCCGGGCTCGCCAACCACACCAGCAGCAGGGGTGCCGCCAGTGCGAGTACGGCGACGGAGGGGAGCAGGGCAGCGAACAGGATCAGCGCCAGCGCCGGGGCAATCCACATGCTTTTATACATGCCCGGCAGAGTATTGCCACTGGAGCGCTCCACTTCACGAGAAGGTTGCCATTGCAGCAGGCGGCGTTTGCTGACCAGCATGCGCCACAGTGAGCGGCCAATCGCATCCAGGCTCAACAATGCATCGGAGGGCAACCAGACAATCGACAGCAGCGCACGCATGAAATGCTGGCCCGAGGTCCGCAATGCCGCACTCAGGTGTTGTCCCAATGGAATATCGGCAGGTTTCTGTACCAGCGCCAGTACCGATTGCAGCAAGGGTTGGAGAAAGACCAGGATGACCACCGCCAATGTCCAGGAGGCGGCTTCGTTGGTTTCCAACCAGCCCCAGGCCAACATGGCCAGGAAGGCGGCTGGTTCCAGGCTGCGGCGCAGGTTGTCAATGATCTTCCAGCGAGCAAGGTTGCTCAGGCGGTTGGGTGCGAAGCCTCCCTGGGGTTTCGGTGCCCACGGCAAGGCCCAGTACAGCACTTGCCAGTCTCCGCGAATCCAGCGATGGCGGCGTTTGGCATCGGCGCTGTAGCGCGACGGGTACTCCTCATACAGCTGAACATCGCTGAGCAGCCCGCAGCGGGCGTAGCAGCCTTCGATCAAGTCATGGCTGAGGATGCGGTTGTCGGGCAGGCAGCCTTCGAGTGCCTGTTCGAAGGCGTCGACGGCATAGATGCCCTTGCCGATGAAGGAACCGTTGCGGAACAGGTCTTGATAAACATCAGAGACGGCACGGGTATAGGGGTCGATACCCGCATCGCTGCCAAACAGGCGGGCATAGGTGGAACGTGCCGTGCTCGGCAGGCTGATTCCCACGCGGGGTTGGAGGATGGCGTAGCCACTGACGATCTTGCCGCTTTGTTCATCGAAAACCGGATGGTTCAACGGGTGCATCATGGTACCGATGCACTGACGCGCGACATCCCGGGGCAGCAAGGTATCGGTGTCCAGGGTGATGACGAAGCGCACCGCACTCAGCGGAGCGATATCCCCGACGATCAACGCAAAACGCTCCTGCCCTTTGCCCCGCAGCAAGGCATTGAGCTCGGCGAGCTTGCCGCGCTTGCGTTCATGCCCCATCCATACCCGCTCGGTGGCGCACCACTGCCTGGGCCGGTGCAGCAGGAAGAACCGGTCGTCCTGGCCATCGGCATACTTGTGGTTCAGCGCATCGATCAGTTGACGCGCCAGTTCAAGCAGCTCGGCGTCCTCGGGCATCACTTGGGCAGGGGCGTCCATTAAGTCACTGAGCAGGGCGAAATGCAGATTGGCATCGCGATTGGCCAGAAACCGCACTTCGAGGCCTTCCGCGAGGGCCTCGATGTCGCCAGCGTTGGCAAACAGCGTCGGCACTACGACCAGCGTCCGCGCGTCGGCCGGTATGCCCTTGCTGTAATCCAGGCGGGGCAGCAACGACGGGGCGACCGTGAGGGTCACCAGCCAGTTGACCAACCCGATCGCCAGACGACTGGTCATCAACAGCGCGGGCACGGCGAGCAGCACCAGGCACCAGATGGGCGTGCCGCTGTAGTAAGCGCTGCTGAGAAATGGCCAGGCCAGCAACAGTGTCAGCAGCAGTGCAGGGCCCAGGTAGAACTTCAGCGGGGCGCTCTGCAACAGCCGCTTCCAGCGCTCGAGCAGCGACACGCTGGCGTGCAGCGCCTGCTCAAGGTGGGGCAACCCTTCAGCCACCAGGTAATAACCCACATGCCCGGTCACGTGGCCCGTGGACTGTGGGGTCGCGGCCAGTTCGATGGCCGCTTCTGCCACCATGGTTTCTGACTGCACGCAATGCCGGGCGAGACGTTCGACCACATGGCGGTAACGATCGCGGGTGGCGAAGTCCATGTTCGCGTAGACGCCTGCCGGGTCCGTGCACAATACCTGTTCGACATGACTGAGCAGCTCGACGAACTCGCGCCAATCGGTCGCTGCCAGCAAGCGCAGGCTGGCGATGCTGTTGCTGATGGACACCTGGTCACCGGATTGCTGCTGGGCATCCATCTGCACCAGGCGTTCGACGGTGAAGCCGGACTCGCTCAGCGTTTGTTCAATCCATGCCATGGGCAATATCAGCGCGGCGCTTTGCCC
>Ga0209542_10013849_pt1 | contig 13812 bp, 20 predicted proteins | sample RifCSPhighO2_01_FD_184028 | JGI IMG/M metagenome (GOLD analysis project Ga0209542, IMG submission 184028) | Soil microbial communities from Rifle, Colorado - Rifle CSP2_plank highO2_0.1 (SPAdes) (version 2) | ecosystem: Environmental > Terrestrial > Deep subsurface > Rock core/Sediment ...
CGCCTATGAACGGAATCCACGGGCTGGCGAGAAGAATCGGCCAACCCCACTTTTCAAACAGCTTTTCCGCCTTGCGCTCGCCCTTGGGGTCGCGCTTGACCAAAAACGTGTGAATTCCCTTCAGCCCGACGGCGTAGTTAATCAAAGCCGCCAGCGTGGAAGCGACGAGCGTGATTATGAAAATCGTTTCCGCGCTCCAAATCTTCAAGCCCAAAACCAAAATCGGTTCGGACGGGAAGGGCAAAAGCGAAGCCGAAAAGAACAACACGAGAAAAAGGCCGAACAAGCCGTACTGCTGCAAGAGCGTGACCGAGAGGGCAAGCAAGTCGATGGGCATGAGCACAATCACTGCAACGCGTTTTATTTACTTAATTCCGCCACGATTTTCGCCGCCTTGTGCGCCTGGGCTGCGGCTACGGCGGCGATTTCGGCTCCCGAAGGCGCGAACCGCTTGATTCCCGCAGCGTGGTTGGAAACGACCGCAATCGCCGCGTATTCCAAACCCAATTCGCGCGCGAGAGTGGCTTCTGGCGAAGTCGTCATTCCCACGAGGTTCGCGCCGAGCTTTGCGAAAGCCTTGATTTCCGCGGGCGTTTCAAGCCTCGGCCCGGCGGTTACGGCAACAACGCCGCCTTTCTTCAAGCCGACTTTTGCTTTTCCCGCCGCGGCAAACGCCTTGTTTTGCAGGGTTTTGGAAAACGGCGGTGCCATCCAAGCGTGCTGGTTTATCGACTCCAGCTTGTCGAAGAAAGTTTGCGGCGCGCGAAAGTCGACGAAGTCTTCAAGCAAAACCAAATCGCCGATAGAGTATTTGGAAATCGCGCCGCAAGCGCTGAAACCCAAAACCCCGCTTACGCCCAGTTTCTTGAATGCGGCGAAGTGGGCTTTGTTGTTGATTTTGTGCGGGGGAACGCCATGCGCAAATCCGTGGCGGGAAATAAAGGCGATTTTGTCGCCTTTGGTGAGAATCGCGTGGACTGGGCCGTATTCGGTTTTGATGGGCGCTTCGATGCCCTTGAAGAAATTTTCCAAGCCAGTTCCAGCAATGACTCCAAGCATGAGACCAGTAGAATTTTACAGTTAAAATAGCTTCTTCAGCTCTTCAACCTTGTCGGTCTTCTCCCAAGTAAAGTCTGGATCATTACGTCCAAAATGACCGTAAGCCGCAGTCTTCTTGTAAATCGGCCGGAGCAAATCCAAATGCTTGATGATGTCCGCAGGCTTTAGCGGGAATGTTTTCTCGATCGCTTCCGCCAGTTTCTCGTCGCTCACCTTGCCCGTGCCGAAAGTCTCCACGAATACGGAAACGGGTTTCGCCACGCCGATGCTGTAAGCGATTTGCACCTCACACTTTTCCGCCAATTCCGCGGCAACAACGTTCTTTGCTATATACCGCGCCGCGTACGCGCCGCTTCGGTCGACTTTGCTCGGGTCTTTTCCAGACATTGCGCCGCCACCGTGCCGCGCGTAACCGCCGTAAGTATCGACGATAATCTTGCGCCCGGTAACGCCCGTGTCCGCTTCCGGCCCGCCCACTTCGAAAACGCCCGTTGCGTTGATGTAATACTTGGTGTTTTCGTCGACCAGCTTTCCGCAAACCGGCGCAATCACTTGTTCCTTGATTCCTTTGACAATGTCTCCGTTGGAAACTTCGGGGCTGTGCTGCACCGCGATTACCACCGCATCTACTCGAACTGGTTTCCCATCGTCATACTCCACCGTAACTTGCGATTTGCCATCCGGCCTAACCCAAGGTAATATTTTCTTTTTTCGGACGTCAGCAAGCCTCTGAGTAAGCTTGTGAGCAAGTACTATTGGCAAGGGCATCAATTCGGGCGTCTCATTACAGGCGAAACCAAATACAGAACCTTGGTCTCCCGCTCCCTGCTCTTTTTTTGCAGAAGAGTCTACGCCTACAGCAATATTTTTGCTTTGTTCGTGGATTGCAGTAAGCACAGCACAATCTTTCGAATCCAGGCCGTATTCGGGGTGGTCGTAGCCGATTTCCGCTAAAGTCTTTCTAACCACGCCTTGAATATCCGAATAAGCGCTTGAAGTAACCTCCCCAGCAACCAATACCAAGCCGGTAGTAGTAAGGGTTTCAACGGCTACACGCGATTTCGGATCTTGCCTGAGCAAATCATCAAGGATTGCATCGCTAACCTGATCCGCGATTTTGTCAGGGTGCCCTTCGGTAACGCTTTCGGAAGTAAAGAATTTTTTTTCCATTGCCAACTACCTTTAGAAAATTGATTATTATATAAATAGAGGAAAGGTATTTAAATAATTTTGTGTTAAAATTATTCTAGTTAGAATAATGGTGTTGAGTATGTTACCTACACAAGCTGAAATCAAAAGTAGGAGAATTAAAATTGGCCTAACTCAAACAGAACTAGCTGAAAAAGCAGGCGTCAGTCAGTCGTTAATAGCGAAGATTGAAACAGGCCAGATTGACGCAGCATATACCTATCTAAAGAAAATATTCGATACTCTCGAGGAACTTGAGAACCAAACTCAGCCTAAAGCAAGTGATGTTATGAATCCAAATGTCAATTTCGTTTCCAAGAAGGACAGCGTGGCGAGCGCGATTGTTTTGATGCGCAAGCACAATTTTTCGCAGCTTCCGGTGCTCGACAAGGGGCATGCAGTGGGAAGCGTGTCGGAGAAAAGCATTTTGGACCGCATTTCGTCTGGGTTGGACGCACACGAGCTTTCCAAGCTAGAGTGTGGGGAAATCATGGAAGAGGCATTTCCCGTGGTTTCGGAAACAACGCCTTTGCCCGCGATTTCCGAGTTGCTCAAGCACCATTTCGCGGTGCTCGTGAGGAAGGGCGGGAAAATAGGCGGAATAATCTCGAAGGCGGATTTGCTCAAGACCATCCACTAGCAGAATTCGCAGACTTTTCCCTTGGCGTGGGAATGCTTTTTTGCTTTTGTTTTTTTTGCAGGCATTTTCATTTCACCATCAAGCTTTTATCTCCGAACGGGCTTTTAAACGGCGCTGGCTATGTCACCGACCAGATCATGTAGCCGCCAAGCATGATGAGGAACAAGCCTATTGCCAAGCGCATGAGCCCCCGGTTTTGCTTGCGCCATGCTTCGAGTTTCTTGCTGTTGCCGAAGTAAACCAACGATATTATGGCAAGCAGCGGCAGGATGAAGATGAGGTTGTACAACAACAACAGCGGGACTCCGTCAGCCAAATCCCCTGCGGAAATCATGCCCAAAACCGCCAGGTACGGGGCGCCGGTGCAAGGCAGTTCGACGAAAACCACGAAAATCCCGAGGGCGAAAGCCAATCCCAGGCTGAGGAGGGGGTGCTTGGTTTCCATGCTTTCAAAATAGCCGGTGTATTTCTTGATTCTCTCGGCTCCGCCGGGAATTATTTGCAGTGAAAAGCCTTTTCCGTACCAGAAGTAATCCTTTATTTCAAGCAGCCCGGCGAGGATTGCCGCGACCGCCGCAAACCAGTAGAAATACGTCGAGAACCCCGCGGTCGCCGCCGCCGAAACTATGCCCATGCCCAAAAGAAAGTAAGTCGAGTAAACCGCGACGACGTAAACCCCGCCTGCCAAGAGCATTCTCGAACGGCTTTTGAACACTCTCGTCATGTACGCCATCAGGAAAATGAGAACCCCGAAAACGCAAGGGTTTATGCTGTCGACGAGCGCTGCTCCGACGAGAAGTTCCAAAGGAATCGGCGAAGCCAATTTTCAAGACCCCGCGCTGCAGCCTTCGGGCATTGGCGTGAGAGTGCCCAAATGCGCGTTCGGCTTGTAAAACTCGTCTATGTCGTTGCGGATGTAGCACGCGGATTTTCCTTCAAGCAAACTTTTCCTCGCTTTCTTGGCTATATCCAAGCACACCGAACAGGTTATCCCGTGCTTGTCGAAAGTGCCGTCGTCCTTCCAGAAACAATGCCCGGCATGCTTGTGGCCTTCGTACTTGCAGCCGCAGTAGCACGGAATCTCCTCCAGCAAGAGTTTTCCTTCGGGAGTCTTAGCCCACTCGTATATTTCCCTGACTTCTCCGGTGACGTGCGGAGGGATTTCAGCGCTCGCAAAGCTCGAAGTGTACAAGAAATAGCCGATTACCACAAGAAAAACAGCTACGATGGCGGCCGCAAGGGTTTTTTCCAAACGCATTTCAAATCACGAGACGAATTCGAAAACGAAAAACGCGATTATCACGACGAGAGAGCCGAGAGCGCTCCACCAAGCGGCATCCTCTTGCCGCTTGCCCGCAATTTTGCCTGCGTTTGAGGCGAAGGCAAATCCGATGATCACGAAAGCCAAGGCGGTCAGAACGCCTTTCCCGATCCAGTGGTGGGAAAACGCGGAAGCGAGCGCTTGCTTGAAAGAAGGCGCGAGTTCCGAAGCTACCACCATCGCGGCAAGCAGCCACGAGCTTGCAATCATTCCGGCGTAAGCGTTGAACTTCATTTCAAGCACCAGCCCCCATTTTCACTATCCTTCCTAAAACGCCTATCAGCAAAGCCAGCACCGCGGCCAAAAGCCACCACTTTCTGCTTTCCTTGCCCTTGTTTTGCAAAACCAGGATTGCAGCCAGCGTAACGATCACAGGCAACAGCAAACCCCAGTGTTCCTTCGTCTCCATCACTATCGAATGGGCCCAAGGCCACGAGCCCGCCTTGACTACGGTCTTGGTTGCGGGATAAAAAACGGTGTAAAGTATTCCCGAAGGCAAAAGCATAATCCAGCTTAAAGCCGCGGTGGCGATGGAAACCGGCTTCGCCAACGCCGATTTTTTCTCGAGCAAAGAGCGGATTACGAACGGCAGGGCCACCAACGCCATTCCCAACAGCAAATGTGCAAAATACACCAAGTCACGCATTTCCAATCGAGTTCCTAACGAAACAGGCGAATAAAAACAATGCGGTAGGTGAAAAAAGCTCGCGGGGAAAACAATTTAACTATTCCTCCGCGCATAGTATTTTTCCACTTTAAAAACGGGCCCGTAGCTTAGTCTGGTGGAGCGTTCGACTGATAATCGAAAGGTCCCCGGTCCAAATCCGGGCGGGCCCACTTTTTTTCCATTGAAAAAAAACGGGGTAAAAACCATGGTGCAGTCAAAAAACAATTCAGAAACAAAGCCAGTCATCGTCACTTCCAACCTCATTAAAAAGAACGGCAAATACCTCCTCGTCCAGGAAGGGGAGGGGCCGGCAAAGGGATTGTGGAATTTTCCAGCCGGCAGGCTCGAACATAATGTTCCCTTGAGCTGGAACGCCGAAAAAGAAGTCAAAGAAGAAACTGGATACCAAGCGAGAGTGAAAGGCTTGGTCGGCGTGTATCAGGACGTAAGCCCCAAGTACTGCAGGGTAATAATCGTCTTCAACTCTTCAATCGCCGGCGGAAGCCTCAGAAAGCACGCTACCGAAGAAATACTCCAGGCAAAATGGCTTGCGCTCGCCGAAATCAAGAAAATGAAAAAACAATTGAGAAGCGAATACGTGCTTGACGCCATAACCGATTACGAAATAGGGTAAGCTTCGTAGTTCTAGAAGAAGGGAAAGAAACGCTGTTTTAAAGTGTTGAAAATGGTTGAAAGGGTTTTTCTCGTCAGGCACGCCGAAACGGCTGCTAACGCGTTGGACTTGGTACAAGGAGCTTTCGACAGCGAGCTTACGGAAAAAGGAGTGAGGCAGGCGAAAGCCTTGGGCGAGGCTCTGGCTAAGGAAGAAATCGGGCGCATTTACGCCAGCGACGCGGGAAGAGCGCGGGCGACGATTCGCGAAAGCAGGCTGGAGGAAAAGTTCAAGTCCGTTTACTCGAGCGAATTGCGAGAGCGCAACTGCGGGATTTTGGAAAACAGGGTTTGGCACGAGCTGTCGGAAAGCGAGCGCACCATGTTCAGAAGCCATTCCTTGCGGTGCGAAGGCGGCGAGAGTGTTGAAGACGTGGCAGCGAGAGTCGTACCGTTCTTCAACAAAATGCTTTTGGAAAAAGAGGAGGCCACGATGGTTTTGACTCACCACCTGGTCATCACCACACTATCGTGCTTTCTCTTGGGAATGCCGCTGGAAAAATGGCGTGCTTTCCGCACGGACAACGCGTCGATAAGTGAATTCTACTACCGCGACGGCTTGTGGCGCATAAAAAGGATAAACGACACTTGCCACTTGAATCCGCGGGACTAGTGAGAGTATATCCAGTCGTGCAATATTTTCAAGGCATCGAACTTCGGCTGCAAGTCGTTGTAAATTTCCTCGCGCAGAGCCCAGACGTCTGGGCTGATGCGTCCTATCTTTTCCATCGACACGAGCTGCTCTTTTTTCTCTTCTAGTTTAGCAGACATGCCGGCAAGAGTTCGTCGGAGTTTAAGAGCATGCAGTTGCTCGTGGGAAGAAACGCGCCGTTCGACGATGAAGCTCTTCAGCTTCTCAAGAACATCCTCGCGGTAGGAGTTTCGCAGCCGCATGACATCAGGATGGCTGCTCAGGCGTTGGACGAAAGACTCGGCGAAAAGCTCGTGCGCTTCACTTGACGGCATTCTCCAGCCACCTTCCGTAGTCTTCACTGCACTCCGCGCTCCAGGATAGTATGCACGGAATGTCGTAAGAATGCATTTTCTTTATCGCCTTTTCTAGCTTTCGCTTGTGGCGCAAGGGCGCCTTCAAAAACAACAGCGCTTCGGCAGTCCTCTGCACGCTCCCGTTCCACGCGAAGAAAGACTTCGCGTGGTGCAGCACCACTGCGCAGCCGGCAAGCTTGCCTTTCACAAGCGCTTCGCCGATATTCTCGGCTTCAGCCTCGTTCCTGCAAGTCACGTAGCAAAACAATATTTTCATGCATCACTCGCCCCATGCCATCAAAAGCTTTTGCTGCTCTTCCACAGCGTGGGCGTTCAAACCCTTCTTGCGCAATTCACGCGCCAAGCGCTTTGCGCTCCCGTATTCCGTGAAAATCTTTTTCGCGCCCGTCTGCTCGGCGAATTCTAGAAGCTCGGGAAAGTCCGAGTGGTCGCTCAAGCAAAACTTTTGCATCGAGCCGAACCGCTCGGTCAAAGCCCAGCCCGTCGCGACAGCCGCAGAAACTCGCCGGGAATACGCGCGGCTCAGCTGGAATGCGAAGTTGTTGTTAACGCGGTTCATTGGCACTATCGCAACAAAGTTTTTCTCCAGCTCCTTCAGCCCTTCATCTGAAGAAGAGCGGACGTAGTCCAGCGCCACGCCGTGCTTTACGTAAACGTCATTGATTTTCGCAATGCCTTCCTCGACGACGGGTGCAATGCCCGCATAATCGTTCAGCACCTTGTTTAGCTCTTGCGCCTTGCCCAGCGCATAGCCGCCCAAAACCACGATGCCTTCCTTCTGCTTTTCCGTTACCCACGAGGCTATTTCTTTCGCCACGCTCTCGCGGTCGGGAAAAACAAATTCGGGAGAGCCGAACGTCGCTTCCATCAGCAGGGTGTCGCACTGCGGGATTTCCGCGCCCTTGACGCAAAGCGAGTCGCTCAAGCGGAAGTCGCCAGTATATGCTATCGTTCCTCCGTCTCCTTCAGCAACTAACTGCCGCGCCCCCAAAACGTGCCCTGCGCCCAAAAGCTTTGTTCCATAATGCTCGTGCACGATGTTTTCGCCCGAAGCGTAGCCGCGCGCCTTCAACAAATCCACGGTCGCTTCGCTCGCGAGGATGGAGGGAACGCGCGTTTTCAAAGCGTGGTCGGAGTGCGCGTGGGAAATGAACGAAAAATCGCCCGCGTGGTCGAGAGTAAGCTCTTTGACGCCTACTTGCACTCGCAGCGGGTTGAACGAAAGCATGGGTTAAAACCTGCTTTCGATTAGGGGAAATGAAAATAAAAAAGGAGGTTTGGGCAGCGCAGGGGGGTGTTGCACCGGCAACTTAGTGAAAGCTCAGGCTTTCGCATTCGTCACGCAGTGTCAGCGGGGGGCGAGCCCTCGCCAGTTACGGGCACGAGTCTATCAGCATGCGCGTCACGTTGTCGGCTAGGTTTTTGAACGGCAGGGCCGGAGTGTTCTGTTCGTTCAGCGTGATTTTCACGGTTTGCGCAAAGTTGTTGCACTCCATTTCGAATTCCGTTTCAACCAAAGGCTGCTGGAAGTTCGTTTGCGTGAAAACCACGGTTTTCTTCAATCCGCTTTCCCCGCGTTTTTCGGCAAGCGTCTTAGTCGGAGGCCATTGCACGCCAATGCCCTTTGCTACGGCAACCTGGATGTTGTAGTAATTGTCAGAACCCGCGGCGAAGTAAGTTATGGCACCGCTCACCGGGTCTTTGTCCTGCGAGAAAACGAATTCCCCGCCGAAAACCTGCTGCAGCACAAGTGCAGTAGAACTTTTCAGCATGGCAAGCTTTTGCTCGGGCGTAATTTCCACGGTGGGTTCGGGCGTTGAGGTGGGCGCAGGAGTGGGAGTTGCAGTTGCGGTGGGCAAAGGCGTTGCCGTGGCCGCCGGCGTGGGTGCAGGCGTTTGCTGCGCCACGCACCCAGCAAGCAAAAGCGATGCTGCAATCAAAATCGGCATGAAAACCCAAAATGCGTTTTTCTTCAAATCCAATTCACACCACCATTTCTCGTTAAAACAACGATTTTCCCCCACTGCTTTCGTTTTCTCCCGAAGGGGTGAACATGTCCATCGAAGTTGAAGGAGTTTGGAACAAATCCAATTGTGAATCGGGCGCAGGCTTTTCCGGCCTCACTCCCAAAAGCAAGTGCAGCGCTTCAGTCAGCCGTTCTTCAGCCAGCGAAGCAGGGTTTTCCTCTTCGTCCAAAACCGTGCACACGATGCAGTATTTCCCCGCATCTTTCTCCACGTCGACTATCTTCTCTTGCGCCAACGCCAGCGAAACCCTTTCTTCCGCGCTCGACTGCACGAAAACGATGCACGCGTCCACGCCGTTGTAGAAAACTTTTTTGACTGCCGCGGGCGTGTTCAAGAGCGTGGGCGCCTGTTCGAACTCCAAATCCACGCCGATTTCCTGCTGGGCGATTTTCTGGATTACTTCTTTCGCGTCAAAGTCGTTGGTCAACGCAGTGACGAAGCCTAGCCGCATAGAAACAAGACTCGCACGGCGTATTAAAAACCAGCGGAAAAAGCGGGGGGCGGGATTGCGCGCGGCAGGCGGGTTCAAGACTGGTTTATGGCCTGTTCGGCGATGCCTTCGCTGCCGTCAAGAATGCTGTTGGAATGCTCTACAAGCGGGCTGTAGCCCATGCCTTTCTGCCACAAGCGCTTGTTCAACTCGCCCATTTCCGAATGTAAGGACGGCTTGCTTTTGATTGTTTTCATGGACAAGGCGAAATCCTTTTCCAGAAAGGCTTTTACGGAATCCTTGTAAAGCGAGTAAACTTTTTCGAAAGGCTGGCGGAACGGCTTGAAAACGTCGGTTTTCTCCCGCGACAGGATTTTAGCCATGGCGGTAACGTGGTCTGCAATGCGCTCTATGTAAAGCGTTGCCGTCGCGTAATCAATGCAGCGGTTCGCAGTGAGATTCAAGCCGCGCAAGACTTGCGGGTTTTTCAAAGCCAGGTTCAGCTGCCTCAAGAGGAGAAACCTGAGCCTGTCGACTTCGTCATCCCGCTCGACGACCGCATCCAGCTCTTTTCCTTCAAGCAAATCCTCGAACAGGCTGCACGTAATCAAGTGCATTCTTTTCAGCGTTTTTTCCACGCTCAGACCCTCGCGCGAGAAAAAGTCCTTCACGACGATGACGTTCGGGGTTTCGTCCACGATTTCAAGGCCGATGAGCCTCTTCGTCTCCTGCAAAACAGTCTTGCGCAATTCCGGCGTAATGCGCGAGGAAGAGTGCACGCGGATTGAATCGAAGCCGGCGATGTAAGCGGAATAGAATTTTCTTGACAATTCGTCCTTCGAGGAAACGTCGTCCAAGCTCAAGTCGAAAGACTCGCGCTTTTCCTCATCCGGGCGCGTGGAAAGCACCATGCTTCCGTCCGGCTGCTCCAATGCGAAGAGCTCCGAACCCTTCTTTACGCCCGTCCTTTCAGTCCAGGTGCGCGGCAGCGAAACGATAAGCGTAGACGTGCCCGTCTTCTGCACTATCCGTTTCTGTCCCACAATATCACGCATTATCCGATTTCATCAGAATAAGTATTTGTTGTTATAGTATATACTGCAATATCCGGAATATATACTTTTGTCGGTATTGATTTAAATATATCGGTATTTTTGGTAGTTGCGGAACCCATAACACCCGTCTTCCCTCCTAGGAATTCATGCTAATCCCAATCCTTTTTCCCCAGTTTCTTTCAGCTCTCGCCATGTCGGTCCTATTGTTCGCCATGGTCTTCGAGCAGAATCCCAACACGCGGTTTCTGGAGGCCTTGGCGGTGTTCGCGCTGTTCTGGCTTTCCCTCGCGTTCTACGCGCTCGCGCAAAACCGCGTTTCCCGGTCTAAAAGCTTTTTTTGAGGCGCAGGAAATCCATTTTCAAAGCCGCGAGCACATGCCAATCGGCCGCCAAATGCGACGCGAACGCTATTGCCGAAGCTAAAGCAACGGTCTTGGAGCCGGTGAGCAAAAACGCTGCAATGCATGCCAACGCGCCGAAGGCGAAAGTATGGGGGAATTGCCTGTGCATGCGCCCGCTTTTCGCGTAAAGAAAATGCCCTCCCACGGCAAGCAGGGCGAAAACTGCTTTCGCAAGCGCTAAAGCGCTTTTAGAAGCGAAGAATTCGTAAGTCCAGCTTGCTGCAGCAAGCAGCAAAGCAAGTTTGAAGAGCTTGCTTGCCAGCGAGTTGATTGAGTCGATGTCGGGAAGGATTGAAAACAAGGCTATTGAAATGGCGACTGCAAAAACCAAAGGAACGTTTTGCATTATGGGAAAGGCGTAGCCGGCTTGCGCTAGAATCCAGAATAAGGCTGCGTTGGCGGCAAAGCCCAAGGCTATGTGCGCATAAGAATTCATTGGCGGGTCGAAAGCGTTTAATGCGCAAGAGCAAATAAAACCAGCGCATTCGCTTTAACGGCGTTAGCCGATTCTCGTAAAACGCGTGGGCGTTGAAGGCCCTCTTCGGACGGGTTCTCTCCCGCTGCGGTCTCGCGAATATCCGCCTCTGCCGCGGGAAAAGCTTCCCCTGCCTTGCGGCCTTCCGCCGCCGAACCTTGAAGGCCCGCTTGAGCGCCTGGAGCCTTCGGAAAACGGAGGCATGCGCGGGGCCGGAAGGTTTTGAGGAAGCGTCTTTTCCTCGAGAGTCTTGCCGATCAAGCGTTCGATTTGCCCGAGGGTGCCGAGCTCGTCGGAATAGCACAATGAAATTGCTTCTCCGACGGCGTGCATTCTGCCGGTGCGCCCGATGCGGTGGATGTAGTTGTTGATGTCGTAAGGCAATTCGTAGTTGAAAACGTGTGAAATGGCTTCGACGTGGATTCCGCGCGACGCGACGTCCGTCGCGACGAGAATGTTAGTATGGCCTGCCTTGAAAGACTCCATCGCGTGCGTCCGCTGGGCTTGCGTCAAGTTGCCTTGAATGCCGTCGGCCTTGATGCCGTTGAAATTCAATTGCCTTGCGAGTTCGCTTACCCTGCGCTTGGTCCTGCAGAAAATCAACGCCCTTTCGGGCTTGAGTTCGTGAAGCAGGTAAATCAGCCCGCTGAGCTTGCGGCCCGCGTGCACGGTATAGAAAACTTGTTTTACGCCTTGCGCGCTCTTGTCGGAAGACACGAGCTTGACGTGCTGGGGATAGCGCATGTGCCTGCGCGCGAGGCTCATGATTTCCTCGGGCAAGTCAACGCAGAAGAGCAAAACCTGCTTTTTCTGGGGGGTGAAAGACATTATTTTCTCGACGTCTCGGACGAATCCCATGGCGAGCATGACGTCCGCCTCGTCGAGCACGAAAGTCTGCACGCGAGAAAGGTCGAGCGCGTTGTGCTCGATCAAGTCGATGATCCTGCCGGGCGTGCCTACGACGATTTGCACTCCGCTTCGGAGCATGTCGATCTGCCGTTCTATTCCAGTGCCGCCGTACGCGACTAGAAAACGCAAGCGCGTGTTTTTCCCTATCTTCTTGAAGTCCGTGCCCACTTGAAGCGCCAACTCGCGCGTCGGCACCAGGACCAGGACTTGCACGTGGTTTTGCGGGGGTTTTGAAGTCAAGTGTTCGAGAAGGGGAATGGCGAACGCGGCCGTCTTTCCCGTTCCGGTGCGCGATTGCGCAATCAAATCCTCGCCTTGGAGGATGAAGGGAATCGCCTGTTTCTGCACTTCCGTCAGTTCCGTAAAGCCGAGTTCCGAAAGTGCTCTGGAAACGGGCTCGCTGAAATTCAATTGCATTTTCAATCTAACTCTCCTTTGGTATGTTTAAAATTGCTTTTCTTTAATTAAGCGTGATAGGATAAAAAGCAGTTCGTAAAAAAGCCTTCAGCTTCCTGTTAAAAAAAAACCTGAAAAAAAAGGGGAAAAGGGGCTTTTTGCAAAACCCCTTTCGCTGTTAAAAGCGTCAAAAATCCGAAGTTAGTACCTTCGTGGTTTTCTGTGCTTTTGGTAGCAGTCCCTGCAGTATACAGGCTTTCCGGGCGCGGGTTCAAAAGGAACTTCGCACTCTTGTCCGCAATCAGAGCAGACTGCCTTGTACATTTTTCTGTCGCCGTAGCCGCCTCTAAAGCCGCCTTGGCCGCTGTCTCCATCCATTTATCCATTCACCTTGCACTTCTACAGTGCTCTAAGCCTTACTTTAAGCCGGAAAAACAATTCGAACTCAAAAGAAAGTTTTCTGTCGAAAAAATTTTTTTTCGTTCTTCACTTTACTCTTCCGTCTAGAAGCAGGCTTCTATAAAAAAGTATGCACAAAGGTGGTTAAAAAAGTGGTGGTTTGGACCGTTCTGCAACAAAATCGAGTGCTCCAAACGCATCCTCGGCCCGGGGCTTTAAAGCATTAATCCATAGGCGTCTTCGATTAGGCCTATTCCCGTCTGCTTTCTCACGCCTTTGAAAGCGAAGTCAGTGCATTCGACCATGTACTCGTCGTAGTGGAACTCGCCGCGTCCCTTGATTACGAACGGCTTGAAGGCGTACGTCTTCATGTAGGCTGCAACGCCCTTGCCTTCGAGAAGCCACCGGTCTTTGGCGAGCCGCCGCAGGCGGCAGTCCCCGAGCTTGACAGTCCTGCCTGATGCAAACCGGTAAGTCGCAAGATAAAGCACGTTGCGCCCGACATCGTGCTTGTCGAGCCGTACGGCAAAGAAATCCAGGGCCGAACGGTCCGCAAACACCAGGCGCACCCAATTCCAGGGAATGAACGGCGCGACTACGACTACTTTCTGCACGTAAGCGGAACCAACGAATTTCTTTCCGCCAATCGTCCCGCTGGCGTCCAGGTATAGGTTGAACATCCCGAACCCCAAGGTTCCCGCCGATGCGGCTAGTGCTTCGTAAGGCACGCCGCGCTCGGGCTTTGAAAATTTTATGGCAGTCCCTTTTCCCGCAACAAGCTCGTAAGAAGGGTAGGCTCCGCGCAACGTGAACGCGCCGGTCTTGAGCACTCCCTTTCCGCTTTCAAGAAAAAGGGATTTTTCAACGAACACTTTCTTTTTGTCTGAGTGGAACCAGCCGACTGCCGCGACTTTTCCGCCTTGCGCATCCTGCCCGTTTACACGAGTCTTAAAATACGAGCTTCCGAACGTAAGCACTAGCTGAGTCTTGTCTCCCTCGGTAGATACGACGTCAATGAACCAATACTCTTTTCCGCCGGGAAGGAGCGCCGCGCGGGAGAAGAAAAACTCGTCGAGTTTCGCAAAATTAGTGCGTTTGGACACGTGAGGCAAATACCTCGACAATTTCGCGACCTTTGCCAAGCTTTTGGCGAGGAGCTTGCGCG
>Ga0209542_10013850_pt1 | contig 13811 bp, 11 predicted proteins | sample RifCSPhighO2_01_FD_184028 | JGI IMG/M metagenome (GOLD analysis project Ga0209542, IMG submission 184028) | Soil microbial communities from Rifle, Colorado - Rifle CSP2_plank highO2_0.1 (SPAdes) (version 2) | ecosystem: Environmental > Terrestrial > Deep subsurface > Rock core/Sediment ...
GGAAATGCAATCCCGTCTCCCGCGCGGCCGCATGAAAGTGGAGCGCAAACTCCGATCCGTTGTCCGTCTGCACGTCGGGGGGACAGTCCGGCAGTGCGGTGTGCGTTTTTCTCAGGAAGTCAGCATCGCTCGCGGATCCGTGATTCGTATACGCTCCGGCAAATGCCGTTCTCCGCTCGGTATCAATGCCGGTGAGCACATACCGCTTCACGCCGTCAATGAATCTGACGACGGTATCTGCTTCCAGGACGCGATATCCTTTGGGACGGCGGAGCTTCTTTTTTCGCCTGGATACGCGTTCGGTGAGGTTTCCTGTCCTGCCCTGAAAGGAAAGGCGCTTCGGGTTCGGAAGCCGGCCTTGCTGCTTGAGATCTCCGAGCGTTCTGCCCGTGAACGAGACCGATATGGCGTATCCCTCCGCACGAAGGAGGGCCGCCAGCTTCTCCTTGCCCAGACGGGGATGAAGGTTACGGAGGGCAATGACGCGCTTCGTGAACCCGGGAGGATATTGACGTTGCCGTTTCTTGTTCGGTGCCCTGCTTTTCGGATCAAGGGCGTTGAGGTTCCCTCGTTCCTGTGAGAGAACTGCCTGCCACCGGAAGAGGGTACGGCGGGAGACGCTAAAGGCGTCTTTGGTCGCTCTGTCCCCATGTTCCTGCCAGAATGACAGGAACTTCACTCTCCGCTCCACCTCTTGTTGGTCTCTCATACTTCGGAAGCGTAGCGTACGCTCCCAGAGAGACAACAATCCTTGGGTATCACGAAACCTGTTGTATTGGCGCATGACTCCTCGCTTTACGAGAAGTGCCAGATGTATGTGAACTTATGCATTGCGGAAAGAGTGATTCTCTATAAAACATGCGCGAGGTCTTTGTAGGTGATGATGAGCATGAGGAGGACGAGGACGATGAAGCCCGCGGTATGCGCGGCCTGCTCTACGCGCTGACTTATCGGCGTACCCTTTATTTTTTCTATCAGGAGGAAAAAGATTCTGCCGCCGTCAAGCGCGGGAATCGGGAGAAAATTGAGCACCGCGAGGTTAACTGATAAGACGCCCACGAACTGGAGAAAATAGGCAATACCAAGCGCCTGTGAATCGCCCGCAAAACGGATGATACCAATCGGCCCCGATATGCCGGGCGGCGGTCGCCCCTCAATGGCGAGTGTCTTGACCAAATCAAACAGCCCCATCACGATCGCCGCCGTGCTGTACGCGAGCGACTCAAGTCCTGCTATGGGGGCGCGATACCATGGAGTTCGCTCAATCATCAGGCGTCCCAAAATAATACCAAGCGGTCCCTCGCCTTCCGGAGAAATACTGCGCGGCGTGAGCACGATCTCGCGTATCTCTCCCTGCCGCCGCACGATGAGCCGCACCTCCTCGCCACGATACGCATCGGCAAATGTGCGCACATCTTCTTCGTCTTCTATGCGCAGTGATACATCCTGCCCGCGCGCTTCAATAATCTGGTCGCCAATCTTTATCCCGGCCTGTTCTGCAGGAGAATCGGGCAATACGCCGATCACGGACACGGGCACTACGCCTGCTTCTTCGCCGCCTGCGGTGGGTACCCCAATGCCGGACGCGACACTAAACAAGACCCACGCCAGAAAGAAGTTCATGAACACACCCGCCGCAAGGATAATAAAACGATGTCGCGCCGGACGCGAGATAAAACTTTCCGTATTCCCCCCTCCTTCGCCGTGTTCGCCGAATATCTTTACAAATCCGCCGAAAGGCAGAGCGTTGAACGAGTACCGAACGCCTTTGCGGACCATAGAGAAAAGCCGCGGCGGAAAACCGAATCCAAACTCATCTACCCGCACGCCCAGCCGCCGCGCCGCATAAAAATGCCCCCACTCGTGGACGAGGATAAGCGCGCTGATAAAAATGATGATGAAAAGAATGGCAAACATCAGTAAGGTTATCCTTTAGATATAAGATGAAATAAATATTCCGTGTTTCCTTTGGCGCCGCGGATGGGCGATACGATGTGCGACACGATGTGCCAGTGATGCTCTTTCAGCCATGAGATAAAGCCGTTTACCAATGCGTCGCGCGTCTCATCGTCTTTGACAATCCCATGATGCAGTGTCGCAGGATCGCGCGTCTCGTACTGGGGCTTGAAGAGCGCGACAACGGCTCCGCTCGGCGCCAGCAGGCGCCGCGCTGACGCGAGTATATCCCGAAGCGAGATGAGCGATACGTCAATGACCGCCAAGTCAATTTTTTCGGGAAGAGCGGCGAGGTCGCGCGCATCCGTCTGCTCCATCACGACAACCCGCGGGTCCTGCCGTATTTTTAACGCAAGTTTCCCACGCGCGGTATCAATGGCATAAACCTTGGCCGCACCCCGCTCCAGCAAAATTTGAGTAAATCCTCCGGTTGCGGCTCCGATGTCTGCGCATATTTTTCTCGTCGCCGCTATTTGAAATGCGTCCAACGCCGCAAAGAGCTTATACGCGCCCCTGCCGACATAGGGCAACACCTCGCGCACGTCAACCACCGCGCTGTCAGCAACCACCTGCGCGGGCGTGACTGCTTTTTGCCCGTCTACGGTAACGCGCCCTTCGGTGACGATGATAAACGCTTCTTTTTTGTCTTGTGCCGTGCCGCGTGCCAGGAGTATCTCGTCGAGCCGCCGCTTTTTCATATCGTAAGGATTTCTTTCTCCTTGGCCGCGGCGATTTCTTCTATCTTTTTATTCGCGGCGTCCATGATTTTTTCCACCTCCTGTCTGCGGCGAAAGCGCTCGTCTTCGCCCATTTCTTTCTGCTTGAAGGCCTGCTCAACGCCTTTGAGAGCTTCATCGCGTGTCTGGCGAATTTTGATGCGTGCGTCCTCCACGAATCCGCCGCACGCGCACGCCAGTTCCTCTCTCCGCTCCTCGGTGAGCGCCGGAATGGACAGACGAATGACATCGCGATCCGCAATCGGCGCCAAACTCAACGCGGACGCCGTAATCGCGCGCTCAATGGGTTGCATGGCGCCCTTGTCCCATGGCTGGATGACGATCTCTCGCGGACCCGGCGTCGTAATCGCGGCGAGCGCTTTGAGAGGCGTTTTGGCGCCGTAATATTCCACTTCTATGTTTTCCACAAGCGCGGACGACGCACGGCCGGTGCGAAGACCCGCGACCTCCTGCTTGAGACGCGCGAGAACACTTTCAATACGCCGTTGTATGTCTTCCATATTGTTATGTTCCTGTTGCGATAAAAAGTATGGCGGGAACTTCGGGATGTATGTACACCTCGCGAAGCGGCACGCGGCTGGAAAGAGACGTGATGCTCCAGGTAATGCCTCGGTCATGACTCGTGTATACTGCCTGCCCGGCAGTCACCACCAGCGTATCAGGTTCCCGCGGATGCACGGCAATGCCGCCGACGGGCACACCAAGCCCCTCAATAAACGTGCTCAAGGGTTGCCATGCGGATCCTCCATTTACTGATGTCAGGATACTTCCGTTATTGGTCCGGTACAACACGCCTCCATGGTGCGGATCGGGCACCAGAGCGTTGCGCAGGGTCTGGCGGCTCGTTCCAGGACGCAGGGTCGTGAAAGAAAGGCGGTTGTACGGATGTTCAACCACGCGCGAAGACGTGCGCCGCAATGTCCTGCCTAAAATACCCAAGTCGCTCCAGGACTCGCCGCTATCATACGTCCGATACACCTGTCCTTTGTCGGTCAGCAGATATCCTTCATTACTGTACCATGGATGCATGACCAGGCGTGCAAGGGAGTCGCTGATCACTTTGGAAAAACGCCAATATCTGCCACCGTCGTGGGAGACAAGAAGCCGCCCTTCTCCCGTCGCCACCATCACCGTATCGGGCGCATTGGGCGGGGTAAAGACATCAAACACGGCATATCGCTGTTGTCCGACAAAATAAATCTGGTGAAACGACGCGCCGCCGTCGGTACTTCTCAAGACACTGCCACGGCCGGCTTGATAGACCGCAAGATACATCACGTCCGGACGGCTCCGGCTGATCACCACCCGATAGATGTCGCTCCGGGGGTCCAGCGCGCCGGAACTGTCCTGCACCTGGCGCCACGTCGCCCCCGCGTCTTCGCTTTTCCATAATCCGGCCGATCGGGTGGCGGCAAAAAGCGTCGTGGTCGCCGTGGGGTGTGCGGCGATGTCATAGATATAGCTGGGTGCGGGGTCGCGTCGTCCGCGCACAAAGACCGCCGGCTTCCAATACTCCCCACCATCTTCGGAGCGGAAAAGCAGTTCCGAACCTTGTGCAAGGCCGCCGGCGCCGGGCAGGATATTGATGCCGACCGCGGACAAAATCATGGGAATGGCAATCACCACGGTGACGAATCCGACGATGATGAAGATGATCGTCTTGAAAATCATATTTCTTGGCCTTTGATTATGTGGGCATCGCGCATGGAATCCAAGAGGAGCACATCAAGCGCGAGGCGGGCGTTTACGTTGGTTGTCTCCAAAATGGTAGCGACATCAAGCACGCGCGCCAGACGGCGCGCCAGGCGACTGCGATCATCGGGTGTTTGCGCCGCATGCATGTTCGCGCGGAGCAGATCCTGTACTACGGCGATTGCCGCAGAGCGCACGGGCGGGTCTCCGGCGATTTTTTCGCTCAACGCCAGCACATCCGGTATGCCGCCTGCCACAGCCCTCCGCACCAGAGCCGCTACTTTTTCTTCCGTGCGAGGACGATCAAAAAAATCGAGTATTACGGTCCGCGAGCGTATCGTTGCGGGAACAGATTCCCGATGACTCACGGTAAGGATAAAAAGCGTCCGCTCGCCCGGCTCTTCCAAAAGTTTCAAAAAAGCGTCGGCCGCATCCCAGCTCATTGTATCAGCTTGACCGATGATCGCAACCCGCCAGGCGCCTCCCGCCGGCGCCAAAGAAAATATGCGCTTGAGTTCGCGTATGTCGTCGATGGGTATTTCTTTGCGTGCTTCTTTTTGAGACGTCAGAGAATGCGTGACGTCGAGAAGGATTGCGTCCGGATACGTATTCGCATCAATTGCGGCGCATACCGGACATCCATCGTCTGCCGTGCCTATTGAAACATCGTCTCGACCGGAAGGATGCGCCAGCGCCTTTGCAATCGCCTTTGCAATCGCCATCATTCCCGCGCCATCCGGCCCGCAAAAAAGATAGGCGTGCGCCAAGCGGTCTCGCGCCATCACGCGATCGAGATAGGCAATGTTTGGTGCATGCGCGCTGTTCATGCGTCTGATTGCGCCGTACTACCGGAGGGCGTTTCAGTCAGAAGAAGATATGCAAACGGCAGGGCGATAGTGAGCAGTAGTGCGGCCACACCCGAAAATTGAAGCCACATATTACCGCTGGAAAGAAGCGGCAATGAGAGCAGAATTGCATTGAATGAGAAGTGGGCAACCAGCGCCGTGAGCAAACCCTCTTTCAGGAATACATATCCCAGCGCAATACCCACAATCGTCAGTTCAATGCCCCGCGCGTACAGGGGATAGACCGGATAGGTGGAATGGAGAAATGCCCACACCACGGCGGGAATCACGACCGCCAGCCACGTAAAGCGCACATAGCGCTTGAGCAAGGGTATCGCAAACAGGCGAAACGTGAATTCTTCGGAAATGGCGGCCGTCATGCCTACCGCAAGCGGAATGGTAAACGGCAGATAGCTTGCCATATAGCCCGACACCTCCGGCGTGATCGGCGACCAGATGGAAAAGAATGTGCCGCCGAGGTAATAGAATACGCTGATATATCCCATCATTGCGCTCGCCATGAGAAATCCTTTTGTGATTGATGATGCAAGATACCCGCGCGTGTACGTTCTCTGCGGATCCAGATCATTCGCGTGTGGCGCATATTCGCGCGCGATGCTCTCACCCGGCACGCCGACGATGAGCGAGGAAATCACAAAAATGGCAACGCTCGCAAGCACGAGAATGCCGGAGATGGCGAGAAACGAGGCCCATGGCGTAGTCGTCAGATACCCGAATAGGAGACCCGAGGGCGTGCTTGCGATGCTGATGAGGAGCAAGGCCGCACCCGCAGCCGTCAGCCATACGACTCTGCGCATGCGCACATCCCCTGCCTTATACCGCCGCATGAGGAAAAAGACCGCAAAGCCCGTCAGTACCACTTCGAGTATCGCCGCAAGGGCGACAAGCAAAACACCGGTTGCATCCGCTGTTTCTTGCATACGCTGAAAGTCCTCGGGCACGAATATATATTTTTGGAACGCGCCGATCCGATCTCCTTGCACGACTACATTGACGCGCTGGGCGCCCGCGCTCGCCGATGGATTCTGCGACCAGAGCATGGCCGATCCTTTCAGCTCGAAATCAAACGAGTGATCGGTGCGCTTTTCTTTTCTCTCATCCTTGTATGTTTTCTCCTCATAGTCGACGATCGCGATGCCCTGCTGTTCGGCAAGGAATTTCTCGGCCGCTTTCAAGGCCGCCTGTTTGTCCAGTGCGGCGCCCGCCAAAGAATCCTCTTGAGTGTGCTGAAAAGAAACAATGGCGCCGGACGTATTGACGCCGACAAAGTATTCTTCTTTTTCAAGCGGCCGGAAAAAACGGGTCGTATACTGCCACGGCTCAAGCGCCGCGTTATCCTGCACCGCGCGGATAAAACCGGGGATGCCCAGCGCGCGCTGAAGAAAGATTTGTCCGGTGTCATCAACCTCAAACACCGTCGCTCGTTTCCATGCATCAATGTCCGCTCCTTGGCTTTCTACATAATCAACGGCGCGATGCTCGGCCTCCGCATGGCTGATCTCCACCCGCAAAGCGCTTTGTGGAAACGCCTTGGGATAAAAAATAACAGCCGCGATAGCGCCAGCAATGCCGAAACCAAAAAAAATGTAAAGTGATTTGTTTTTCATACTTCCATGGTGCTTACCGCTTGCTCATGATACTGCGTTTGTAGACCGCGAGATGTTCCAGCGCGATGCCGGTGCCTCTGACTACGCAGAGAAGCGGCTCTTCGGCAATGTGCGCGGGCACGCCGGTCTCCTGCAAGACGAGCGCGTCAATATTGCGCAGGAGCGCGCCTCCGCCGGACAAGACGATGCCGCGGTCCATGATGTCTGACGCAAGTTCCGGCGGTGTCTCGTGGAGCACGCTTTTGATCGCGCGGATGATTTCGTCCAATTCATCGGCAATTGCGGCGGTCACTTCCTGCGAACGTATTTCGGCCGTGTTGGGTAAGCCGGTAATAAGATCGCGGCCCTTGATTTCTTTCTTCATATTTTCGTCGTCCACCGGCAGGGCAGAGCCGATGTCTACCTTGATCGTCTCGGCCGTCCGGTCGCCGATCGCGAGATTGTAATTGCGCTTCATGTACTCCGCGATGGCCGCGTCCAGCTTGTCGCCCGCGACCCGCACGGATGTGGATGAGACAATACCTCCCAGCGAGATCACCGCAATGTCCGTAGTGCCGCCGCCGATGTCTACGACCATGTGACCCGATGGCTCGTTGATCGGAATGCCGGCGCCAATGGCCGCCAGCACCGGCTCTTTCACCGCATACGCGGCGCGCGCACCCGCCTGCATGGTCGCCTCAATCACGGCCCTGCGCTCGGTGGAGGTAACGGCCGCAGGCACGGAAACCATGACTTCCGGTCGGAAAAATCTGATTGGCCCGCTTGCTTTGCCTATGAAATAACGAAGCATTGCCTCGGTCACCCGATAATCAGCGATGACGCCGTCCTTGAGCGGACGGTATGCGGTAATGGTATCCGGCGTTCTGCCAACCATGCGGTACGCTTCGTTGCCCACCGCGAGCACGCGATTTTCATCGCGTGCGACCGCGACCACCGACGGCTCGTTGATGACTACGCCTTTTTTCGGCACAAACACCAGCGTGTTTGCTGTACCCAAGTCAATGCCCATTTTTCGTACAAACATAGGATATAGGATTTAGGGTTTGGGGTTTAGGCAATGCGCGTCTCGCTATACCTTAAACCCTATTCCCTATACCCTCGTAATGTCAGCTCCCAACGTCCGCAACCGCTCGTCCAATGTTTCGTACCCGCGATCAATATGGGCAACGCCGGAGATCACGGATTTCCCTGTGGCGCTCAAAGCCGCGATAATGTGCGCCATGCCCGCGCGAATATCGGTAATCTCGATGTCCGCGCCGTTCAGCGACACGGGTCCGGTAATCCGCGCCACATGATTGAATGTGCGGCCGGAAAATCGGCACGGGCTGTCGGACGGACATTCATCCGATACCGAGATATCTGCTCCCATACGCGCCAGATCTTTTAGATAGCCCAGCCGATCTTCGTAGACGGTTTCGTGTATTATTGATGTTCCTTTTGCTCGGGTCAAGAAAACCGCGAGCGGCTGTTGCCAGTCGGTCATAAAACCGGGATGCGGCGCCGTCGCAATGCTGACAGAAGACACATCCATGGGTCCGACGAAGGATGGGGGGGCAATATATAACCCGTGATCATTTTCCTCCACGATTATGCCCATTGCGCGTACCACCGCGATGAATGACGCCAGATGCGCCGGTTCGGCTCCCCGCAGGGTAATTGCGCCGCCGGTCGCGAGCCCCGCCACGGCAAACGACACGGCTTCGTTGCGGTCGGGAATGATGCGGTGGCGCACGCCGCGCAACTGGCGGACGCCCTCTATTTCAATGCGGCGCTCGTCCGACTCGCATGTGATCAAAGCGCCCATGGCGATAAGCATGGCAATGAGATTCTGCACTTCGGGCTCTATAGCCGCATTTTCAATGCGCGTACGGCCGCGGGCAAGTACGCCTGCAAGGAGAACCGACTCCGTGGCGCCCACCGATGGAAACGGGAATGCAATATCGGTACCCGTAAGATACGGCGCGGTCGCATAGTAGGAGCGCTCGCGGCGCTCGATCACCGCACCCATCCGCGCCAACGCTTCAAGATGGAAATCAATCGGCCGATGGCCGATGGGATCTCCGCCGAGAAACGGCACCTCTGCTTCTCCCGCGCGCACCAGCAGGGGCCCGAATGCCAGGATAGGAATGCGGTTTCTGCGCGAGAGCTCGATCACCGAGTGCTCTCGGATTCTCGGTGTTACGATACTGCACGTATGATCGTCGCCGTAGGTGATACTACTGCCGATACGCTCGCACAGCTCCCGCGTAATCGCCGCTTCTTCAGAAAAAGGTACGTTCTCAAGAATGCACGGCTCGTCGGTCAAAAGAGTCGCCACCATTGCCTTGGACGCGGCATTTTTGGACCCGCGGATCTGGACTCCTCCGGACAGCATCCTGCCGCCGTGGACAACAAACCTCTCTGCCGTTTCGTGCATGCGTCCATAGTAACTGGTTTTTTCGGCTTTACAAGCGCGATATTTTATATGATCATTGGTGCAATGAAACGCACGACCCGGCGCATTATTTTTTATTGTCTGGCGCTTCTTTTTGCCGTCGCAGGGCCGCTCGCCGTGCTGACATCCCTGGGCTATACCTTCCGCTTCTCCACCGCGACGTTTGAAAGTACGGGCGGCATTTTTATCAAATCGGCTACGCCGCGCACCAGCGTTTTTCTTGACGGCGCATTTTTTAGGGAGACCGGATTTCTCACCGGCAGTACGCTGATGACCGATATTGCTCCAGGCACCCATCATGTGCGCTTGGAGCGGCAAGGATTCAGGCCGTGGACAAAAACGGTAACCGTGGCGCCTACAGAAGTCACGGAATTCCGAGACGTTTTCCTCGTCCCGTTTGAGCCGCTGTCCGCTACCTCGACGCGCCAGGAGCTGGCCGCAGTACAGGCGACATCAACCCCTACGCACACGTTTTCACTCGATAAAAAAAACCGCCTGCGTATCGCGGAAAACAGGACCAGTCGTGTCGTTGCCGAAAACGTGCACTCGTTTACGCCGACAGAGGACGGCGCTTTCTTTGTGGGGCAGAATGGCTTTCTCGCCCGTTTTGATGCGGACAGCCAGAACGTTGAAACCGTCGGCCGTCCTGGCTTTTTCCTAGACCGTGAGCCGTTCCGCTTTGCCGTCAGCGATCATTTTCTTGCCATTATTGACTCTTCCGGCGGCCTATTTCTGTATGACGCGGCCGCAGGCGCCGTGCGCCCCATTGCCTCCGACACCCAAGAAGTCCGCTTTGACAGCACGGAGGAAAAACTTCTCATCGTGAAAGAGCAGTCCATTGACATGCTTTGGCTTGCCGACAGCGAACGCCAGCCGTTCCAGAAAAGAGACACCATGGAAACCGTGGCGCAGATACCCGATACTATTCGCGAGGCATATTGGTGCTACGGAACCGAACAGCACGCGATCTATCGCACCCGCGCTGGCGTCTTTATCGCCGAAACCGACACCCGCGGCGGCAGTAATATCAGCGAACTCATAGCAGGCCCTGTGGACGAGATCATCACCTCTTCTCTCGCTCCCAGCACTATCTTTTACCGCAAAGGGGGAACGCTATACAAAATAGATCTTTGAGGGGAAAGGATTATGAAAAGAACCTTTACGGATTCTCCACGCGGAAGCGGATTTTTGCCGGATCCGCCGGAGCGGTGGCGCGCCACGGCGGGAAAAATGAGAGACGGAAACTCGCCACCTCCTGCCGCGTCTTGAACAATTCCGCGGCCGTACCCTCTTTCTTGCCCGCGATGAGCGATGCCAGCTCTTTCTCGGGAATCGTGTGCTTGATCTTGAGGTCGCCGCCGATCATCACTTCGGCTTTTCCTTTTTCAAAATCAACGGTGCGAATAGTGTACGAAAGCCGTGCGGACCCTGAAATAAATTCGCGATCCCTGTGTTCCGCGAGCGTGAGTGACACGAGCAGGCCCGCCACATCGGCCTCGCGGAATGCCAATGCCGTGCCTTTTGCTTCTGCCGATGCCGAGAATGGGCCTACGGCGCGCGATCCCGCTTTCGGCGCTTCAATGGTGACCATCTCTATCTCGCGCAGTTCTTTGAGCGCCAAAAGGCCCGCAGGGGTCTTGCGTCCCATTTCAGCTTCCAGCTCACTGAATGCTGTCTTGGAGACCTCTTCTTGCGCCCGCTTCACATCGCCTGCGGTAACCACCACGGCCTCGCCCTGGAACCCACCCGCAAATCCGCTTTCGACTATCGCGTAAAATCCCTCATAGCGCGGGGTGCCCTGGAAGCCGGGTACGTTCAGCCGTACCGAGCCGGAGGTATTGGCGCCCTCGCCCGCAATGTCTGCGACGAGGTGCGCTTCTATCCCTTGCGGCACAATTTTCCCCTGCGCAATCTTTGCCGCGGGCACGGTGATTCCTCTTTGTATCCGATAGATGGATCCTGTATCGGTCACAAACCGCGTACCCGCGACAAGAATCTGCGGACTGGTATTGAATGCATTGTAAACCGTGGCCGTTCCTCGCGCGCGCTCTTCCACACGCGCCCTGCCCGTTGCCGAAAAATCTCGCGTGACAATGCGCGAAAAATGAAACGTCTCGGCCGGAATTACTTTCTGCTCGGTCAGCACTTTTGAAACCGACGTATCAAAGAGAGCCCCGACGCGGACAATCGCCGCTTCCTCAACGCGCGGCTTTATCGTCACGGTCAAGCGGGCGAATACCGTTGAGACAAGGACAAAAATGGCGACTATGGCAATCCCGCCGGCATAGGCGCCCATAAACGATCGACGATCGTTTATGCCCCATGAACGGCTCCGGCGAGCCGGAAACGGCTTGTGGATGATCGGCGCTTCAATGTATTCCTCTTTTTCCGGCAAAGGTGTCCGCATCTCATACAGCTTTTCCGGCGTCCCTTCCTTTTCCCAATGCAATTCCATCTCGCTCTCGCCTAAACCCCTAGGCGCGTCCTGCACACGTTCGGACGCGTCACTTTGTGGGGACAGGCGCACAGGACCCGATGACGCGGACCGCCTGATGCCGTCTGTATTTTTTTTTAGTGGCGACATGATTATGTAGTATATATCAAAAAATCGGCTGGCGCACCTGCACATATACCGTGAGCGCGGCAAGCCCCGCGTTTTCCGGTCCGGCAACATGCCCGCCAAGCGTATCCCCGCCGAAAAAAGCGCTTCCGTCCAGCACGCGCAGTTTAGGCACGGTCGCATGTGATACGCCCCCCATCCAATCCCCCGCCATCAGCGCGGAGCGCAACTCCGCAAGGTGAGCGCCTCCTCCAGCGAGGAGAAGCGTGTCGGAGACGGGGCCTGCGGCGGCAAAAGAGCCCAGCGCGGAGACAAAGGACTGTTTCCACTGCGCGGCAGCGGCCACAGCAACGCCTTCCGCCTGTTTGTTCCCTCGTTGTCCAGGCAGGGCCGTAGCATGGCCGCGCATCGCTTTCTGCGCCTCCCTGAATGTTCGGTCGCTTTTTTTCGCCAAGCGCTCGGCAAACCGTCGCGTACCGTGCGGCATAAAAGCCACGTGGGAAAATTGCCCATTGCGCACGGATAGCACGGTGGTCTCGTTACCCCCGACATCCACGACCAGCGCGTCGCCAATGCCAAGCCCCCGCGTAATGGCTTCTTTATAGGCAACGGCGAGCGGTATGAATTCTATTGGCATGCCAGCCAGGGCGTTTTTTATTTCCGCGAACGTGGCGCCATTTTCAACGGTCATGTGCAAACTTAGCGTACGGAATACAATCTCTTGTACGCGCGAGCGCGGCAACACCGCATCGGATGCGCGCCGACTTGTACGTTGCGTTTGCTCGACGGCATCCCTGGTAAGCGGATATCCGTTTACCAGGACTTCTATGGGTGCTACGATCACCGCGCGGCGCAGATCGTTGTGAGACGCGAAAAGATCATGATATTGTGCGCGGATGTCGCGTCGCGTGAGCATGCTGCCGCCGAGGCCGGGTACGGCGCTCCATGTGTCCACTCTGCACTCGGCGACCGTGGGACCCACGGCGATGATGATCTGCTCGGGCACTTCCTGCAGATGCTGCATCATGCGGAACACGCCTTCGCGGATTTTCCGCGCAAGCCGCAGGCCAGAATATTGCTCCGGCAGTTCCCAAATGAATTTTTCGATCGGCTGCGGCAACGCAACCGTGCGCCTAGTTCCATCCGAGCTTTCGGTATCTTCCGGCAATTCAAAAAGCAGGGACTTTATCGCATCCGAACCCACATCCATCACGCCGAACACGCGCCTTTTTTTTCGATGGAAAAATCCCATTGGCGCCATTTTACCATGCCCCTGTCAGTCGTCCAGTCGCGCCTGTGCCGAAGTTGCCGTACCGCTGCCGATGTTGCGCGAAGTTGCTCAGCACGGTACTCGTGGGACACTGTCCCAAATGTGCCTTGCGCTCAACGAGCCACAATTTCGGTAGCGGTGCACATTACCTCCCGATCAGCGCGATCGCTATGCCGAGGATGGCTGCAACCACGCTGATAATCCAGAACCGCATCGTTACCTTGTGCGCGGGCCAGCCAAGCGCCTCAAAATGATGATGGATGGGGGCGATGAGAAACACCTTTTTTCCGCGGATGCGCTTGGACGCGAACTGGATGATGTCAGACGCCACTTCACCCATAAGTACGATGCCTATCACGGGCAGGACCGCCACTGAATCCGTGAGAAAAGCCACGACCGCAAGCGAAGTGGTAAGGCCGAAGATGCCAGATTCTCCCATATAAAAGCGCGCGGGAGGAATGTTGAACCATAAAAAGGCGAGGATCGCGCCGAGCACCACGCCGCAGAACGCCGCGACATCCACTTGTCCGCGGAAAAACGCGATGCCGCCGTATGCCGCAAACGCCGCGCCGAACACGCCGCCTGCCAAGCCATCCAAGCCGTCCACGATTGACGAGGAGAAAAGTAGAATCATGACGCCGACAAAAAGCGGCAGATACCACAGGCCGATAAAGAGGTCGCCGTATCCA
>Ga0209542_10013851_pt1 | contig 13810 bp, 14 predicted proteins | sample RifCSPhighO2_01_FD_184028 | JGI IMG/M metagenome (GOLD analysis project Ga0209542, IMG submission 184028) | Soil microbial communities from Rifle, Colorado - Rifle CSP2_plank highO2_0.1 (SPAdes) (version 2) | ecosystem: Environmental > Terrestrial > Deep subsurface > Rock core/Sediment ...
TTTTTACAAAGAGTTCACAAGATTAAGCAAGAAGGTGTTCCTATTATTGCTGTTGGAGCGGCTGCAAAAGGAAATACATTTCTTAATTTTTACAAACTTGATGGTACTTTAATTGATTATGTTACCGATGCTTCACCTCATAAGAAAGGAAAATACACTCCGGCAACTAGAATTCCAATTGTAGGAGATGAAATATTCTCAAAATTTGACAAAGTTTATGCTCTAATTTTGTCATGGAATATTGCTAACCAGTTAAAAGAAAAACTTGCTCCTTTGAACAAAAATATACAATTCATTTCTCCGGAGGAAAACATATGATAAATAAGATATATTCTAAGGTAAATCCATCACTCATATTGCATATTATATATACTAATGATAAAATCGATGAAAAAATTAGTTCTAAAAAAGTTAATAGTTTGACTGAACCAGAACATTGTTTGCAAGTAATGGCTTTTGAAATGCCTGCTGGAACAAAAAGCAATCCCCATAAGCATAATATTCAAGAAAGAAGAACTACTCAGACTCATGAAGCTCTTTTGCTTTTAAAAGGCTCCATTGAGCTATTTATTTATGATATAGATGATAGTTTTGTCGATAAAAAAATCCTAAATGAAGGGGATTGTTATGTTATTATTAATGGAGGGCATTATATTCAAACGCTTAGCGATGTTAAATTTTTTGAATTTAAGAACGGCCCTTATTATGGGCCTGAAAAAGATAAGACTAATATTAACTAGATTACTAAAATTACTTTCTATTAGCATAAGATCTTAATATAGGTTCTAGGAAAGCGTCTGCTTCTTTATAGGTAAGGGGTTTGGTATTGAAAGCCTCTTCTATTGCTACTGGCAAACCTCTACTTATTGCCTCATCAAGACATTGATGATAAGTTGCCATAGTTGTTAAATCTGGGCCTGTACCGTCTCCCCAACGCCTACCTATTTCTGTGCCTGCTGGAACTCTTATACTTAGGCCATCTTGAGATGAAAGATGCAAAGCCCGTGCTTTAGGGAAGTAATCTTCTATTTTTCCTGCTTTTGCTTCAAATTCATCCCATGAATTAATTCCTAGAGTTGCAAACAAAGCATCAGAACTCATAACATCTCGATTCTGTTTATATCTTGCAGGAATATTTTTCATTGCAGCAAAGTGAGCAACATCAAGAACAATATTTCCTCTTGAAATATCTATAAAACTCTGAAAATCATTAAAAACTTGAAGCCCCATTCCAAATGCTTCTGGTACGCCTTGCCAATAACCGATATTTTCAAATACAGCAGAATACGCATTTTCTATTGCTAATTTCAATCCTCTTACTGAGGCTTTGTCACTTAACTCTGCAAACCTTGTTTTTGCTCGATTGTAAATAGCATCACGCTGTTCAACAAAATCTGCCACTGAATAAAGTCCTGGTTTTGAGAAATCTCCTTTTTTAGCTGAGTCTAGAACAATTATCCCTATATGAGGCGCAACAATTAAACTTTGGGAAGCTGTTGGATCTAAATCTCTTAATTTAGCGGCTTGCTCGATAACTAATTCTAAATCTGATTGTACTTGAGGATTATAGGTTGAGTCATTTGGACCATAAGATAATGCGTTTTGTCTTTGCACGCCTGTTTCTACTAATCTTATAGGAAGGCGGTGTTTTTCCTGATTTTTTAATTGTTTTTCAAAATTTTCAGGAGTACGAGTTTTTGCCGGTAAATATAATAGGAATGCTCCTACTTCAAGAGGAACTCCACAATCATCTCCAAGTTTAACTAAACGTTCTTGAGCTGTTCTAAAAATATCTGGTTCGTTGTCTGAATGGAGCATTACTGGAAGAGCTAATTGCAATTTATTCATGTTTTTACTAAAAGTAAAGTGTATTTAAACGTTTGGTTTTTAATCACTATTAAATTAAGACACTTTAAATTTTGATGTCTTTGGCTCTTTTCTCAAGAAGTTCTCTGGCCTTTTGAATATAAAATCCTTTTTTATTTTTGTTTTCTGGGTCTACTGCTACAATGCCTCTTTCTTCAAATTGTTCTTTTAAATCTGATTCTACCATCATATAAACTAAATCTTTAAATTTAACTTGAGGGTTCCAACCTAATATTTTCTTAGCTTTTGAAGCGTTGCCTAATAATGCAGGCACTTCTGCAGGACGCTTGTATTTATCATCTACAGAAACATAATTTTTATAATCTAATTCTAAGAGTCCAAATGCTTCTTCTAAAAATTCTCTTACAGTGTGGGTCTCTTCTGTAGCTATAACAAAATCATCTGGCTCATGATGTTGTAAAATTTTCCACATTGCCCATACATATTCTTTAGATAAACCCCAATCACGTTTTGCGTCTAGATTACCCATGGTTATTTTTTCGGCTTCTCCTATGACTATGCGAGCCATTTCACGAGTTATTTTACGAGTTGCGAAATTTAGCCCTCGACGAGGGGAATTTGCAAGAACTATGTTTCCAACACCTGCCATAAACTTTCCAGAGTCTGTCTCTATATCAAAAACCCATTCTGGTTGCTGTTGGTGATATAGAATTTTTTTTACCTCTGTCTTTTCTTTAGCCAAGTGGTGTAGAATTTGCGCGTGCCCACCATTTTGTATATTCCTAATAAATGTTCTCGATATTCCTGTTTGCCTACAAATCTCTCTCTGTGATATATCTATTGACAATAGTTCGTTAACTTTGTCTTCTTTTGCCAAATTATCCGTAGGAGATAAAAAATTCATAGAATAATATCCGTAATATTTTTCATCACTATCAAAAGTTATATTAAACTCTTGATTTGTTGTTTGTTTTATTAAAAAAAGCAATCCTTGGGCCAAAACTATGGAATTTGTCTTGAAGTTTTTAAATTCATATGTGCAAGGATTGGATTTCAAACCGTCGGTTAAATTGTAGCCCATAAGAAAAGCTAACTTAATCTCCTTTGAAGCATTTAATATTCTATCTGGAACTTTTTTAAAGCCATCGAATGTATAGATTTCATTTCTAATTAACTGAAGGTATTTGTTGTTAGCGCTTAAATCAATTTGTGTTGCCATGCCATATTCGGTTTTGTATTCACTAATTTTAACACTTCCCAAACCTATCTTTTTCCATAGAGTCCTGACAAGATCAATTATTTTTTTGTCATTATTTGTGACTCTTCCATGATTATTTTCTGCCACATAACCATCACCGACCATTATCCCTAAGAATAATGCTTCCTCTTTAGATAAACTTGCAAATTCAGGAGAAGCTGGAAATCCTTTATGCAGTAGTTTTTGTCCAATATCTATATTCTTAGATTTTATCTTATTTTGGTCGTCTGAAAGCATATTGTGATGATTTGTTGCTTCAACTATTCCGTTTCTTGTATTCATTATTTTGCATTTGAAGTCTTCATCGTCTTTCTTTCTTTTAGTAGCTGTAAGCAATCTTAGGTTAACAAAATTATCTCCATCCCATATTTCAATATTATCTACCAGCCACTGTTGCACATTTGCTCCTTTTTGCTTAGGTCTTCTTAAATCCTTTATTCTTTTTATTGAAATAGAACCTATTCTTTTGTCTTTTAAAATAATTGGAGTATTTTCAGATACACATTCATGATTGAAAAGTATTCCGTTGGAAGCAAACATTCCGTAGGCATTTCTAAACATGCGGGTAAAATTAAATGCTGCAACTTTTGAAATGCCATATGGACTTACTGGTTTGAAAGGAGTTTCTTCATTCTGTGGAGGAGGGGAAGTTCCAAACATTTCCGATGAAGAAGCTTGATAGTACTTACATTTAAGTCCGCTGTGATGTATTGCATCTAAAAGTCTTAAAGTTCCTAAAGCATTAATATCGAATGTTGAAGATGGATTTTCAAAGCTGATTCCTACATGACTTTGCGCCGCTAGATTATAAACTTCATCTGGCTGAACTTTTTCAATTATATTTCTTAAACTTGAAACATCTGTCATGTCTGCATGATAACAAACAAATTCTTTAGATGGATCTTGACTGTAATTCATTTTCTTAAGCAAGTGTTCTATTCTTTTTGCGCTATGGTTGCTTGAACGCCTGACTATTCCTCGAACGTAATATCCCTTACTTAACAAGAGTTCTGAGAGATATGAACCGTCTTGTCCCGTGATTCCTGTAATGAGCGCTACTTTTTTCCCGTTTAACATTTTTTTAGTTGATAAAGGCTGTTTATAAATATTATTACTTTGACAATTTATAGAAGATACTAACTTTTCTTATCATATAAAAGATAAAATGGAATAATAATAGATAACACTGCAACAAATATTAAAATATATAATATAATATATGCTACAATGTTCAGCAATTTATCGACTGCTCCATCTACAACATAATAATCAAATGCTCCTTTTGGATCTGCATTACGAGGAATGCGATAGAAGAAATGTGCATGGGTTTGGTCTACGGCCTGCAAAGCCACAGGGTTAAACATTAATTTGGTTTCATAAACTCTATAGAATGATGTTCCGCGTATCTCTGCACCTCTAACACCTTTAATTGAACTGCCTCCTTCAATAGAGGTTATTTTTGAAATATTCTCTATTTGTCTAATAATCTGCTCCATCGATTCATTTAGTTCTGGTTGATCTTTGATTGTACCCCATCCGCAATCGTCATTAACACATTCTATGAATATTGTTTTTACTGAGACAGGACTAGTTCTATTATCCTTTACTAAAAGTTCGGAAATATAATTTGCATTCAGATAATGTTTATCATATAATGCCCAAGTATATGTCCCTGTATATATTCTTGAGTCAACTAAAACCAGAGTATTTTCATCAACCGAAGAGATATAAGACCTTAATTTTTGAGTTGCGCTTTCTGAAGTTAATGGGTCATGTAGATTACCTATATTATATATGACTATGATTGTTAAAATTGCTAATAATAGATACCTCTTTTCTCGAAGGTTTTTCATTTTTGAGACTAAAAGCATAATAAATGGCGCTGCAAATAATGCAAATAATGGAAAGAATGTTGTGTAGTGAGTTTGCAAAACTATAGAAGAAGCTAAGAAAATTAATACAAAAAAGAATGTTGTTATGAAGAATAAAGTTTCGAACTTTTTGTTATTTTTAAATCCGGACTTTGTGAAGTAAATAATGCCTAATGCTCCAAGTAAAAATATTAATAAATCTTCTTTGATGAAATATACTGTGAGTATTGAATACAGATTCTTTCCCAGTTTATTTAACACAAAGCCTTCTCCGTGAGCCAGTCCAGGACCCATATAAAATTCTGGATTGATGCGTAAAAACTGCGCTATTGGCAAGTCCACAATGCCTTTTTCTTTGTACAAAAATATATTGTAAGCAATAATAGGAGTTAATGCTAAAATAAGAATAATGATAAAATAAATAAAATGTTTAATATTTTGTTTAAAGAGTTTTTTATCGTGTTTGTAATTATTGTAAAGCATAAACATCATAAATGCAATAAAAACTAAGACAAATACGCCAGTAATTATTTTTATTAACTCTGCAATGCCTAAAAACAAAGCACTTAGAAGAGATATTTTTTTTGTGGTTTGGTATTCTTTAATAAAGAAATAAGAAGCTAACAATACGAAAAACATCATTGACTGATCTTGATAACTTGCAGTCCATGTAATATGGAACGCTGATACTGCCAACAGAAATGCTGCAACTAACCCCACTTTACGATTATACAACAAGTTACTTATTAGGTAAATTAAGATTATAGACAAACTCCCAAAAATAAAAGATAAGAATCTTGCAGTAAGAAGACTTACCCCAAAAATTCTGTATGCGTAATCAGTCAAATAACTCCATACTGGACCTTGAGTCATTGTGCTCAATGGAGCAAGTTTTGAGAATCCTAAAGCATGCACTCCGTGAACCATTTCGTCTTCTACGGGTGTGAGGTTTGAAGCAACTAAAAATCTCAGTAATAACCCTATGAGAAATATTATTATGATCAAGGTAGTGGGATTGGCGGAGAAAAGAGAATTTGGAAAAGACTTATTCTCTTTAGTTTTGGGAGAGTTATCCATTTAATTAGATAGAATATAGATTTATAAAATAGATTATTTTTGAGTTTTTATTTCCTTGCTAAGATATACTCTTTAAGCGCTTCTTGCCATGAACGTAGTTTTAGAATATTTGAATTAAGTGCCTCGCTCTTTGAACGTATTGGTTGTCCTGAGACATATGTAGAGATTGTTGGCTCTATCTGCCTTTTACTTTTTAACAATTTAATTGCTTCTTTTGCAACATCGCTTGCAGACGCGCTTCCAGAGTTAACTATATGAATTATTCCTTTCTTGCCTTGTATTATTGTATCTTTTAGGCTTTTAATAAAGTCTATAATGTATGTTGGGGACCCTACTATATCTGATGTGGCTATTATTTTAGAATTATCATCTGAATTTAATAGATTATCTATAAACTTAGTAAATCCATTCTTTTTATGTGTTAATCCAAACATCCATCCAGTCCTAATGATTAAATGATTTAGAGTTATCTGTTGTATAAGAAGTTCTGCTAAATATTTTGTCTGCCCATATATATTCAAAGGGCGAGGAATATCTTTTTCGCTAAAACTATTATTTATCTGTCCGCTGAATATCGCACCACTTGAAATCATAATTATTGGGATGTTTCTTTTTTTTGTTTGAATTGCTATGTTGTATAATCCAAAAACATTTACTTGAAATGCAAGAGAGGGATTTTTTTCTGAATTTGCTAAATCTATTGAAGCTAAACAAAGAACTGCAGAAGGATTATATTTTGAAAAAACTTCCTCAATTTGATTTGCATTAGTTATATCCAACTCTTTATGAGAAATCTTTATGCCAAAATCTATTTCTCGAGCTATCGCACTGTCTCCCCCAATAATTAACAGTTTAGAAATATCCATCAAAATTCCTCCACCTTTAATTGAGGAAATGGAGTTATCATTCTGAAAGAGGGCATAATTTCTTTTAATCTTTTTACAAAACTATCTTTGTAGTTCCAAGACAATAAAAGAAAAGTCTTCTTTTCTTTTTCATTTTTCAGGCTTTCCATGGGCATTATTGGAATATGCACTCCTGGAGCGACTCTTCCTTGTTTAAGAGGAGTATCATCTACTATATATTCTATATCGTCCTTGCTAATTCCTGTGTAATTCATTATTACTACTCCTCTTGCTGGCGCTCCAAGACCTATTAGCTTACCAGATTTAGATTTCTCTTCTTCAATTAATTTTCTTAAGCTTGTTTTGTAATCTTTAACTTTTTGACTGACTGCGTTATAATTTTGTTCATTTGCCAGACCAGATTTTTCCTCTTCTTTTAACAAATCAATTACTGATTTACTTATTGGTTTTGCGAATTCATCTTTCATTGCAAATATTCTCAAAGAACCGCCTTGAGTAGATATTTTCTCAACTTCGACAACAGTTAATCCTGCCATTCTAAAGGTTGAAACTAATGAATGTAATGAAAAAGTGTATATATGTTCATGATATATTGTATCAAATTCCCCATTTAATATTGTTTCAAGAGCATATACCCCTTCCATCATTAGAGCTCCTGAATCATTCATTATTATTCTTGCGGCCTTTAATAAATCAATGTTATTATAAGTATGAGGGATAACATTTAATGCAATTATGAGGTCAAATTTTCCCCTCGTTTTTAATATGTTTGAAGCAGTACTTGTATTAAAAAATTCAGGCATATAGTCTACACCTTTTTCTTTATTCATTTCGATTAAATTTCTAGCAGGGTCTACTCCCAAAACATTATCAGTGTATTTTTTAAAAAAGGAAAGGAGAGTTCCATCGTTTGAACCTATCTCTAAAATTTTTGAATCTTTATTTAAACTAAACTTTTCTCCAATATAATCCGCTACATTTTGAAGATGTTGTACATTTGTCTGTGAACCTGCGGATAGATGAAGATAATTTCTAAAAAGACTTTCTGGGGGAACGATTTCTTCAAGTTGCACAAGAAAACAATTAGGACAATAAGCTAAATTTAAAGGATACTTTTTCTCATCTTTTATTTCTTCGTTAGTAATAAATGCGTTTACTGGGGGAATATCTCCGAGTTCCAAAAACCGATTTATTCCTTCAAATCCGCAAGAATTACATTTTAGATTATTCATATTAAAAAGCTCAATTATATTCGCTTAAATACTTTGTTGTAGTATATATGAGTCTTAGCTAAGATAAACTGGCCTAAAACTCCAAAAGAGCGTATTGCATACCAACTTGCACCTTTGAGGGAATGAGATGTATGGTCTGCATGATAATCTGCCTCTACCTGTACTTCTCGGACAGGCATTTTATAATAAGCTGCTTGAGCAATTATTTGAAAACTAAATAAATAATCATTTGTATTCGCATCATAAGGCACATTATTAAGTAATTTTCTTCCGTAAATCCTAAATCCTGTGTGAAATTCGGTTAGTTTTAGTCCTAAAACTAATCTGTCAAAGAAACTTAATCCCCTATTTGCTAGGAATCTTATGAGGGGCATTCCATTCTTTAGAGCTTCTCCTTTTTTTTGAAAACGAGAGCCTAAAATGAGTTGAGCTTTTCCTTCTTGCATGTAAGGCATTGCATATTTTATAGAAATGGGATTAAATTGAGCTCCGTCCCCGTGAATTTCCACTATATAATCTGCTCCCATTTCAAGAGCTTTCTTTATTCCAGCTTTTAGATTTCCGCCGTAACCTCTGTTTGGAACGTGCCTAAATGCTTTAAGGCCTAATTTTTTAGCCACTTCGTAAGTGCCGTCTTTAGAGCCGTCGTCCATTACAATTAAGTCGTCTAAGAGACCTTTAGGAATGCTTTGTATTCTTTCAAGAGCGCGCGGCAACATCTTTGCGACATTATATGCAAGAATAACTCCTATTACTTTGGGAGATTTATGTGAAGATACTTGTTTCTTCGCAGTCATGGTGAAACTTGTAAAGTAGCATTTATAAAGTTATATGTTAAAAATTGAAAATGTCTAAAGCTAGAGGATATTCATTGTGGTTGGTGCCTGATAATTCTAATCGCCAAATATTAGATGAATTTATATCTAATGTCTCCCAGACTTATAAAACTCCTTGTTTCAACTCACATTTAACACTTATCGGAGAAATATTAGAACCTGAGGCATCAGTTGTTGCAAAAACGGAAACACTTGTGGCTAAACTTAGTCCATTATATGCCAACTTAAAAACGATTGGACAATCAAATCATTTTTTTATGAGTTTATATTTAATTGCAGAACAGAATAAAAAACTTATGGTTGCAAATGAATTTGCTCGAGAAATATTTATGAGGCAAGGAGACGCTCCATTTTTTCCTCATCTAAGCTTGGCTTATGGACTGTCTTCTAAGGACGCTAAATTAAGTATTGTTTCTGAATTTTCAAGTCACCTTCCTCTTTCTGTTAGACTAGATAATTTACAGATTATGAGATCTGAAGGGGAAGCAAAGGACTGGTATTTAGTCAGGGAATTCGATTTGAGAAACTGAAAATTAGAATTCAATACTACCGCATTCGTCTAGTCTGAATTCAGTTTTAGTAGTAAATGCTGTTCCAAAAGTTATCTTTGAAGGCATACTTTGACCAATTGGTTTTGCTTGATTAATAAAAGAAATTAAATCCTTTGTTTGCTCCGGGTTTCTTGGTTCACTAAATCTACTAGCACTCATGTGAGCACCCCATGGAAAGTTTAATTCCAAATCTCTACTTTTGGCTCCTTGATGTATACTTTGGGCAATATTAAAGAATCCTTCATTTCCGTATGCTGCTGCAATTACCCCTCCACGATTAATGAGCCAAGCGTGGTAAACTAAGGGAGATATTTTATCTTTTATACCTTGCACAGTTTCACTTAACTTATTTATTATATCGAAGTTTGTAGTAAACTCTCCTCTTGTGATATAACCGTTTGCGAGAGTTGTGTGAATATTTGAAGGAACATATGAAACTGCTGAGACCTTTGATGCAATATCTATAGAAAACTTTGCCATTTCCAAATTAACTGTGTCAGGATGTATCAATGCAACATAATAACAATGTTCCACATCCGGGAGTGTGCATGTTATTCCTTCACGTTCTACTTGATCACTACATACAAAATCCTTTCTAAATATGCTATGTTGCCTGCTAAGAAAGTCTCTAAAATTTGTAGGATTTACATATTTTGCAGGTTTTATAATTTCAACCATAATTTAAAAGATAAATTACTCTTTTTAAATGTTTAGTTACTTGTGAGTTAAGACAAACTTTCGCACAATTTCCTCGTCACCTATGTTTGTAAGCCCAATCCAAGAATCTTGTGAAAGATACATTTTCATTTTAATTGTTTTTTGTTCAATTAAATTAGAAAGCGCATTGTGAAGGGGAAATTCAATTGTTCTGTCGTTTGTATGAGCTTTTTTAAATTCATCAAGAAGATTTTGTAAATAGATTAAAGTCTTATTATGCAGGCCAAAAATAGACATACAACTTAAATCATTTGGATTGTGATTGTTAATATCTAATTTACTTACTGAAAATACTTCCCCTATCGATAGAACATATTCTTTATCAACATTAAAAACTGCTCTTTTAACCACTCCATTGGCCGGTAAAGTGTCTATCAATCTATGCCCTATGGTCGCTTCTTCTGCAGAATTATTTAAGTGATTAAAAAGTAATTGAAAGCTGCTTACCCCATATAAATCATCCCCATTGCATACTACAAATGGGCGATCTAACTCTTTTCTTGCGCTACATAATGCATCCACAGTTCCCCATGGATTATTTCTAGTAGATGAATCAAATTCTTGTAAAACATACTTGATTGGCACACCCGAATAATTGTTTTTGAATTTCTTTTTGAAAGCAGATTCTGTATGCTTGCCCACAACAAAAACTATTTTATTAAACCCTGCTAATAACGCTTGCCCCAATGAGCATTCTATGAATGTTTTTCCATTTGGACCTATATTTGCTAACGGTTTTATTTTTCCGCCGAATCTGCTAGAAAGACCTGCAACAAGATATACCAGAGCTACGCCTTTACCCATATTAATGAAATAAACTAATTCCTTTTAAATATTCTTAATTGTTTTTTCCATTGATCCATCTTGGACTCGAAGCAAGGCTGTAAGTGATTAATGGTTCCTTGATAATTTTCTTCATGACTTCCAGATTATAATAATTAACGTCATCCATATTTGTTAATTGCCCTGATTTATGAGCATCTTGAATTTCTTTTAGACCTTGTTCAATTCCATATAAACATTGAAAACTGCAGATTTTTTCGAATTTTTTGAAGCTTACTCTGTAAGAACGATTATCTTTATTCTGAGCTACTGTTTCTATAGGAGTATTGGGAAAATAGTTTGCAATTAAAGGAACAAGGTCCTTTATCATAAAATTAAGATTGCTATTTCCTACATTGAATACTTGTCTGTTAGTGATATTTGAGTCTTCTTCCATTACAGTCATTATTGCTCTGCTCGCATCTTTTACATGTAAAAATGGTCTGTATTGAGTGCCATCGCCGTTAAGCAAGATGCTTTTTCCCTGTAATGCTCTTTTTGCCATAACATTTACTGCAATATCAAACCTCATTCTAGGAGAGTATCCAAATAATGTTGCAAATCTTAAGGAAGTTATTGAAAATTTTGAGTCTGCTAAAGGGAACAGAGCATTTTCACACTGTAATTTAGATAATGCATATAAAGTAACTGGACCAACATCTGATTGTTCATCTAAGAATTTATCTCCGCTGGCACCATAAACACTACATGATGAAATGAAAATGAATTTTTTTACTCCTTCTACTTTAGCTCTTCTTGCCAAGGACATTGTAGCCAAGAAGTTTGTTTGAATAGTCAGATTAGGATCTAAATCTCCTGAAGGATCGTTTGACATGCCAGATAAATGAATTACTGTGTCTACCTCTTTATATAAATCAGGTATATTTTCATGATGCGCAACATCCATTTCAGTGAGTTTCAAGTTGGGATTATTAAAATGCTTTTCGAGTGAGGCTTTTCCAAAATAAAATGTGTCGATTACATGAACTTTGTAATTCTTTTCAAGAAGCATTGGAACTAGAATTGAACCCAAATATCCAGCTCCACCCGTTACAACTATCTTTTTATGATTTTCAAAATCTTTCATATAATCTACCTTAATTAACGGCGAGGAAATATTGTTTATAAATTTATGTGTATAGAGATTCCCCTTAATCAGGCTTCATCTTCTTTTGGAATCTCTATCTATCCATTCCCATTTTGGAGTAGAATAATCAACGGGAATATCTATATTGCTGTAAAAAATTAATTTCCCTCGTGCGTAAACGCAAGTTCTAGAAAATCAACTATATATGGATGTAATGAATGTTTCATTTTTTTGAATAATTCTCGTGTTAGGATTATTGGATTTGAGTGAAGATTGTCTAACTTGATATCTCCTACACCCTCTGCTAAATACATAAAATTAACTGCATCTGTTCCTTTGCCGTGCTTGAATGGGTCTGTTTTCCAATAAGTTCTGCTGAAATTTAAAAGTTTTAAGTTTTTTAACTCCAAGTTGCATTCCTCTTTAACTTTAATTCTTACTCCTTCTTCTGTAGAAATCCCTCTTTGAATGCGTCCTCCAATTACCCAATATTCTCCAAGTGCTGGAACATTATCTCTTTTAACTAATAAAAATCCATCTTTGTATTTTATTAAAATATCTGCACAAATAAGAATAGAATCTCTATGGATTTTTACAAAGTCTTCTTTAGGAATAAATTCTGCTTTCAAGTAATCTAAATTTACAGGTTTTTTATCTTCTATTGCATATTCTTTGTAATTCATACTATTTTTATATTTAGCCCTTTTTAAAATTAAGCATAAGTTTATAATCAAATATTTTAAATAATTTTAATGGTATTAGTTAAAATATTGGGCTTAATAGATTTACTCGCATCTGTTGTTCTTTTATCAATAATATTTTCTATAAGTCTGCCTGTTCAAATAACTCTTTTTTTTGGAGCCAGTCTTTTCGTTAAAAGTTTATTTATATTAACAGGAGATTTATTGAGTGTAATTGATTTGATATCGGCCATTTTATTGATAATAAGCATTTTCTTTACTCCAACTTTATTTTTATTGTGGATATTTAGCCTTCTTTTGATGTCTAAGGGAGCAATTAGTTTTTTATAAAATAAATGTCCTCAATTTGTTAATTAAAAAGAATTCTCTTGAATCTAAAACATCGTGCCTGACCATCCAAATCAAATCGAGTATTGAATGTAAAGTCATTCCTATAAATATAAAGAAAAATGGAGTGAAAAATATTCCAATTATTCCAATTATAATATGTGATTCTAATGTGTGAAAAATATGGAAGTCTCCTTTTTTACATGCCCCTTCTTTTTTTGATTCTACTATCTGCTCACGTAAATCATAATTGTGTTGGACTGCATGAAGAGGGTTCCATTTTCCATACTTTAGCCCTGCAGATAGATAATGATCAAAATCAATAAAAATAGATGCAAACCATATTAGAAAGAGAGATAAATATTGTGTGTCTGGGGAAATAATCTTAAAAATTATACAAAAAGCAAATCCAAAAATTATATGCCAGCGTGGAAGCATTTTATTGCCTATCTCCTAATTGTTTAATTAAATCTGCAAAAGCTGGACGAGTGATTAATACTCCAACAGTTACTCCTATTATTGTAGTGAATGCGAAGCCTCTCAATAAACCAGCTCCTGCCCAGAATAGAGGCAACATTGCCGCGATAATTGTAAAGAATGCTCCAAATACTACAAATAAAGCCCGTTTTATTTTTTCT
>Ga0209542_10013852_pt1 | contig 13810 bp, 13 predicted proteins | sample RifCSPhighO2_01_FD_184028 | JGI IMG/M metagenome (GOLD analysis project Ga0209542, IMG submission 184028) | Soil microbial communities from Rifle, Colorado - Rifle CSP2_plank highO2_0.1 (SPAdes) (version 2) | ecosystem: Environmental > Terrestrial > Deep subsurface > Rock core/Sediment ...
CGGCCGTCTAATGTTGATATCAACAAAAAATTCGTGGTTTTTTCCTTAAGAGACATGGAAGACGAGCTTAAGCCAATTGCCATGTATATTGTTACCCACTTTATCTGGAGCGCCATCAGAAAAGAGTTGAAGAAACGCTTGTTTGTCATTGATGAGGCGTGGTGGATGATGAAATCGGAAGACACGGCGTCATTTCTTTTAAACCTCGCAAAGAGGGGCAGAAAATATTTCTTGGGACTGGCAACCATCACCCAAGACGTGGACGACTTTTTAAAGTCCCCTTATGGAGCGCCAATTGTTACCAATTCCTCAATCCAAATCCTTCTTAAGCAATCGCCAACAGCCATAGACCATCTGCAGCAAGTCTTTAATTTAACGGATGAAGAAAAATACTTGTTGCTTGAATCGGGTATAGGTGAGGGTATCTTTTTTGCGGGGCTCAAACATGTGGCCATAAAAGTTATTGCTTCATACACCGAAGACCAGATAATAACCTCCGACCCCTCTCAACTTTTGGCAATAGAGAAGAAAAGACAGGATGTAAAACAAGAGGGTTCTCCACGGGAGGCGGTGAAATAAAAATGGCTGATGACAAAGAACCAGCTTTGACAAGTAAAGAAAAGAAAATTGAAGGCCCTATAAAGTGGCTCATGGTGGGCACGGCTATCCTTCTTGATATATTCGGCTGGGTTATGCTTTTCATCCCCGTGCTGGGAGAGCTCGCCAATGTTTATATGGGAGTGTTTGGAAATTTGATGTTTCTGCTGTGGTTTTGGGTCAAGGGAGTGTCGTTTAAGAGCGCCAAAAGAATTTTCAACTACCTTGGTAATTTTGTGGGGGAGGAGATTACCTTGGGCTTTTGGCCCGGCTTTACGATTATGGTTATGGCCACCATAGCAATGCAAAATTCGGGAAACAAGTCTGGGGTATAATATTTATATGAGGGTTTTTCCTTTTTTCTTTATCTTTGCAATAGCATTTCTTATTTGTGTTGACACGGCACAAGCACAGCTTGAAAACATCGGCTCTCAACAATTAAGAGAGGACGCCTTAAACCTTGAGATTTCGCCCGAATCTCCTAAGCCCGGGGATACGGTGTCGGTAACATTATCCGGCGTTTCCATTGAACTTGATGCCTCAAATATCGTTTGGTATGTGAACAGCGGAGTGATCGCAAGGGGTATCGGGGTAAAAAAAGTGTCTTTGTCTGCCCCCCAAACGGGAAAAATGGCGGTCGTTCGTGTATTAATAACAGATGCCGCCGGCAAACAATATGAAAAGTCCATTACTATTAACGGGTCAAGTGTGATCTTGCTTTGGGAATCTAAGACATACACTCCTCCATTTTTTCAAGGCAAGGCAGAACACTCAACCGGCGCATTCCTTGCTTTTGAAGCCATGCCGGATTTCAAGGACAGCGCCGGCAACACCGTCTCTGCCAATAATCTTATTTACACTTGGAAAAAGGACGAGCAGGTCCTGCAAAACCTTTCGGGCTTCGGAAAAAATTTCCTGGGTTTCGCCGATAACGATTTCGGCGGGGCGGGTACCGTTGAGGTGATTGTCACCAGCAGAGACCAAAAATTTATCGCCTCGGACTCCGTTTCAATTACAAGAGTGGTGCCATATTTGACTTTTTACAGATACTCTCTGCTTTTTGGTACAAATTTTAATGAGCAAGAAAATTCATCAATAACCGGAAGCGGGGAAATCGGGGTTAGGGCGGTTCCTTTTTTCTTTCCCGTTGACCCAAATTCCCGCTTCCAGTTTCCGGAGCTCCAGTGGAAACTGTCAGGAGGAACGGTTGACAACCGCGGTCTGCCGTATCTTGTGGTGCAAAATCCGAACGTCGGCAGGGCTTCCGGGGCAATTTCCGTCTCGGTGAAAAACCCCAAACGCTTCGGGGAAGACGTTCCCGTAAACGTTGGCCTTAATTTTGAATGACATGAAAAAGATTAGTCATAAATTGCTGGTTGCCAGTTTCGGAGTAATCGTATGCCTTTCGTTAGGCTTGATCGGTATCGGAACATTGCATGCTCAAAGTAATACAAATCAGGAAACGCCGTATGTGCCGTTAGAGCCTCTGCCGGGTCTCACGGTCACAAGGGATGGGACGGAAACTATAGATATTGTTCAGTACTTGCCAAATTTGATAAAGCTGGCAATTGGTATTGCGAGCGCCCTGTGCGTCATTTACATCATTCTCGGCGGCTTTGAGTACATCGCAAGCGATGTCGTTTTCAAAAAAGAAGAAGGGAGAAAAAGAATTCAAAACGCTTTGCTTGGTTTGCTTCTTGCCATTGGTTCGTGGGTTATTTTAAACACCATAAGTCCTAATATCACAAATGTCAGTCTCAACATTCCCCCGACAACCGCGGAAGGAGCGGCCACGAGCGGCACAACTATAACGGCAATCAATTGTCCAAGAAGTGGTCAATCGTATCAAGGATCTTGTGTTTGTGATAACTGTAAAGCTATTGGGGGTCTTTTACCGCGCAAGGGTGGTCAAACATACAACGGACATTCAGCGGGGTTACTCATAAATGAAGTACTTTTAGGAGATCTGGCATCTATGGGTGTTGAGCTCGGGCGCCTTGGTGGGTTCGGAGGCTGGTGGATAACAGAAGCATGGATACCTAGTGTCCCTCACAAGAGTTCGTGTCACTACACCGGCCATTGCGCGGATGCTAACTTGACAAGAAATAAGTACGATGCCGGAACAACCCCATCCAGAGATACTGTCAGAGACATTAACGCGGTATGTAATATCGGAAAGGCCAGTGGTTTATCGGTGGTTTTTGAGGTTTCTCCGGTAAGCGCTCAATTGTTAAAAACCGCGGGAGTTGTAGAAAGCTGTTTGGCAATTGTCACCCCGGAAGGACCGTACGAACTCAATACCGCCCCGAGTTTTCACATTAGATAAATATGAATAAAAAAAATATTCTTGTGGCTTTGGTGCTTATTCTAATAATAGGCGGAGGATTGTTTTTGTTTTTAAGAAAAACACCGACGGGTGAGGGGGGGCCCGTGTCTAACATAAATCCCTTTGGTTTCTCATCAGAACAAAATGTGGAGAGGGCCATGCCCCAGCCAACAGATATGAGTGGTGGACCGGTTGTTCTGGCAACAAACGAAAGCGGCGCCGTCATAAAAAAGATTACTGCTACTCCCGTTGCTGGTTTTACTTTTCTTGGTACCGGCACCTCAACGTCGTTAAGATATGTTGAGAAGGGAACGGGTAGAATTAACGATATTGGTTTAATTAATCCAGCAGAGGTACCTGTGAGAGTTTCAACCGATACCCAATCTCGTGTGGTTTTAGCATATTTCCTAAGCCAAGGAAAAGTTGTCATTAGATTCAAGGAAAATGACAACGGCACTTTGACTGCCGTGTTTTCTTCGCTGGCATCAACTTCAAGCTCCCCGAGCAAAAATATTCCCGGCACTATCCTTGCTTTTGACACCACCGCGGCCGGAGACAAAGCGGTTTTTGTTCTTCAAGACGGTGTCGGTTCAATGATTACCACGGCAAACGGCGACGGTTCGGGAGCAAAAGTTTTGTGGAAGAGCACTCTTCAGGACTTTGTGCCGCAAGGTCTTACAAAAACCGTCGCCGTGCAGACAAAGGCCAGTCGAACCTCGAGCGGCTCGGTTTTTCTCCTTTCGGGTGGAGTACCCCAACTTTATTTGTCTGGAGCAAGCGGTTTTAGAGCAAACATAAGCCCCGATACTAATTGGGCGGTCTTTAGTGATTACGAAAACACCAACTCGCCCCTGCAGATTTTTGATAAAAATAAAAACCAAAGGTGGGATATTTTCCTGGCGACTCTGCCGGAAAAATGCGCGTGGTCAAAAGTCCGTTCAGAGATTTTTTACTGCTTTGAGTTTAAGGGAGAATTTTTAAACTTACCTGATGATTGGTACAAAGGCAAAGTTTTCCTAAACGCCAGTCGTCTGTGGAAAATTTCCGCTAAGACCATTCAAGAGATAGTTCTTGCGGACATGTCTTCTCTTACAGAGGCAATTGATCCTACAAACCTATCATTGTCCGGAGGCGACCGCTTACTTGGTTTTATAAACAAACACGATTCTTCTTTATGGCTTGTTGACCTTACGGGCGTTCGTCCGCTTTTCTAGGCGTTCAATATTTTTGCGGCAAATTTCTTTTTCAAATACACGTCTTGAAGAATGGAGAAAACATTGGTGGCGGTCCAGTAAAGACCGACAACCCCCCCTATTTGCCAGGAAATAACAAAAGCAATGATCGGAAACATGACTTTCATCTGAATTTTCATCATTCTTGCCAGAGCATTATTGCCGCCCGACGGCAAGGTTCCTTGACTAATGCTGGAAAAATGAATTTGTAAGTAGCTGGTGAGGCCGGCAAGCAAAGCGAGAACGGCGTTTTTATCCGAAAGCAAATCAAAACCCAAGAAAGACATAACAATAGACCCGGGATGAGGGGTGAAACTATAGATGAGTGATTCATTCACGTTTGGCAACCCGGAACTTACAAGAATGTAGTAAAGGGCAAGAATGACGGGGATTTGAAGAAACATAACAAGAATCCCCGAAAAGGGGTTTGTTTTGGACTCCTTGTAAGCCTCCATGAGTTTTTTTGCTTGAGCCTCTTTGTCATTGCCGTGTTTCGCTTTAATGGCTTCAAGTTTTGGCTGAAGCTTGCGCATTTCAATTTGTGACAAGTAGGCTTTTTTTGATAACGGATACAAAATAATTCTCACCAAAAAAGTAAAAATGATAACAATGGTGCCGGCGTCAAAAAAGGGCAGCCAGGCCGCAAGAAGGATAAAAATGTTATAGAGCGGTTGATAAATGATTGAACGAAACATTTTGTAAGACTATTATGCCTTTTTTTGTTTATTTAATCTCTTTTAGTCTTTTAGCAAGTTGGCCTTCTTAAGAAGAGAAACCGCTTCCTCTGTCAGGCTGTTCGAGTTGTCAAAATTTTTCACAACAAATAAAAAGGTGGCTTTTGAAATACGATTCTGATGAGGGACAAGCGCTCTGTAAATTCGTCGGCGAACGCTGTTTCTCTTTACTGCCGATTTGGCAACCTTTTTTGACACGGATACGCCCGCCTTAAATAAATTGTCTTTCAGGGGTATAAAATGTAAGGAAAGAAATTTCCCCTGAAAGCTTTTTGCCCTCGGCAAAAAACCAAGAATTTCCTTTCGCGACAAACGGTTTTTCTTGGGAAGCATTAGGGGGTAAGGCGGGACCTGCCTTTTCTCCTCCGGCGAATGAGAATTTTTCTGGCGGGACCGGCTTTTCGAGTCAGAAAACCGTGAGCGGCCTTTCTTTTTTTCTTTTTGGGTTTATAGGTTCGTGACATTGGTTCTTGGGTAAATTTAGTGGTCTAATTTTTTATTCACAAACAATCCACAAATTATTACCATAAATTTCGTATTCTTTCAAGTTCACAGAACACACTTAGGCTATATACTTTAGTCTTGTCATACCTCACCCACATGGACCCGCGAGAGCTTTGGATTAACGTTTTAAATGAAATTGAGCTCGCTGTTTCAAAGGCAACCTTTAATACGTGGTTTAGAGACACTTTCATTTTAAAAAATGATGCTGGGGTGGTTTCTCTCGCCGTGCCCAATAGCTTTGTGGAGGAGTGGCTAAAAAGCAAGCATCATAGCCTTATTTTAAGACTTTTACGGGGAGGCGACGAGTCTATTCATGCTCTGGAATATGTAATCGCCAAAGATGACAGATTAAGAAGGAGGGAAAAAGAGACAAGAAGCGACCGAGAGATATTGTTGCCTCTGGGAGAGCCCATAAATAAAGAAGATAATCTTAACCCTCGCTACACTTTTGAGACTTTCGTTGTCGGGCCGTTTAATGAACTCGCTCATGCCGCCTCTCAAGCCGTCCTTCGCCAGCCGGGGCTCATTTACAATCCTCTTTTTCTTTACGGAAATACCGGCCATGGGAAAACCCATCTTATTCAAGCGATCGGAAATACCATTAAGGCCAACCACAAAGAAAAAAGAGTTTTATATGTGACCTCCGAAAGGTTTGCTTCAGACATTATCTCGTCTCTTCAAACCGGAAAAATCGCTCAAGTCAAAGATAAATACAGGACCTATGACGTCCTTATCATGGATGATATTCAATTTCTTGCCAATAAAGAAAAAACCCAAGAGGAGTTGTTTCATCTGTTCAATGCCATGCATGACAACAACAAACAAATTGTTTTTTCGTCCGACAAGCACCCTCATCTTATTCCAAACCTTGAGGACCGACTAAAATCGCGTTTCTCTCAAGGTATGACGGTGGACATTCAGCCTCCCGATTTTGAGTCGCGTTTGGCTATTCTTGTAAAAAAATCCGAGTATATGGGTTTTTGTTTGGGGGAAGAGATCGCTTCGTTTTTGGCAAATACCATCACGGGCAATATCAGAGAGCTTGAGGGGATTTTGAACTCAATCGTCATGCAAACGCAACTCAAAGGAAAAGAGCTTTCAGTAAACGATGTCCGGAATCTTGTTAAAAACAACTTGAGGCCAAAACGTCTGATCGCACCAAAAGAGATCGTAAAGATGGTCGCCGACTTTTATCGCGTTGATGAAGAAAGTATTTACGAAAAAACCCGCCGCAAGGAAATTATCAAACCGAGGCAAGTTGCCATGTTCATCTTGAGAGAGGATTTCGGTATTTCTTACCCCTCAATAGGTGAAAAAATGGGGGGACGAGACCACACAACCGTGATTCACTCGTGCGAAAAAATTAAGGGGGACATAAAAATCAATGCCGAGCTTCTTAGCGAAATAAATCAGCTTCGCACCATGATTGCTTAAATTGTGCATATGATGTGGAAAAGAGCTGAAAAACCCCGGCAAAAACCAACAAGAAACGGTAATAAGGTGAGAGACAAAGATTGAATCAACAGTTAGTATTCTTTTAAGGCAGTTGTTTGGTTGATAACTGATTCCTAAAAACGGGGGTAAAGGTTGAGATTTATTGTCTTATCAACGTATCCACATCCTTAATAATAATAATTCTCTTTATATATAAAAATGAAAGTGGAGTGTGTTAGAGAAAAAATAGAACAAGCAGTTTCTAAAGCGGAACGTTTTACCGGAAAAAACGTTACTCTGCCGGCCTTGTCTGGAATTTTTCTTGAGGCAAAGGACCAGGAATTAAAAATTAAAGCGACAAATCTTGATTTGGGCATAGAAATAACAATTCCGGCAAGGGTTAACAGTGAAGGAAAAGTTTTGATTCCCGGAACAACTTTTTCTCAATTTCTTTCTCACGTTAGAGGAGAAAAAAATGTTCTTCTTGAACTCAAAAAAGACGTTCTAACCTTTTCTTCCTCTCTTGAGGACGTTAAATTAAAAACCATGCCAGTTGAAGATTTCCCCGTTATTCCTAAAGTGGCTGCCGACACCATAATTTCCGTAGAGGCGGAGTCTTTTGCGGCAGGAATGAAAGCCGTTTCCTTTGCCGCCTCGCCGTCGAGCATGAAGCCGGAGCTCTCGAGTGTTTATATTTACGGCGAAGGAGACAATCTTGTTTTTGTCGGCACGGACTCTTTTCGTCTTGCCGAGAAAAAGATAAAACTGAAAGATTCCTTTGACGGGTCTTTTCTTTTACCGTTTAAAAACGTGAGTGAGCTCTCCCGCACCATTGAAAACCTGAAGGGCAAGGTGAATTTGGGCATCAGCAAGAATCAGATTTCGGTTTTATCCAACGACACCTATATTATTTCAAGGACCGTTGAAGGCTCGTATCCGGACTACAGGCAAATTATTCCCAAGGAACCAAAAACAGAGATAGTTTGTCTCAAGGACGACCTGGAAGACGTTTTAAAGGCAACCGCGGCTTTCACCGACAAGTTTCATCAGATTACTCTCGTTGCAGCGCCTTCAAAAAAACACTTTACCGTCTCGGGCCGCGGGGAGGACACGGGCGAGCTTAATGAGCGGGTTGACGCGACTGTTTCCGGAGAAAACATAACCATTGGCTTCAACCACAAATACATCTCTGATCTTTTTCAAGCCATAAACACCGACAGTCTCTCTGTTTCCCTGAACGGCGCCGGCAAGCCGGCCGTTATAAGAGGGATTGGGGACGCGAGTTACTTATACGTTGTCATGCCGATGAATCGCTAATCTAACGGCATGGAACATCTCTCCAAGTATTTAAAACGTTTTCAAAAAATTGTTGTCTCGGCCAAAGGAACAGAAGAATCCTTTCGGAGGGCAACGGAGCTTGTCTTGGGAGACGATATCGGCTTCTTTTCTCTTTCACAAAAAGGCAACACACTTTTTGTTCGGGCGACCCCAACGGCCAAAAACGCCATTCTTCTGAATCAGCAAAAAATTCTAAGCGAATTTAAAACCCGTTCGGGCCTTTCGTTCACTTCCATTAAATAATTTTTAAGAGACCGGAACCGTTAAAGAAACCTCGGCCTTCTGGAGTCCTTGGTCAATAACCTCTATTCGTATGCGCGCGGCATCGGAGGAAAAATCTTTTGGAATGACAACAATCGGGTTCGGGAGATACGCCCCCCCAAAAACCTCGGAATCATTTATGAAAATTGACATACGGTTTATAGGGAAACCACTCGTTGCTTTCAAGGAAATCCCGATAACATCCCCTCTTTTTACGGAAACATCGCCACGCGGGTTTAAAAGGTCAAGATAAAGTAGCTTGGCCTCGGTATGGACGGTGTCCTCGGCTGTTGGCACCTGCGGGGTTAGGTCGGGAAAACCGTTTTCCTTAGCCCAAAGTCTCACACCATACTCCCAGTTTTTAAATTGAGGGTCCCGGTCGGGGTTTCCGGGCGGCGGCCCTTGGGGATTGTCTTTGTCTGTCCAATAAAGGATGGAATGAACTCCTCCCCCCAAACGTTCATCAACAGCGTCTTCGGGAGTGAATTCCGTTGCTTTGCCGCCCGAGATTTTGTCCACCAAGACGGAAGTTCCGCCTTGCCATTTGCCTCTAAGAACGGGCTTCATGGAGAGAGGGTATTTTCCAGACACGGACGGAAACGGCTCGTCGGATGACTTTGCAAGAATATAATCCATGAAAGCTCGCCACATTGGGGCCACAATAAAACCAGCCACCTTTTTTTCCATGGGTGAGTTGTCATTGTTGCCCGCCCAGGCCCCCAAAACAATGCTGGGCGTATAACCAATAGTCCACGCGTCGCGATAGTCGTTAGTGGTTCCTGTTTTAACGGCAACCGCTCTTTGAGAAAAATGAAGAGCCCCCGTTTGACCAAAGGCCGGCGCCCGGGCCTCGTTGTCAGAGAGAATATTTGAAATGAGTGAGGTAATGTTTTCAGAAATAACTCTTTGTCCACGCGACCGAAAACTTTCCAAAACATTTCCTTCACTATCGGTTATTTGAAGTATTGGTGTGGGAACGTTTCTTATTCCGCCTGAGGCAAGAGTGCCATACGCGCTTGTCAGCTCAAGAGGCGAGACTTCGCCGCCCCCAAGCACGAGAGTCAGACCGTACCGAGAAGCGTCTTGCAAACTTTCAACGCCCATATTTCTTGCCAAAGACAGAGAATCTTCAAGGCCGGCCAAGTACAAAGTTTTAACCGAGCTTATGTTTATTGATTGGGCCAAAGAGTTTCTTAGGGTAATTGGTCCTCGGAACTTATTGTCATAGTTATCCGGTGAATAACAGTCGTTATCGCTCGTTATGTCATCCGGCCTGCAGGCGGCGGCGAACTGGGTTTTAACGTCAAAAATAATTGTGTCCGGAGTGAAGCCTTTTAAAAAGGCCTCCGCGTAAACGAACGGTTTGAAAGTAGAGCCGGGCTGGCGATGGGAGGTGGTCACATTGAAGTTGCCGTCTATGCTTTGGTCAAAATAATCGCGCGAGCCGACCATAGAAAGAATTTGCCCGGTTTTTGGATCAATGGCAACGAAAGCCGCATTGCTCGCGTTAAAATTTTTTTGATTTTCAAGGGCGTACTGTTTGGCAATCTCTTCTCCTTTAGCCTCCAAACTCCAATCCAGGGTTGTTATGACTCTCAAGCCGCCCGTTTCCAAAACATCATCGCCATACTCTCTTTTCAGATAGTCAATCACATAGAAGATGAAATGCGGGGCCTTGATGCTCGTCGTTTGCTTCGGTTGAAAAGCCACAATTTCCTTTTTTGCTTTTTGATATTCATCTTCGGAAATAAATCCGTTTTTTTTCATTTCATCAAGCACAAGGTTTTTTCTTTCCTCCAGTTTGTCCATATTCTTACCGTAGGGCGAATAAAAAGACGGGGCTTGTGGCATGGCGGAAAGATAGGCCGCTTCGGCAAGGGAGACCCTTGCCGCCTTCTTGCCGAAAAACGTCTCTGTTGCCTCTTCCACCCCGTAAATATTTCCGCCGTAAGGAATTTCATTGAAATAAAGAGCGAGGATTTCGTTTTTGGATAATACTCGCTCAAGTTTGAGAGACAAGACCACCTCTTTTAGTTTGCGAGTCACAGTTTTGTCATTTGAAAGCAAAACGTTTTTTACCACCTGCTGGGTGATGGTTGAACCGCCTTGGCTAAAACCAAGAGAGGTGGTATTAACAAAAAACGCCCTTAAAAGGGAAGAGAATCTTAAGCCCTTGTGGGTATAAAAATTTTTGTCCTCAATGGCGATAGCGCCCTTTTGAATGTACAGCGAGATGTCGTCTAGGGAAACAGTGGTGCGCCTTGAATTTTTGGAAACATCATAAAGCAAAATTTCTCCCGCGCGGTCATAAATTTTCGTTGATTGCTCAATTCTGCGGGAGAATACCCCTTCAAGGGTCGGTAAGGAAAGATTGGAAATCCACAGGGAAAAAATTCCCAAGAAGACAAGAACCAAACTGCCCAGTATAAAAGTGCGGTTTCTTGTTCGCCGCTTTGTCATTTTGACAATAATATCATTAAAGGTGTTTATTTATTGTGTTAGGATGAGCCCATGAAAACCGGCAACGAAAACAAGAAAAGAGACCCGGGCCTTCACGATTTGCTCACTCGCGGGGTTGAAACCCTTATTGATCCGGAAGGAGTTTTTGAACAAAAACTTTCCCGGCAACCGGACAAGCTGGTGATAAAATTAGGCGCTGACCCTTCAAGTTCTGACCTCCACCTCGGTCATGCAGTTATTCTCCGGAAACTTCGTCAGTTCCAAGATCACGGCGCAAGAGTTGTTTTTATTCTTGGTGATTTTACGGCTCGCATCGGTGATCCGACGGGCAAGGACAAAACCAGGCCGGAACTATCAACCAAAGAAATTGAAAAGAACCTTGAATCCTATCGCAATCAGATAGGAAAAATTATTCGCACCGACCCGGCGGTCTTTACCGCCATAAGAAATTCGGATTGGTATACCAACGTGACGGACATGCAGGCCCCTGCCGGCACTATTGTTAAGGTGGCCGTGGAAAACAATGGCATAAAGACCGAGATACCTTTTGACGCCAATTCATTTATCGGCAAGGCTATCCTTTACGAACAGTCCCGCATGCAGGTTAAGGACATGAAACACAAGACCGGCATTGTCGCCATCACCATTCGCACTTTTTTTGAAACCTTGCGCCGCATCACTCACCAGAGGCTTATTGACCGCGATATGTTTACGGAACGCCTGTCAAAGGGCGGCGAACTCTATCTTCATGAAATGCTTTATCCGGTAATGCAGGCAATAGATTCGGCCGCTTTGGGTTTTATTTTTGGCTCGTGCGATCTTGAGATTGGCGGCACCGACCAAACATTTAACATGCTTATCGGTCGTGATGTTATGCGCGGCAATAATCAAACTCCTCAAGCCGTAATGTCCATGAGGATTCTCACCGGTCTTGACGGCAAGGAGAAAATGTCAAAAAGTCTTGACAATTGTATTTCTATAAACGATGGGCCGGATGAAATGTACGGTAAAACCATGTCTATTCCGGACACTCTGATACCAGAATATTTTGAGCTAGCGACATATGTGCCGGCGAGTGTTTTGGAACAAATCACCCGGGATCTTTCTTCGGGGAAGCTTCACCCCAAAGACGCCAAAATGAGATTGGGGAAAGAGATCGTTGCTATTTACCACGGAGAAAAGGCGGCGAAGTTTGCTCAAGAGAATTTTATAAACACTTTCTCCAGGAAAGAGATACCAAGCGACCTCAAAGAGATAAAAGCGAAGAAGGGAGATCTTCTTGGTAAAGTCTTAAAGGAAGCCGGCCTTGTACCCTCCCTCTCTCAATTTAAAAGACTTGTCACGGAAGGTGCTGTAGAAAATCTTGAAACAGGCAAAAAGATTACTGATCCAAACCTTAAAATAGAAAACCGCTTAAAACTGCGAGTCGGCAAAAAAGACTTTTTCTCAATTATTGTGTTCTAACTGAGCTCCTCTTCTTCGGCGCCAAAACCGTGCCCGAATTCATCTTCTTTCCTCTCTTCTTCGCTAGGTACGGTGTCAGCGGGTTTGTCAGCCGGCAATACTTCCTCTTCCTCTAATTCTTCCTCCTCGTCATCCTCTTCTTCATCTGCTACAAAACCATCTTTTAAATCGTCGTCGTTCATAATTTTATTTTAAGGGGCTTCCCCCGTACGCCTTTTGTATCAAAAGAAAAGAACGTGTCAACGTTAAAATTTAATTATTGTGGATAGTAAGAGTTTTTGTAAGCGCTATGAGTCAAAGCAACGGCAATGGCGTCGTATTCGTCATCAAGCATCTTATCTCGTTTGGTTGGCAGGAATATTATTTTGGAGATAAGGAGCATAAGCTGTTTTTTTTGAGCTTTACCATAACCCGTGATTGTCGCTTTTATTTCCTGAGGGGAGTATTCGTATACGGGCAAACCAAATTCTCCGGCAATTAAAAGTATCACCCCTCTGGCTTCGGCAACCTTAAGAGCATTGGTTATGTTCTGATTAAAAAAAAGTTTTTCCACAGCAAACATTTCTGGTTTAAACTTCTTGACAATCTTTTTTACCTCACGGGCGAGAAAGACCAGTCTTTTTTCGTGTTTTTCTTTTCTTGGGGTTATGATAGAACATGAATACACCAATTTCTCCCTGCCGCGTTCGCCTTCAATAATTGCCATCCCGATGCGGTCAAAGCCGGGGTCAATGCCGGCGATTCTTTTCATTTTCGGGCTATTTTTAGTCGGAGGCATTGGTATAAATTTCTTGAACGTCGTCAAGCTCCCCCAAAACATCAATGAGCTTTTCAAGAAGCGCCTGTTCAACGGAGGGCAAAAAGATTGGCGTTGTGGCCTCAAAGCCCCCCGGCGCTTTTTGGAAGGCCCAGGAGGCCGAACCGGGGGTGGCCAAAACAAAACCTTGCTCCGAGAGGACGTGTTTTATTTCCTGAGCAGTGCGATTTCTATTGTCAGTTAATGCTTCAATAAGAATTGCCGCCCCCCCCGGTCCGTACGTTTCGTATACTACTTCTTCCAAATTTTCGCTGTCGCTGCCCGCGCCCTTTTTGATAGCTCGTTCAATGTTGTCATTTGGCATATTTTCTCCTCGCGCTCTTTCAATGACCGCCAAAAGCGTGGGCGAGCCCACATCGCCGCCGACCCCTTTTGACTCCGCGGCGATGAGCCTCGCATATTTACTGAAAATTTTTGACTTTTGCGCGTCTGTAACCGCCTTCCTGTTTTTTATTTTTGACCACTTGTTATGTCCGGACATATTTACATTTACAGGAGTTTCTTTTTTGAATTTTTTACGCCGTGCTTTTCCATGTGCTCTTCAGCGTGTCTCGTGGTTTGACGGCCGCGCGGCGTCCTCTCCAAAAAACCTATTTGCAGAAGATAAGGTTCGTTAAATTCTTCCAAAGCGTCCTCGTCCTCC
>Ga0209542_10013854_pt1 | contig 13809 bp, 17 predicted proteins | sample RifCSPhighO2_01_FD_184028 | JGI IMG/M metagenome (GOLD analysis project Ga0209542, IMG submission 184028) | Soil microbial communities from Rifle, Colorado - Rifle CSP2_plank highO2_0.1 (SPAdes) (version 2) | ecosystem: Environmental > Terrestrial > Deep subsurface > Rock core/Sediment ...
ATATTATGACACCGGAAACAAAATCGAGTATCTTAAAACGGTAATTGAATTGGCACTAACTCATCCGGAGATAAACGAGCGATTTAAGGAATACTTGCGAAGCCTGAAGTTATGAGGTATACTTAGCATGTTAATTGTTTTCCTGTTCTAGGAAAGTTGCGCCTGTCCCAAGATTGCCGGGACTTGTCCTGAGCACAAGTCGAGGGATAAACTAGACAGAAGTACAAGGACAACAGTCATGAATAAAATAAGCCCGGAAGAACTTCTTAAAGCAGGAGTCCACTTAGGACACCGGAAACAAAAGATAAACCCAGCTTCAAAAAAATTCATCTACAAAATCGAGTCGGGTGTTTCAATTATTGATTTATTTCAAACTGCCCCTCAGCTTGACAAAGCCTTAGAATTTATTAGGAGCCTTGGTAAGGAAGGGAAAATTATTACTTTTGTTGCTACCAAAAAGGGCGCTCGAGATATTGTCGAAGAAATTGCCAAGAAAAACAACTTAACTTACATTACAAATAAGTGGGTTGGTGGATTTTTAACAAATTTCTCAGAGGTCCACAAAAACGTTGAGCTCTTAAACACATTAACGGGTGAAAAGGAGAGGGGAGAGTGGAATAAATATGTTAAACATGAAAGAGTTACTCTTGAGAAAAAGATGAGGCGCATTACGTCAATTTATGAAGGAGTTTTAACACTTGATAAAATTCCTGATGCCTTGTTTATTATTGACATAAAAAAAGAGAAAAATGCTGTTACCGAAGCTAAAAGATGCGAGATTAGAACCGTCGCCTTAGTTGATACCAATTCTGATCCTGGCCTAGTCGATTACCCAATAATTGGTAATGATGACGCATTAACATCAGTACAATTTATCGTTGAAAATATTGTTGGGGCTTATTTGGAAGGACTTGCTCTTCATAAAATTGAAAATGACAAAGCAAGTAAAATTGCCCAAAAAAAGGCTGAAAAGGAAAAGAAAATATCGTCAAACGTGTAACGTTGAACGTGTAACGTAATAAAAAACAACCTATGTCACAAACTGAATTACTGAAAAAATTAAGGGAAGAAACCGGACTGTCATATTCTGAATGTTTTAAGGCGTTGACTCAGGCCAAAGGAGACCTGACACAAGCGAAGGGTCTACTTAAAGAGTGGGGAGTTAACTTTGCCGAGAAAAAGTCCGAGCGTGAGGCACACGAAGGGAGAGTGTTTACTTATGTTCACCATAACAGAAAAATTGGGTCAATGGTCGAGGTCATGTGTGAGACTGATTTTGTTGCCAAAAATGAAGAGTTTATGACACTTGGGGCAGATATTGCAATGCAAATAGCTTCAACAGCTCCGCAATCAAGAGACGAGCTTATGAAATCCGAATTCATCAAAGATACCTCAACAACTATCGAAAATCACATAAAACAATTTATCTTCAAACTTGGAGAAAACATCACCATTGGCCGATTCGAAAGATTTGCGCTGTAGGTAGTTGTCATTTTTTTGTTTTCTATAAGGTATACTTACACTATGGATTTAGAGGCCATAACTCAGGATTTAAAATCAAAAGGTGAGACAACTGTTGGACGTTTAAGAGATGAGCTTCTTTCAATAAGAACCGGAAAGCCCAACCCGGGTTTGATAGAAGATCTTGTCATTAATGCCTATGGGGAGTCAACGAAACTCAAACTTAAAGAGTTAGCATCAATCACCACCGAACCACCACAATCTTTGGTCATTGCCCCGTTTGACTTTTCAATAATAAAAGATATTGAAAATGGGATATTATCTTCTCAACTAAATATTACGCCGTCAACTCAAGGAAATGTGATACGCGTTATATTCCCACCCTTAACAGAGGACCAAAGAACCCAAATGACCCGTTTGGTTTCGTCAAAAGTTGAGGAGTACAAGGAGACACTAAGAGTTGCAAGAGACGAGGCAAGACGAAGGATAAAAACATTGTTTGATAACAAACAAATAACTGAGGACGACAAATTCAAAGCTTTTGAAAAGGTGGATAAGACTGCCAAAGAGTTGACAGAGACTATTGAATCAATTAAAACAAGAAAACAGGCGGAATTAATGACTGTATAACAAACATGACTATCATTCTATTTATTACTATATTAAGCCTTCTTATTCTTATTCATGAGTTTGGTCATTTTATTGTGGCCAAAAAAAACGGTATTCTTGTTGAGGAGTTTGGTTTAGGTCTCCCGCCAAGAATTTTTGGAGTTAAAATTGGAGAGACATTTTACAGTCTAAATATCCTCCCAATAGGGGGATTTGTTAAGGTATTGGGCGAGGAAGAGGCAGAGAAGGCAAGTATTCCAAAAAAACTTATCTCAAGAACGTTTTATTCAAAACGCCCGTTGGTTAAAGCTGGAGTTGTTATTGCCGGGGTTGCCTGTAATTTTTTGCTTGGCTGGATGCTTATTTCTTATCTTTTTACCAAAGGAGTGCCCGTTCCATCAACTAGAGTCGTTGTTGAAAAAGTTGAGAAAAATTCACCGGCAGCACTTGCCGGGTTAAAAGAAGGAGATAAACTTATCGAATTAAAAAGTGGCAATTCATCTGAAAAACTCAACTCTAATGAAAAGTTAATTAAACTTACTGATAAGTTTGCCGGCGCTGAAATTGCCATAACTTTCAAACGAGGGGCTCTTGACAAAACATTAATGCTGACTCCACGTAAAAATCCCCCAAAAGGAGAGGGTCCACTAGGAATTGTTTTAAAACCCTATGAAATCAAGAAATATAGCATAACACAGGCTCCTTTTTATGGTCTTTATCATTCAACACGCATCACCGGAACTGTGGCAAAAGAGCTTTTATCAACTGCTTTTAAATTCTTAACGCTTCAAAAAACAAAAACTGATGTGGCCGGTCCCGTTGGAATTGCGATATTAACTCGTGAGGCAGCACGATCAGGACTTGATCCGCTATTGCAGCTTATTGCCATATTATCGCTCAACTTAGCTGTTATTAATATATTTCCATTCCCAGCTCTTGACGGGGGACGGCTTGTTATGATTGTTTACGAGGGAGTCACTAAGAGGAAAATAAACCCAAATATCGAGCGCAGGTTAAATATTGCCGGCTTTGCCATTTTGCTTAGTCTTATACTTGTTGTCACGATCTCAGATCTTATAAAAGTCGCTACAAAAACGGCTTTTTTCTAAAAATATGAAATCAGAAAAAAAATTACTTCCAAAGAAATCAGATGATATTTCAAAATGGTATTTGACCCTTATTGAAACAGCCAATTTAGCAGATTATGGACCAACAAAGGGAACAATTATTATAAAGCCTTACGGATATGCCCTCTGGGAAAATTTTCAGGCTGTTTTCGATCCGCTTTTTAAGAAACATGGGGTAAAAAATGCATATTTTCCGTCTCTTATTCCTTACTCTCTTCTTGAAAAGGAGAAGAGGCATATTTCAGGCTTTAGCCCTGAGTTGGCAGTTGTCACAATCGCCGGGGGGGAGGAGTTATCAGAGAAGCTGGTTATTCGCCCAACGTCTGAAACTATTATGTATGAAGCTTTTTCAAGATGGATATCATCTTATCGAGATCTCCCCTTGAAGATTAATCAATGGTGCAATGTTGTTAGATGGGAGAAACGTACCTATCCTTTTTTGCGAACATCAGAATTTTTATGGCAGGAGGGACACACTGTCCATGCAACAGTTGATGAGGCTCAAGAAATGACATTACAGGCACTCAACTGGTATAAAACTTTTTATGAAGAAGTTCTTGCAATTGCTCCCCATGTTGGAGAAAAGAGTGGTAGCGAACGCTTTGCTGGGGCAGATAAGACATTTTCAGTTGAACTTGTTATTCCAAACGGGAAAGCCCTTCAGGCAGCTACATCTCATAATTTAGGAACTAATTTTTCCAAAAGTTTTAAGGTGCAGTATCTTGATACAAAGAATCATCTTCAATATGCTCATCAAACATCATGGGGACTATCAACCAGAGCAATTGGCGGATTGATCTTAGTCCACGGAGACGATAATGGTCTTATTATCCCTCCTCGAATCGCTCCATATCAAGTTGTGATTCTTCCAATAGAGGGTAAAACGGATGAGCAAAATCGTGAAATTACAGTTTTAGTGAAAAGAATCGAAGAATTGTTTGAAAAAAATCAAATCAGATTCGTTTTAATGAACGAGATTGGTAAAACCCTAGGATATCGACTTAACGAAACAGAGATTATGGGTATTCCAATGAGAATAGAAATCGGCGCAAAAGAAGCTGAGAAAAATTTTGTTACTTTCTCTGATAGGATTGAATACAAAAAGAGACATGTTAGTTTTGAAAACTTAGTTGAAGTTATTGAAGAACAGATAGAAGATATTCAAGTAGAACTTCTCAAAAGATCACTAATAAGTCGGGATCAATTAACGGAAGACGTTGATGATATGACAGAATTTAAGAAAATTATGGAAATTGATCGAAAATTCTTAAGAGCTTTTTGGTGCGAAGGTCAAGTTTGTGAGACTAAAATTAAAGAGATAACCAAGGCTACAACTCGCGTGATTGAACTTGAGCATATTGACAATCACGAAGATGGCAAATGTATCTACTGTGGCAACCCAGCCCAAAGAAAATGGTTATTTGCTCAAGCCTATTAATTAAGTAGGCATTATTATCGCGCAAGATATATCGTCGGGTTTGGCAAAGGCAGTGTCTGCATACATAAGCTGAAGGACTCTTTCGCAAACATTCTCGGCCGATCCTCTTAGATCTTGATGTTTTGTTCTAGATATCGCATCACCTATAAGCCCTTGCAGAGCCGGCAATGGCAGACGTTCGTTTGATCTTTTGTCCTTGACAAAGGCACTTTCTTCGCTCACTTCACCTGTCCTGCTAATTTGCAGTCCCAGTTTATCAAAAATTGTCTTTTCTTCCTGTGTTTTTACGGTTTTCCAATCAACCAAACTATCAACATCGCCTAATCTTTCCGGAACATTATCTGTCACCCCGTCTGATAACAACACTACCGCTTCACCCCTCCTGATCCTAACAGAATATGTATCTATTTTATTACCTTCAGGCTCGCTGCCAACAGCTCTATAAATAACATTGCGATCAACTCTCGTAAACGCTTCTTCTTTTGCTATATGACCCGCCCCAACCTGTGCTTCAACCATAGAGTGCGGTTGGCTAATTCGCTCCAGTGTTCCGTCAAGTCTTAGAACATAAGCCTGAGAATCACCAATGTTGCCACAAATAACCTCAAATTCATCAGGCTTGTCTGTGGGCAGAACAATGGCAGAGACAACAGTCGTGTCCGCCCCTCTTAATCCCTGGTTTTGTCTTGCCTTGATTATTTGTTTTTTAGCTTCAACAGCAGCATATTGCATTGCTTTTTTTATCGCTTCTGGCGTTTTAGCAGCCCTCCTCAATGCAGTTGCAAAAATATCAGCCGTCAATCTGCTTGCCACCTCACCCCCCTGTGACCCTCCAACGCCATCACAGACTACAGCTCCATCGGGTATTGTTCGTAAACTGTCCTGAGACACGTCGGGATGATCGGGACTCCCTATTACTTTACCGTTTACCAGAATACGATACTTGCCTGGTGTTTCCTTTGCAGTCACGGGTGACGAAGAAGTTTGTTCTGTTGAATCAAACATACCGTTATTTAACCACAACTGCGATCTTATGTCAACTTTAGTATAATTTGCCTCACGTATGAAAACTGTTGTTACCCATTTATCGCCTGATCTGGACGCAATTTGTGCTGTTTGGCTGATTAAAAAATATCTTAAGGGCTGGGAAGATGCCAGCGTTGATTGTGTCCCGACCGGTTCGACGCTCAACGGGCAAAAGGTTGATTCTGACGATGACATTATTCACGTTGATACCGGTTATGGTAAGTTTGATCATCACGACACCTCAGATTATGTTAGCGCTGCACGTTTGGTTTTTGATGATTTGAAGAAGAAAAAACAAATTTCCCGGCACGATCTAGAGTCGGTTGACAGGCTTGTTGAAATTGTCACATTTTCAGACCATTTTCAACAGGTATTTTTTCCTAACCCTGACGATGATTATTATTTAATGTTTGCAAGTGACTTGATCCACCACTTTAAATCACATTCTAAAACTGATTTGGAATTGTTTGAGTTTGGAAATAATATACTTGATGCAACTTTGTATGGCATTAGGCAAAAGATCAGGGCTGAAGTTGACATTGATGAGGGTTATGTATTTAAAAGTTCATACGGCCGATCAATTGGTCTAAATTGTGGCAACAGCCAGTCAATGGTACTAGCCCAAAAAAGAGGATACATGCTAGTCATTCAAAAAAATCCCTCCCGTCATTTTGTTAAAATCAAGCTCCATCCAAGCGCCAAAAAAAATTTAAAAAAAGTTTATGGAAAATTACTTAAAAAAGACGCCCGGGCAATGTGGATTTATCATCCATCTGGTAAAATGATAATCAATGGATCGGCCCACAATCCACATGTTATAGCCTCAAAATTATCACTGGACTCGCTTGTTGACATTGTAAAAAAGGTATAGTAACATGTTTGCATAGTATGGATGACAACAAAGATAATCCAACTGGTGCATCTGGAGTAGTTACTCTTGAAGAACCCACAGTTGGTGATTTAGCAAATTCCGCAACAAGAAACGAAGAGCCAAAATATGCTAATTATAAAAGCGAATGGTTCCGACACCATGGAGCTACACCCGTTGGAACAACATTGCCAACAGAGAGTTTTCCTGTAGCCAGAAATGCACAGGAATATCGTGAGGAAGAGGCGCGTCTTGGTGGTATTGATCCGTATCCTACAAGCCCTCCTACACCTGTTATCCCTCCAATATCCCCAACAATGGAGCAGGTTAAGGCCAATTGGGCATCGCTTCCTGAAGTAGAAAAGGCTAAGTACCAAGCCGAGGCAGCGGTTGCTGCTGCTGACCTTGCAAGAAAACAGGCTTTAACACTCGAACAGCAAAGGAACAAGGGATTTTTTGGCTGGCTAAGATCACTTTTCTCCCGCAAGAGTGAACCTGTAACCGAAAAGAAGGTAGAGTCTCATTCAGATCAAGCTCCCGCGCCCCAGCAGCCAGTTCCCGAACCAACGGTTATTTAACATTGCCGTCTTGTTTTTTAACCTCTTCGGCTCTATACTATTTGTGACCATAATTACTATTTTCTAAGCAGGAAAGCTTAAATGCGAAAGGGGGAGCAAACTCGATGGTTGTTGTAGTTAAAAAGAAGGGAGAGACAACTGATAGATTACTTAAAAGATTTACTAAGACGGTAAGGGAGGAAAATATCGCTTTTGACGTGAACAAAAATATGTTCCATAAAAGTCCGCGTGAGTTGAAGAAGGAGAAAGCCAGGGAGAAAGCAAAAATGAAAAAACAGGGCATTTATTAATATTCATGATTACAATCATCGCGCCTTCTCGCTATAAAATCCATAAAAAGCAAATCGAGGATCTTGTTGCAGACACGCTTACTAAATCTCGTTGGGGAGAAAATATTGACTTAAACATAGTTTTTGTAGGAAGACGAAAAATGAAACAGTTGGCCAACACTTATAAACATGAGGACGTTGCGCTGCCTGTTTTATCATTTCCTTATCATAATGACACCCACGTTGTTATGACTGTCGAACCGGGGGTAATGGGGGAGGTTATAGTTTGTTTCCCGCAAGCAGTGTTATTGGCAGCCGAAAAAGATAAAACGTTAAACTCGATGCTTCATGATCTTATAATCCATGGAGTCAACAATATTATTAATGGGTAGAACAACTCCCTAATTTGACGCATTACTTCGTCATAATCTGCGGTACTCAACACTGTACATGTTTTAGTACAGCTTATTCCGTTCCTCGATTATTCCTCGTACTGCATCCAAGTGAGAAAGCTGTTTATGATAAAACATAATTTTTGATATACTCTCTATGAGCTATGCTTTATTTAAGATATCGCCCACAAACGATTGCCGAGATTGACAATTCATCTGTTAAAAACAGACTTTTATCAATAATTGCTTCAAGTGAATTGCCACACGCATTTTTGCTTGTAGGTCCCAAAGGAACGGGCAAAACTTCAACGGCGCGTATTATTGCAAAATCAATAAATTGTGAAAAAAATAAAAGGGGGAGCAAGGGCAAAGATTTTGAACCTTGCAACGATTGCGACTCATGCAAGGCGATCACGGCTGGGATGTCAATTGACGTTGTTGAAATCGACGGGGCGTCAAACAGAAGGATTGATGATATCAGGGAACTTAACTCGAATGTAAAATTCATCCCCGTCTCCTCCCGATATAAAGTATACATCATTGATGAGGTCCACATGTTAACAACTGAAGCATTTAACGCACTTCTTAAAACCCTTGAAGAGCCACCAAGTCATGTTGTTTTCATCTTAGCAACAACTGAAGCGCACAAACTGCCAAAAACAATAATTTCAAGGTGTGTAACGGTTACATTTTCCAAAGCTACGCGCGCCGATCTTGTAAGCAGTCTCGAGAGAGTATGCATTGGGGAGAAAGTAGTCGTTGATAAACAGGTTCTAACTCTTATTGCCAAACACGCCGACTTTGCTTTTCGTGATGCTCATAAGCTCCTTGAGGAATTTTTAACATCGGGCATTACTACACTTGACGGAGCAAAAACATACTTTGGGCTAACGCTTGCCGAGAGTGACCTTTTATCTCTTATTGAAAAGGGGGAGATAAGGCAAATATTTGAACTGCTTGAAAATTTTGAAGATAAGGGCGGAAGTTTTAAAAGTTTAATTGAGTCGCTTTTAAATACTTTACATTTATTACTTTTAAAAAATAAAGGAGTAGAAAAAGAGGATAATCAAGACCTTGATTACGCATTTACACTATCACAAATTGTTTTGCTAATGCGCCTTTTTCAGAACGCCTATCGAGACTTGAAGTTTGCTCCAATTGAGGCACTGCCCCTTGAAATTGCTCTTGTTGAATATTTTGCTAAACAGGAGTAAACTTACGTACCGCATTACACGTTATACGTTAAACGAAAAAGAAAATGTTTAATCCACTCAAAAACTTAAGGGATTTAACCAATCTCCAACAGCAAGCACAGAAAATGCAGGCTGCTTTATCACAGGAAAGAGTTACTAAGGAACACGCCGGTGTCACCGTTGTTCTTACCGGCGATCAGCAGGTTGAGAGAGTTATTATTGACGGAGTTGATGAAAACAGAGTTGCTGAGGCGATTAATTTGGCAATAAAAGACACTCAGAGACTGGCTGCAACAAAATTGCTTGAGCTGTCATCTCAACAAGAGGGACAACAACAGTAATAACAAAAATAAGTGGCAACTTGTATATTTTCCGGATCTTCAAGTCAATCTCTTACCAGCTTAATTGCCCGTAGTCTGGGAAAATCTCTGTCAAAAGCAAAAATTCAGCGGTTCCCAAATCACGAATGTAAAGTTACTGTTCAATCAAGTGTAAAAAATAGTCGGTGTATTCTTGTTCAGTCAATATCTAGCCCAGCTGATGAGAATTTAGTAGAACTTTTATTTTTTTGTGATGCTTTAAAACGGGAAGGAGCAAGTGAAGTCATTGGTATTATTCCTTATCTTGGTTATGCAAGACAAAACAAACAGCATTTAAAAGGAGAGAGTGTTTCGCTTGGTGTCGTTGCAAATGTACTAAAAACAGCTGGTTTTGACAAAATTATTACTGTGACAATCCATAAACAGTCATCTAAAAAATTATTTTCTATGCCGTTTAAAAATATTGATGCAACGTCATTTTTAAGTAAAAAAATATTTCAATATTTAAAACAAAATAAAATCATTAAAAAGGGGTCAGATTGCGCAGTTGTTGCGCCCGATCGTGGAGCGGTGGTTCAGGCTAGAAGATTTTCAAACACGTCTGTTGTCGTAGTTAACAAGGAAAGAAATAAGCAAGACGGCTCAATTGCCATTCATAGCATCTTTGGCAGTGTTGAAGGAAAAGTTGCAATTATTGTTGACGATGTTGTGACGTCAGGTAACACTTTAATTGAGTCGGCAAAATTATGTGTAAAAAAAGGAGCTTCTCTAGTTTTTGCGGCTGTTGTTCATCAGGATTTGATTGAGGATACAATCCCTAAATTAGAGAAATCCCCAATATCAAAACTTTTTACAACTGATACAATCCGTCAGGACATTCAATCTGCTAAACTTATTGAATTCTCAGTGAGTAAATTAATTGCCAGTAAGATTAGATATTTACTATGAACACATTACCAAAAAATCTCCGTTATGCTATTGAGTTTTTTGAGGGCTTGCCCGGAATCGGGCCAAAAACGGCCAAACGTCTTGGGTTTTATTTGCTTCGACTGCCTGAGCGCAGTTTAGAAGAGTTTGCCCAAAATTTGAATCATCTGAAAAAAACAACTAAGTATTGCAAAATTTGCTACAACCTAACTGAAGATGAAGTATGTGCAATTTGCACAGACGAGAGCCGGAACAAAAAAACTCTAGTTGTTGTTGAGGATGTTTTGGACTTGTTGACATTTGAATCAGGGACCATGTTTGACGGAGTCTATCATGTTTTGCACGGCCGAATTGACCCATTAAATTACATTGGCCCTGATGATATTTTTATACCCCAACTTATCAAACGGGTCAAGAAAAATGAAGACGGAGTTGAAGAGATTATCATTGCCACTAACCCCAATACGGAAGGGGAGGCAACGGCAATGTATATTAAAAGCCAAATAGAAGATCTAAATAACACCCCGTCAATTATGGTTACCCGTTTGGCCTATGGACTCCCTATTGGAGGAGACCTTGAATATGCCGATTACATGACGTTAAAGCGGGCAATTGAGGGTAGAAAACAGATGTAGCTATAAATCTAGCATTTCAACAACAACCAAAGGTTCCCGTCCGGTTTCCCGCTTAAAGTAGTCCTCGAGCATGTCAATTACTGACCGCTCAACGGTTGTTTTGGTCAAGAGTCCGCCGTTGGGGTTATTAAAACAAGCAGCAATTATCTTTTTCGCGTTATCAAATAGACCAGTTTCATCTCCTTTATAAACAAATCCCCGGGAAGAGATAATCGGGTCACTAATAAGTTTCACCTCGCTTGAAATTGGCACAGCAACAAAAACTATTCCCTCCTCAGCCAAAGTCCTCCTGTCTCTTAAAACAAAGTTTCCTATGTCTCCAATTCCATAAGCATCAACATAAACATTTTTTACCTGTATTTTGTCTCCTTGATAAGTTTTGCCTTTTTCAAACCATATCGTCTCTCCATCGTTAAGAAGAACCACTCTCTCATCCGGATAGCCTAAACTATTCATTAGAGTTCGATAACTTCTTTGAAGTTTGACAGTTCCTCCAATTGGAATTAAATATTTGGGATTAGTAAATCTGACTAAGAATTTCAAATCATCTTGATTACCATGGCCTGACGCATGAATCTCACCCTCAGAGTCCGAATAGATCACGTCGGCCCCAAGATAATAGAGTTTTTCAATAATGTCATTAACATCAGGCTCATTCCCCGGAATTGGGTCTGAGGAGAACATGACTTTGTCACCTTTGCCAACTTTTACAAATTTATTATGGTTATCGGCAATTTTTGACAAAGCAGAGCCAAACTGGCCTTGAGATCCGGCAACAATCAGACAAACTCTGTTAGGAGGTAGTTTTGAAACTTCTTGCTCCTTAACCATGAATTTTGGATTAATTGGAAGATAATTAATATTTCTGGCCAAATCAGTGTTTTGTCTCATGGAGCGTCCTATAAAACAGATCTTCCTATTAAATTTCAAGGCAGCGTCTGTGCACTGCCTAATTCTTGAAATATTTGAAGAAAATGTTGTCATGACAAATTTTCCCTTAGTCATTCTGATCAGGTCCTCAAAAGTTTGGCCAACGACAGATTCAGACAGTGTCAACCCTTCACGGTCGGCTCCCAGACAGTCAGAAAGTAAGCACAAAACTCCATCATTGCCTGCTTTGACTATTGAATAAAAATCAGGTGGTGAGCCGTAGGGGGGAGTTAAGTCAAATTTAAAATCTGACCCATGATAAAAATTACCAACAGGGGTAGACAGTAAAATATGAGTCGGGTCGGGGATTGAGTGAGTAGTGTGGATAAACTGGGCTTTAAAGTCGCCAAACTCATATTGTTTTAAATATTCTATTTCAATTACTCGAGCCTTTATCCCAACCTCATCAAATCGAGATTTAACAAAATACATTGTTAACTTTGAAGCATAGACCGGAGGGCTGCCTAATTCCTTGTAATGAAACTTAAGCGCTAAAATATGATCTTCGTGAGCGTGGGTTAAAAGGATTGCTTTAATTTTATCAGTCTTGTCTTTTAAGTAAGAAATGTCGGGTATTATCAGATCGACTCCAAGTTCTTTTGCCCTAGGGAATCCGGCTCCGCAATCAACTATAATAATATCTCGCAGTGTGTCGCCTTCATACGACTCATAAAGATACATGTTCTTAGTGACATCTGTTATCCCGCCAATCGGGATGAATCTTACTCGCATATTATTCATTATAATCAGTATGCGCAATATTTTTTTAAAAAACAAGCATATCAAATCACCATGCTCACCACATACACCCCCGGAGTGAAGTTGTACCTACACCTCGGGAATTAATATTAACTCAAGTCTTACGATATAATACTTATATGAAAAAATTAGAAGGCCTACCCGCAAAAGTCCTGAAAAAAATAAGCGCCGTTATGGATCCTGAACTTTACGTTTCAATTGTTGATCTGGGGTTGGTATATGATGTGTCAGTCAAGAAAAACACCGCCTATATCACAATGACACTGACAACAATTGGCTGCCCGCTATTTTCACTTATTGAGCGCCAGGTTGAGGCAAAAGCGCTTGAGGTTAAAGGAGTTGACAATACTAAAATTATCTTAACATTTGACCCGCCCTGGAGTATGGACATGATGAGTGAATCGGCCCGCGCAATGCTGGGAATTTGAATATAGTATTCTTGTAATATGCAAACTAACATACAATCATTTGATGACATTCAAGAAAGGTTGCTTGAGCTTGGGGCCTCAACCAAAAAGAAAACGGCTGCAGCTGTTGGCAAAGGCTATGCTGGGGCCGTTAATAAAGCATTTGAACTAGCAACAGGGCACGTGACGTCAACCCAAGATAACGAACAATTAAATGGAAAGAATCACACGCCGTTGTCTCCTCATTTGATTGAAGCAGCCAAGTCGCATAAAGACAGCCAAGAATTAGCCCACGTGAGGCAGCAGTTGGCAACCTTGCAGAATGGGGGATCGCCAAAAAATGATGAACAGTCTGATTTCAACGTTTTTTTTAGAAAATATAAGCAAGAAGAAGAAACATATCAACAAAAGCAAAAGAGGAAGGAGGAAGAGGATAAGCAAATAAAGGAGAACGAGGAGTTAGAAAAGAGGAAAGGAGAGAAAGAGGAGGAAGAAAAACAGCTGCAGCAAGCGGGGACTCCCCAAGGTAAGCAGAGAAGAAATATTTTTGCAAAAGTTAAAAAAAGAGCTTCGATGGTTGAGACAAAGGCAAGCAGTGGAAAACAGTAATACGGGGTGTAGTTCATCGGTAGAATGCTCGGTTCGGGACCGAGTGGCAGTGGGTTCAATTCCCACCACCCCGACCAATGATCTGTACCCTAAAAAGTGGACACACGTCTTAGTATTCTTTCGTTAACGTTAATAATTAACAAAGTAATATAAACAACCCACGAGCTTACGCTCGGGGTTTTAGGTAAGATCAAGCAAAGCTTGTCCAGAATCCTCTTTGCCTTGATTTTCAATATAGGTTTTGATTTGTTGTTCATTGAC
>Ga0209542_10013855_pt1 | contig 13808 bp, 11 predicted proteins | sample RifCSPhighO2_01_FD_184028 | JGI IMG/M metagenome (GOLD analysis project Ga0209542, IMG submission 184028) | Soil microbial communities from Rifle, Colorado - Rifle CSP2_plank highO2_0.1 (SPAdes) (version 2) | ecosystem: Environmental > Terrestrial > Deep subsurface > Rock core/Sediment ...
TTTTAATAAGTCTAAAGCAGAAAAAGCATACGGACGAGAACCCAAAGCCACTTCTTGAGCTTTTCTCATTTTGGTAGCTGCCACCACTTCCATGGCTTTAGTAATCTTTTTTATGTTGGCAACACTTTTTAAACGCTTCTTAAGATTTTGTACACTTTCCATACTATACTTGACTATTATTATTATATTATGTTATATTTTATGCGGGTTTTGTTCTTCAAACAAACTGAAAGGGATTAAACATGGAACCTAGACGTTTCTTCTACAGCAAAGGGGTAAGCTTATTTCTTGGAATAGTGCTTGCGATTGAAGCTGGAATAAGGTACTCATCAAAATTTGGACAGACAGAACAATATGACCCTAAGTCTGAGGTAATAGCTATAGCTATAGTCTCAATCGGATTTTTCATTCGATCAGCAGCTCTGGAAATTTGCTACTCGATTGAGTTGACGAAAAAACCCTAACCAATGGTGCATCTCTTTACCTTAAAGGCCTCACTTTAAAAATCGAAGTGGGGCATTTTTTTATAAACTCTCTACAAAATCATTTATAACTTCTTTCATTTCTTTTTCAATTTCTTCGGTAATTTCTTTTTTCTCTTTCAAATGATCTAATGCTCCATCTTTTAGTCCCTTAGCATAATCTAAGAATTTTTGGGCAACCCCTTGAATTTCTTCTGGTTGGAATTTATCAAAATATCCATTTAAAGCAGCATAAATAACCAAAACCTGTTCTTGAAAGGGCATTGGGGCTAAATCAGTCTGTTTTAAGATTTCAGACATAACTCTTCCCTTATGAATCTTTTCTTTGGTGGCATCATCAACATCAGAAGCAAATTGAACAAAAGCCTGCAATTCTCTAAACTGAGCCAACTGCAATCTCAATTTTCCAGCTACCTTCTTCATAGCTTTAGTTTGAGCTGATGATCCAACTCTAGAAACTGACAATCCAACGTTAACCGCTGGTCTAGTTCCTTGATAGAATAAATCAGATTCCAAATAAATTTGTCCATCAGTAATAGAAATAACGTTAGTTGGAATATAAGCTGTAACGTCACCCAATTGAGTCTCAATAATTGGAATGGCTGTTAAAGATCCTCCGCCATTTTCTTTTGAAAGTTTGGCCGAGCGTTCTAATAACCTTGAATGCAAATAAAAAACGTCTCCAGGATAAGCTTCTCTTCCTGGTGGCCTTCTTAACAATAGAGAAATCTGCCTATAGGCAAAAGCATGTTTTGAAAGGTCGTCATAGATTATTAAAGCATCTTGTCCTTTATCTCTAAAATATTCTCCAATAGAGCATCCGGCGAATGGAGCCAAATACCAAAAAGCAGCTGGACTTGAAGCTGAAGCTGAAACAACAATAGAATAGCTCAAAGCATTATTTTCTTCTAATGTTTTTACTATTTTAGCAACTTTAGATTCTTTCTGTCCGATAGCAACGTAAATGCAAACAACTGGCTTGCCAGACTCCTTTCCTTGGTTAATAATCATATCCAAAGCAATAGCTGTTTTTCCTGTTTGCCTATCTCCAATAATCAATTCTCTCTGTCCCTTTCCAATTGGAATCATAGAATCAATAGCTTTTATTCCTGTATGCAAGGGCTGATGAACTGACTCTCTAGCTAAAACATTAGGTGCTGTATTTTCTAAGAATTGAATTGTGGGTTTATCTTTACCAGAAAAAATAGGTCCTTTGCCGTCTAATGGATTTCCCAATGGATCAACAACTCTGCCCAATAACTGTTCTCCAGCTGGAATAGATAAAATTTGCTTGGTTCTTTTAACAGTGTCACCAGCTTTTATTAAACTAAAATCACCTAAAATCAAAGCGCCAACTGAATCTTCTTCCAGGTTCAAAACCACCGCTGAAGCTTTGTTTACTTGCCCTGAGTTTGCCTGCAGTGAGCTTTTCGAACCTGTCGAATGGGTTCCAGTCTCAATAGTTAAAATTTCTTGGCTCTGGCAATTTGAAAGTCCTGATATTTTTACAATGCCGTCTCCAACTTCTGTAATTTTTCCAATTTCCTCCCACTCGGCCTTTTCTTTACTCTTTTCTATGGCGCTTTTTAATTTTTCTATAATTTCATTACTCATAATTATGAGCGAGGAAGATATCTATGAATACATTCATATATATCGACCAAGCGATTAATTATATAAATTACTTTTGCAATTTCTATAATTATGATTTACCCAGTTAAATAATTTTACTTTCTGGTCGCGAGAATTATCTGCAAAACAGAAATTCCCGACCTAGCAAAATTAAAATCTGGGAGATTTTATTTAACGGGGCGAAAATGTTTCTTCTAATTTTCTTCTTAAAGAAAAATCTAATTGCTTTTCGTCGTTTATTGTTATTTTCATTCCAGCAATAAGGTTAGGGTCGGTTTCGTAAGAAATCTTGTCGCCGGATTTTAAAAAACTAGTTGCTAGCTTTTTCTGAGAATCATTAATAGGTCTTGATGTCTTAATTACTGCTACATTATTACCTTTTTTTTGTAACAAATAATCTTTGGCTAAATTAATTATCTTATCTGATTTAGAAAGCATCCCATGCTGTTGTAAAATTCTTATGAATCCATCGATAGCTTTACTTTCTTTATCCGCAGACATTTTTTCAGAAGAGAGTTCAGCTAAAGCTTTAGCTAGAGATATAAGGCTATACTTTTTCATATGATGTTTTCTTTATTGCTTCTACAGCTTTCTTAATAAGTTTTTCATCAACTAAACTAGGATCTAGTTCAACTGTTTTTTCAATAACCTTTTTAACTAAAACTACTGCTTCATCAAATACCTGCTGTTTAGCATGCTCTTTTTGCTTTTCAAAGTCAGCCCTAATTAAATCAGCAGCTTCCTTTCTCTTCTTTTCCATTTTTTTCTGGAATTCTTCATCCATAGCAGTAGCTCTCTTTTCGGCGGCAACAACAATTTGAGATGCTTCTTTTTTAGCATCCCTTATGGTAGTTTTTCTCATTTCATCAATTTCCTTCAATCTTGTTTCAGCCATACTGGTCTTATCTAACCCTTCATTGATAATTCTCTGCCTATCTTCAACCATTTTTTTAACAGGCGGAAATACGAATTTTTTCAATATGAAAAACACAATCAAAAAATTGATAGTATTAGCTAATGCAACCTGCCAGTCAAATCCAACCTTAGAAAGATCATCTATGATAATATCGATAAAACTCATATTTATATAAAGAAATTAAAATCTTAACGAACTAAATAATAAAGAAAGCGACCAAAGCGTAAATAGCTGTTGATTCGCACAATGCAACTCCAATAAGTACTTTTGTGAATAAGGAGTTTGAAATCTCTGGGTTTCTACCCATAGCTTCAAAAGCCTTTCCAACAACATATCCTTCTCCAATTGGAGTTCCCAACATTGAAAGAATAATCATAGCTTTAGCAAAGTATTTTGCTGTTTCTACATCCATAGTATTTTTTACCTGGTCAAATAAATTCTTACAGAATTTAATTTTGCTCTGCAAAATTATTTGATCGGGTGAATTTTTTATTTAATAATTTATATTTTTAGACCTTTTATATTTATATTATTATTTCTCCTTCATGTTCAATTTCTTCTAGCGAACTCTCTGGTAACGACAATATGTAAAATATGGTGATTAACGCACTAAAAACGACTGCCTGAACAAAACCGAATAATAACCCTAATCCAATAAAAATAGCCGGTAAAACATAAGCTGAAATTCCCATAATAACTGTTCCTAAAACTAATCCAGCGGCATAAATATTTCCAAACAACCTTAATGAGACAGAGAAAAGTTTAGCAAATTCACTGAAGATATCAAGCAATCCTATAAAGAAATCAACCATTGAAATTAATCCATCGGTAATTCCTCTTCTAAAACCATTATATACTTCTTTTAATTTTATAAAACGACCTAAATAACCGAAGACTCCAAACTCTTTAATACTAATAATATGAATAATAATCATAGATCCAAGAGCTAAGGCAAATGTAGTACTAAAATCAGCAGTTGGAGACCTAAAAATAGGCTTTCCATTAAAAGTTATACTACCAATGATAGGTATTATAGCAAACAAGTTAGACAATAAAATAAAAATAAATAATGATCCAATAATAGTTATAAGCGAATTAGCTTTTTTCTTGCTGGATACTATTTGAAGTAAGAAACTGTATATTTGTTCATATATCATTTCAACCAATACTTGAGTTTTTCCAGGACGCAAAGAAAGCCTCCTAAAAAACAATGCATAAGAAATAACAATAAGAATTAACAATAAAAGAATAGCTAGTGTTGTGTTATTAATAGGAAAACTACCAATATTGAAAATGGTTTGAGAATTCACTGGATCTATATCTCTTTGTATTCCTATAAAATTCATGTTTTTATTTTTTTTCTACCTTTTTTATCTCATCATTCAACTTATAATATTGTCTAATAATGATAATCCAAGACAAGATGAAAGCCAATACTAACAAAGCTATCGTAATTTTTCTGCCATTATTATAGTATCCATCAAGCTTCAAACCAAAATAAACAGCTAAAAATGCAGGGATGCCTAAAACAAAAATCGTCTGGAAGCTTTTCCAGAATATTTTTGAAACAATTTCATCTTTTTTACTTTTAAGATCATTTTGATCCATAGTTTAGAAGGAATATAGGATCAAAAATAGAATCAACAAGCATGAGGGAAGCAAAAGAATATTAATTTCTCCTTCAGGAGAAATTCCTCATTTTTCTGCTTCCCGATCTAATTCTTTTTTTAAATCTATTCCAACAATTTCTATTATATACGAAATATCCTAAATAATCAATATTTCTTTAAAAAATCAAAAGGCCCACGCTAAGTGCGAGACTTTTTATGCTAAGTGACTACATATTTGGCTCAATTCCAATAAAGTACTTAACCTCTCCCTTATCATCCAAAACCGGATAAACTCTCAAATCCTGCATATATTCTTGTCCATTTTTCCTTTTGTTTTTTACTTTGCCTATAAACTTTTTCTTTTCAACTTTTATGGTATGCCACATTTTCTGATAAAAATCTTCTGACATTCCACCTCCCCATAAATCTCCAGGATTTTTTCCTATGACATCTTCTTGCTTAAATCCAGTCATTTCTTCCATTGCTTTATTGGCATAAAGGATATTCCCATGAGAATCTGTAACAACAACGTGATCTTGAATATAATCAAAACTTTTAGTTAAAGATTGTAAGTCGCCTTCATAATAACGAAACTTATCTCCTATTAAAGTAGTGAGCCCTTTTTCTATTCTCATTCTCAAGAAGGCTAAAACTGGTACTTTCGAAAGAAGTTCACGAGGAGAACGCAACAATAACACAATAAATATAATAATCAGTAATATGGTAACAATAATCGTAATATTAATTCCACCAACATTTGATCTGAAAGAATCTGATTTTACAGACAAACTCGTTGCGCCCCTTTCATCCTGAGCTGTAATTTCAGCAAAATAGGTTCCCGTTTTAAATGGTTGATTAATTTTTAAGTACCAATTACCATTTTGATCAACCTGCGTGCTTCCTGAGTAAGCAACAGAACCTTTGGAATTTTTTAAAGAAAATAGAATTTCTTCTCCTGCCACAGCAGTTCCTTCCATTTCAAACCCACCACCGCTCTTAAATAAATCTTTGTTTATATATGAAATTACAGGAGAAGCAATTGGCAGAATTTCAATATCTATACCGCTTTCAACGCTATTGCCTGCATTATCTACCGCCCTGACAATTATATACTGTTTACCCGGAGCTTGAGGCAACACTTTATATTCTCCAGAAAAACTATCGGCCGGTATTCTCATTAAATCTCCGTTGCCTGAAAGCACTTTGTATTCACTAATGCCAGATAAAGAGTCGTTCGTATTAAATTGCAAGGTTGGCACAGGATTGTCGCTAGGAAACGACTCAAGAACTTTAACATCAAATGCCAAAGGAGGCTGTGTATCAATTGCTATTTTATAATGTTGAGTAGGTCCCCATCCCACATTATTCTTGAATCTGACATGCAAATAAATTATTCCGTCTGAAAGAGCAGGAAAACTCTTATCATCAAAAAGTCCTTCCGATTTTGCAGCAGGAATAAAACTAGGCTGATGGTTTACAGCCGTACTAATTCCTGAAATATCTAAAGGAAGATCCCAAATAGCATTAAAAGAACCTATGAGGTTGTACCACTTGGTGCTATCAGGATAAAGAGGAATCCTAATATTCGGCTTTTCTGGTAATTTTCCTGCGAACACTGGTTCTCTAACAATTTGCTTAGGTGCTATCGGGGCTTCTGGAACAACTTTTTCTGCCACAACGCTTACTACTCCATCATTAGTTTTCGATAAGACGTTGGTTCCCGAACCATCAGATGAAGTTATAGCAGAATCTTGCAATGTTATATTGGCAATTCCTACTGATTTAGCTACAAAATTTATTTTGATAATGTGAAGCGATGCACCTGAAATTCCATGAGCAGTTCCTCCAATAAAAGATATTATTCCATCGCTGTTTGAAAAATTCGGATCTTCAAGCCAGAAATTAAAAACAGAATTAGTTTTATCTATAGATTCAACATTAATAATATCTTTAGGAAAACGAACTGATGACTGGACAGCATTAATACTGTCCCCAGAGCTGTCTATTTTAACATCAAGAGAAATTTTATCTCCCACGCTAACTTGGCTAGCTTGAGGTAAAATAGTTAAAGTTGCAGCCTCAGCTTTTCCTGAAAAAGAAATTATAAATAAGCCGACTAACAAAACTCCTACGATTTTTAAAAATTTTGTATTTTTCATTTTTTCCTTATTTCTCTTACAAATATACTAAAGTCTGAAATATCAGACTTTCCGTCTCCATTTAAGTCAATTAATTTTTGAATAGACATATCTTTATTAGATTGCCAATTAGCCAAAAATATACTCCAGTCTTTAATGTCAATAACCCCATCACCATTTAAATCAGCTTTTACCTGAGGAAGATTAGAAACATTTAAAATTCTTTTTATTGAAAAATCGCTTTCTGTTTTTATTTCTGGATCAATCTGTTTTACTTGAATATCATGATGGCCAAATTCTAAATATCCTGTATTTATTAAAAACTTATATAAACCATTTTTCTTAGCTTTTGTTTTATTACTTATTCTACCATCTATTTGAATTTGAACAATATATCCTGGAGCCGCACTTCCAATTACAACTGCACTACTCCCTCTTGTAACTGTGTAATTTACCAAATCAATTGTTGGCGTAGAAAGAATATCTTTTACTATATAATAACTATCGTTTGTTTCAATGTTAAAAAACTTTGCTGGTGTCTGCCTATTTTCCTTATCTTTAACGATTAAAGCAAAAAGATTATTCTCGCCTTTTGTAAGATTACTAAAACTATACCAAAATGTTCCATCAGCTCCAGCTAAAGCTTTTTGACTTAGAGGAGTTTCAAAATCAGAGCCTTTATTAACTATAAGAATGCTGGCTTCAGGAAAAGCTTGTCCTGAAAAAATAACAATAGGTCTGGAGGTGCCCGAAACACCACTGCTTACTATATTCCCTCCGCCATTACCACCTCCGCCATCGTCAATAGTAACAATAGTTAATGATGGACATTGATCATAAGTATTAATTGATTGGCCATTGTTTTCAATTCTAAATGAATACGTGACTGCTGAAGAAACATCTATTGTAGCCCTTAAAGACCATTCGTATTCTGTGTATTGGTTTTTTATCATATTCAAAGAGCTAGCTGGATTAGTTAAACTTAAAATCTGTCCCTCAGCAAAAGAACTATCCGCAGGAGAAATCTGTTTTGTAGTAGATTCTCCGTTATTGAAATTTTGCGATGACTCAAGGTGTATATTACTACTTAATGATGTTACCTGAATCCAATCTCCTGTAGTGCAATCAGTTCCTTCTTTAAAATAAATTCCAGGGATTAACTCCCCATCTCCATTATTTGCTTTTACATTAAAACGCAACCTAAATACTGATCCTGGATCAATATCCGTTATATTAGTATTTGAAGAAACGTAGTTGCCCAAGCTGCCGTAACCGGTTGCCGTAGCTTCTGTCCCATTATCGTTTCTAAACCAAAACTTTGATTGGTTAAAGCTAACAACATCAAGAGGAGAAAAAACAACTGTTTCAGTTGATGTAACATCAAGACCTGTTTCTTGGGTATCTGAAAGCGTAAGACTGACTGTCTCTGCTACTTGGTCACTTATTGAAATTGTTCCCACTCCATTGATAATGTCAACCAATCCACCACCAGTTGCTGATCCAGAAACAAGCAATGTAACATCACTATTATATGTTGTAACAATACTACTATTATCGTCTTGCGCTTGTACCGTGACCGTTATCGTATTTCCTACTACATCATCAGTTGGGTTTAAGATCATAAATTTTGTAGCTAGTGAAACGGGAGCACTAAAATTCCATCCACTTCCAGCTGTTGCTACTGATTGGTTGTTCGTAGAGTTCGTTCCTGCATACCAAGTGCTAGAAGGCGTTGCCACCGAATGCTGAATGTTTAAATAGTCAGAAGAAATAACCCCTCCACCTACTTTTACAAGATTGTGTACTTGCGTTGACGAGTTGGTATTAATTGTAATGACATTTCCGGATGTTCCAGATACGCTCCATGTCGTTACTGTTTGCGTGGTATTAGATTGGAAAAGGAGATTGTGGGCTGCTGTACCTGTATCTTTAATGCTTGCAAAAGTATTAGAGCCAGATATTAAGTTATTGGATGTACTTGCTCCTCTGCTAAACCATACAGTTCCCCATGTCTTTCCTCCTCCGAAAAACGTGTCCCCGTTATTGTTCGTGTTTACAAATTTAATAGTCCCAGTTGTAGGCGTTACCGTAAGGTTCGTTGACGTTGTGGCATTAAAACTTACTGCTGCTGTTCCGTTAAGTTCCATTGTTCCGCTTCCTAATGTTATCGTTCTTGTTGCAGCCCCACTTACTGTGAATGTTGTAAATTGTGAATTGAAGTTATTAAAATTCCATGTCCCGTTGGTTAATGTACCTGCCTTAGTAGTTATAAGGGCATCTTGTATAGTGAGCGACCCACCGACCATTTGTACATTTATTGCATTTGCAATCGTCTTCCCTGCAGAAGTCCATGTAAAGGCAGAGCGTCCTTCCATGGTAAATGTCGTAGTCCCGTTTAATGTCATCGTGCTAATTAATGTAAGCGAGCCATATATAGTACTGTTTACATTCAGTCCCCATGTAGGACTATTAGTTGCACCAGTCCAGTTTATATTTTTCCCCTCTCTTGGCATATTTAGAGTTACTGTCTGACTTCCAGCTGAAAAAGAATTAGCGTCAAAAACTGCATCATCTTGTGGAAGCGGTACGCGTCCAGAACTAGCTGAACCACCAGAAGAATTAGCCCATTCTGCAACTGTTGACCAACCTCCAGTTCCACCAACCCAATAATTAGTTTGAGCAGTTGTAAACGTAATCCCTGAATTGCCTCCACAATCTCCCGATAAGCCTGAAATAGCTGAAGCGTCGTATGCTGTGCCAAGAGCAACGTCTCTAAAATCCACATTGCTCCACGTCATTGTAGCTCCACTGTTAGTTATCGTGCCAGCTGTTCCAAGTGTAATGCTTTGAACAAGAAGCCTATTGGTCGAATTATTTCCCGCAAGCGTGAAAACGCCAGTTACCGTCATGCTAGCAGGTATAATCAACGCATCTGTCGTAGTTGCTGTCCCTGTTCTATTAAGATTAGTAAAAGTATTAGCCCCCGATATTACGGTATTAGACCCGCTTCCTGTTAAATTAAGTTCGTAGTATGTTTTGCCTGCTCCTGCGAATTGTACGTTTGCTCCGTTAAACGTCATCGCTTTCGTGTTTGTATCAAACGTTGTTCCTGCTGTGTAAGTAAAATTGCCAGATGATGTTAATGCATCTTGTAATTGATATGAATTGCCCGAACCGTTGATAACAATATTTCCGAGCGTCTTCCCTCCAGTAGTAATAGTTTGCTGTGTTGCTGATGTACTGACAAAACTGACTGCCGATGTCTTTGCATTTCCTAGTGTATATCTAAAACTACTTCCTCCTCCACTAAAGTCTAGCGCCTTATTTCCTAAACCAGCTGTTGCGTCGCCTATATTCAAAGTTACTCCAGCAGTATGGGTTATGGCATTATCATATCCTCCTGTGCCAGAATTTATATTAAGAGAACGACAAACAGAACTAGTATTTATGGTTAATGCCCCCGAACCAGCCTCTAAAATACAATCATCTGCTGCCGTTGGCGTGTTGCTATCTGTACCACCAGAACCAGTTGTTGACCAATTAGCTCCATTAAAATTACCACCAGCTGCTTTAAAATAAAGAGTAGCAGCCTGAACCGGAGTTGAAAAAATAAAAAATCCTACTATAAAAGATAATATAATTAAAGAAATTTTTGGCATATTACTCATAGTATTAACTCTTATTTTTTATAAATTGATTTATTAGTTATTTTATAACTATACGTAAAAAGAGTCTATAAATTACGCTGGTTCATATGATACCATCCACCCTGAGCTTGAAAATCTATAAAAGAAAGATATGGTACTCGTACGACAATATATGGAAGTGTTGTGTTCTACCGATCGCAGTCAGTTTGACTAACTAAGCGTAGCTGCATAAATAAAGGAATAATTCAGAAAGATAACAGACAATAAAATTTTAACAACTTATTAAATTCCATATTATTCTTTCATTCTACCATATTATCTATCTTAAAACATTACACTTTTAAATCAAAAAGCCGCGCTTAGCGCGGCTTTTTGATTTAAAATATCTTAGGCTGTTTGAGTTTCCTCTAAGAAATATTTTCCTTCAGGATTCTTCTGGAAATGCTTTTTATTGTTTAAGTTTATCAAGACAGTGTTTTTAGCTACAAATCTTTGACTAAGCACTTCTTTAACTATATCTTCTTGATTTATAGGTTCTTGCTTTTGCTTTAAAATATTAGTTATTACATCTTTAATAGTTCCTGGTTCATAACCCCATTCTTTTAAAGCATATGTTCCTCTTCCAACCAATACGAATCTTGCATCTTTAATAAGTTCGTTGTGAACTGTTTGAGGATGAGTTTTCTTACCAACTGCATTATAATCTAATTCATCAATTAATCCTGTAATCTGCCTAAAGTGAAGAGGCTTTTGATGTTTTTGGAAAACCAAGAACGCTTTATCTCTAACTCCCCTTGGTTTTATTTCAGGCCAATCAACTAACCCGTATTTTCCATCTTTGTTTTGCTGAATTCTTTTTGATATTTGTAAATAAGAAGCTAAAGATGTTTCATTTAAATTATTATTTGAAGCAAAGTTTACATGAATTTCATTTCCAGTTAAAAGCTTTCCGTGAGATTTAATATCTTTAACCAATGAAGTCAAAACTTCTTTTGCCTTATTAGCTGAATCTATATTCTTAGCCCAGAAGTAATCGTAATCCTTTTTACCACAAACTCTATTATAATTATCATTAATAGTTAAAAAGAATAAGATATAAGGCCTGTTTTTAGATCCTCCCAATTCAGTGAGAATGGTTTCCTCTGCCTTAAATCCTCCGTTTTTATCGAAATAGTTATCAAATTCATCAAAAACTTTATTTAATGTTTCTTGATGATTTTTTCTAACGTGGTTAAATCCAACTTCTTCAATCTGCCTTACTCTTTCTCTGGTAATTTTCATGCTTTTTCCGATAGATTCCAATGTTTCAGGTTCTCCAGTCTTAACACCAAAACGCCTTTCAAAAATACCCTTTACTTTAGGGGAAAGGCTCTTGGTCAATTTTGTGTAAATTTGTGAGTAATTAATCTTTTCCATATTATTGAGCCTTATTCAGGCTGATTAATAAGCTTAACATACTTAGGTTTTCGTGTCAAGTCTTCACTCTTTCGTCAATATATTTTCTGCTAAAATACAGCTTTTAAGAAGTCATGTTTAAATCACCTCTAGATAAATACATTAAAAAGAGTGGAAGGCTCAAACCCCAACATTACAACTCTAATTTCTATCCCTTTTGCTTTCAGACCACCTGTGCCAACTAACCAAAAGAGGACTTGCAATAAATATAGAAGAATAAGCTCCAGATGTTATACCCAGAATCAAAGCTAATGAGAAGTACTTTAGTGTTTCTCCTCCAAAAAAGAATACAGAAATCAAAACAATTAATGTAGTTAAAACAGTACTAATAGATCTTCCTAAAGTCTGATTTAAACTAACATTAACAATCTCATCAAAAGAACCTTTGCCATGAGAAAGGTTTTCTCTAATTCTGTCGAATACAACAATAGTATCGTGAACTGAAAATCCTAGCACTGTCAGTAAAGCTGCGATGATTGGGATTGTGATTTCAATCCCATAGTAATGACCCATTATAGAAAACACTCCCAATGGTATTAAAATATCGTGGAAAAGAGCGATTAAAGAAGTTATTCCGTATTTCCAGGAAGATACTGGCCTTGAAACTCCTCTAAAAGCAAAAGCAATATACAAAGTTATAGCTAATAAAGATATTAATACCGCTAACTGAGTCTTGCTTTTCAATTCATTTCCTACAGAAGGGCCGATATACTGAAAATTTCTTTCACCTGATACTGATAACTCATTTATCTTAGAAAGAACCTGCTGATGAGTTGCCTCATCAATTCCTTTAAGTTTTAAAACTAATCCCTTTTCTCCTGTTGGTTGAATGACAATACTACCTAAGTCAATATCATTCAATGCGCTTGAAATCTGATCATTACTTGGCCTTGCATCTTTAAATTCTAACTCTATTGTACTTCCACCGGTAAACTCAATTCCAAACTTAAGACCAAAAATAAACAATGAGGCTACTGAAGCCACAACTAAAATTATGGAAATTGCGTAATAAATTTTTGAATACTTAGTAAAGTTAAACATCTTTTTAGTTGATAGTTTATAGTTAGTAGTGAGTAGTAGATATAACACTTTTTGTTCTACCTGCCTACCGGCAGGCAGGCAAACTACTCACTACCAACTACGCACTCGTTAAATTAACCATTTTAATTTCTCGGCCCACTTCCCTACAAAAACCATTAAGAAAATTCTTGTTATAAAAATCGCTGAGAACATGCTAACTAAAATACCTAAAGCTAGAGTCAAAGCAAATCCCTTAATGAAAGAAGTAGAAAGTAAGAATAAAATAGCGCAAACAATTAAAGAGTTAAAGTTACTATCTCTAATAGAAGGCCAAGCTCTTCTAATACCTTCCTTTATTGAAGTAGATAAATCACTTCCCTTTTTAATTTCTTCTTTCATTCTGGCGAAAATAAGAATATTGGCGTCGACAGCCATTCCTATGGAAAGTATAAAACCTCCTATTCCAGCTAATGTTAAAGTTACGGGAATCAATTTGAATAAGGCTAATGTTAAAACAATATAAACAATTAAAGCTAAAGAAGCTAGTAGTCCTGGTAATCTATAGAAGATAATCATAAACAATACCACAGCTATTAATCCGTAAATTCCTGCCCACAAAGATTTCTCTAGGGAAACAGCTCCTAAAGTAGGACCCACCGTTTCTTGTGAAATAGGATTTCCTATTTTTACCGGCAAGGCTCCAGAATTTAATCTTCTTGAGATTTCATTAGCTGTCTGAGCAGATAAGCTTCCAGTTATAACAGCAGTTCCGCCCGTAATTCTGTCTTGAACAATCGGAGCGTATAAGTCGTTGTAATCAATCTTTCCATCTCCTGTTGTATCTATAATAGAAGTTCCATCCAAGAATATAGCTATTGGCTTTTTTATGTTCCTTGCTGTTACGTCTT
>Ga0209542_10013857_pt1 | contig 13808 bp, 13 predicted proteins | sample RifCSPhighO2_01_FD_184028 | JGI IMG/M metagenome (GOLD analysis project Ga0209542, IMG submission 184028) | Soil microbial communities from Rifle, Colorado - Rifle CSP2_plank highO2_0.1 (SPAdes) (version 2) | ecosystem: Environmental > Terrestrial > Deep subsurface > Rock core/Sediment ...
CTACGACAAACGCAGGCGCTTTTATACGGGAAAGAGCATCGTGAGCCAGCTCGTAAAAACTGCCAAGAAGCAATGTGACCGCCTCGGCGTGCGGCATCCGAATTTGATCGCCGAGTGGGGCCGCTACGTTGTCGCGCCTGCGCAGATCACGCTCTACAAAGTCATTTCCGAAAAACAAGCATACAACAAAGGCGGCAATAGCTGGTACGTGATCGACGGCAGCTTTATGAATGATCTCCTCGACACGTGGGCGATCAAACAAAAGTGGCACGTCGTCCCCGTCAATCAGATGCGCGACAAGAAGCTGCAGCGCGTCTGGATAGCCGGTTCCTCCTGTGACAGCGACGACAGGTACACTGCCGGCGGTTCGTACATTCTCCTCCCGCGGCTTGCGGATTCTGGCGAGCTCTACATCGCATTTCTCGATACGGGAGCCTACCAAGATTCTCTCGCCTCGCACCATTGCCTCCTCTCTTCGCCGCTGAAATTGACCGCGCAAAACGGCGAGATCAAGGTCGTCCGCAAACGCGAAACATCCGAAGAGGTTGGCAAGCAGTTCGGATGGTAAGCGTATGGCGAAGCTCACCTTTGGTGATTTTCCCAAGAACTACCGCGAGCCGAAGCGCGCTAAAATCGCTATTCTCTCCGTTCCCTATGATGGGACAAGCACCTACGGAAAAGGTGCGGACAAGGGGCCGGCAGCACTGCTCGCAGCTTCATACCAGCTCGAAAATTACGATATTGAAACAAAGACCGAAGTCTACAAACACGGCATCTACGTTGAAAAGCCGGTAACGGAGAAATCATCGCCTGAAAAAATGATCGCTGCCGTTGAGAAGAAAGTTTCCGAAATCATCGGAAAAAATAAATTTTGCGTGATGCTCGGAGGCGAGCACTCGATTACGCCGCCTGCTGTGCACGCGCACGCGAAGAAATACAAAAATCTCACCGTATTGCAGCTTGATGCGCACACCGACATGCGCGAGACGTACCATGGCTCGAAGAATAATCACGCGTGCGCGATGGCACGCGTCAAAGAATGGAAGCCTGTGCAGATCGGCATTCGCAGCCTCGACGTGGGCGAGATGAAAAACATCCGCATGGATCGTGTATTCTTTGCAAAAGACATTCAAAACGACGACCGCTGGATTGATAAGGCGATATCCAAACTTGGCACAAATGTGTATGTAACGATCGATCTCGATGTGTTCGATCCCGCGTTCATGCCCTCGACTGGCACTCCCGAGCCGGGAGGGCTCGATTGGTACCTCGTGACCCGATTCCTCAAAAAAGTCGTCGGGCGCCGAAATGTCGTCGGTTTCGATATTGTCGAACTTTTACCGCGAAAGAATGCGCCCGCGCCGGATTTTCTCGCCGCAAAGCTTGTGAATACGCTACTAAGCTATATATTTGCGAAATGAGCACGGTACTCATAATCGGAGCGGGAGGTGTGGGAAGCGTGACCGCGCACAAGTGCGCGATGAATGCAGGCGTTTTCACGAAAATCCACCTCGCCTCGAGAACGATCGAAAAGCCGAGCGCGATAAAAAAAGATATTAAGAAGCGTTGGGGGGTAAATATCCAAACGCACGTAGTCGATGCCAACAAATCGAAAGAGGTCGCTGCACTCATCAGAAAAACAAAACCTTCCGTCGTTATCAACGTCGCGCTCCCATACCAAGATCTCGCCATCATGGACGCGTGCCTCGCAACAGTCGTGCACTACGTCGACACTGCCAATTATGAACCGCGTGATGTCGCGCACTTCGAGTACAGCTGGCAGTGGAAGTACCACGACCGGTTTAAAAAGAAAGGCATCATGGCAATCCTCGGCGCGGGATTCGATCCGGGTGTCACGAATGCATACTGCGCATACATCCTCAAAAAATATTTTGATAAGGTCCGTTTCGTGGACATCCTCGACGCGAACGCCGGCAGCCACGATAAATCCTTCGCGACAAATTTCAATCCCGAGATTAACATCCGCGAGGTCACACAGGCGGTGAAGCATTGGCGGAAAGGCAAAGGAAAAGGTACATGGGTAAAGACACCAGCGGTCATGAACAAAGACAGCGTACACTTTACCTTCAATTATCCCATAGCCGGCCCGAAAGAAAGCTATCTCCTCTTCCACGAGGAAATGGAGTCACTGGCGAAAAATCTCCTCGGTCTCGAGCGCATGCGTTTCTGGATGACCTTCTCCGAGAACTACCTAACACATCTACGCGTTATGGAAAACATCGGCATCACGCGCATCGATTCCGTAGACTATGAAGGAAAGAAAATCGTGCCGATACAATTCCTCAAGAAGCTCCTTCCCGATCCGGCTTCGCTTGCGACAAAGTATACAGGGAAGACTGTCATTGGTTGCATTGTGACAGGCGTGAAAGGCAAAAAGGAGAGTACGAAATATATATACAACGTCTGCGACCACGCGAAGTGTTTCAAAGAAGTCGGCTCGCAAGCAATCTCGTATACGGCAGGCGTGCCACCCGTGATTGCCGCGATGATGATCCTGCAAGGCAAGTGGAAAGGTGCGGGCGTTTTCAACGTGGAAGAGCTCGATCCCGAGTCGTTCCTGAAGGCGCTTGCAAAAAACGGCCTGCCGCACAAGATCATAAACTACAAACCGCTCCCCGCACATCTTGGCCAGTAAGTCGGCATGTCTTTAATCAAGGAAATCATCGTGGTTTCTAATTTCCCCGACGAGTCTGCGGAACGCGAAGATAAGAAACTGGCTGAGGCACTGAGTGCTTACTCCTCGACAAAGCTTGAACTACTAAGCGATCTGTCAGTAGAAAACATCAGAGATACAAGCGTATACCTCTTTCGATGCATCTACGACAACAGTGTTGGTAGTGTTGTAAAAGACATGAAACCGATATATGCACACCTTCACTCGAAGAAAATCCCATATCTTACGGTATATAACGGCAAAGGCGATCAACAAGGAAAACGATATCTGGCGAATCTATATGCAATGGGATATCCCATCGTTCCAACTTTTACGTCGCCGAATGAAGCGCTCGATTATCCGGCAGAAGAATACCTTATAAAACCTATATTTGGCGGCACTGGAAAAGGCATACGCCGTATTCCCAAAAAAGATATGACGCATCTCGATATCGACAACACATTTGTTATTCAGCCAAGATTAGAGGCAACTTTCGAGACTTCCTATCTCTACATAGACGACAAATTTCAATTTGCTCTGAAAACACGGAATGATAGGTGGGATTTGGTTGTCTATGAACCGACCGGCGACGAACTGGGGTTTGTGCAGAAATTTGTCGTCTGGAATCCCATCAAGGGCATTCAGCGAATAGACTGTCTGTGGACTACCGGTGGTACACAATACCTTCTCGAACTCGAAGACTGGTGCCCTTTCCTTTCTCTTTTTGACAGCGAGAATGTGCCTCGCAAGGCATTTATGGCAAACCTGTTTGCTTCATTACAGAGCTTCGACTACGATTCTCTTCATATATGAACAAACGTCCTCCATCGGAACTTGACCCCTCAAAGATCGAAATGCCCGCATTCGTGATTGAAGAAGAGTTGCTACGATACAATTTGAGCATTCTTAAATACATAAAAGATAAGACGGGGTGCAAGATGTATCAGGCCCTGAAGACCTGGGCCACGTGGCCGCTTTTTTCGATTACGAAAGAATATCTCGATGGCACGGAGGTGAGTTCTCTCAATGAAGCGCGCCTCGGATATGACGAATTCAACCACGAGGTGCACATGTATGCTCCGGCATACAAAGAAGAGGAGTTTGGAGAGGTGTTGAAGTATTGTGGAACGATTATTTTCAATTCGTTCGAGCAATGGAAAAGGTTCAAACCTCGGGTTGAGGCGTTTGTAAAAGAAACCGGGCAATCACGAGAATGTGGGCTTCGCATTAATCCGGAATATCTTGGAAGTGACGAACACGGAGGCCTCTGGTCGCCTTGTGCACCAGGTTCGCGTCTCGGGATTCGCAGCAGCGAATTTGAAGCTGCTCTCAAGCAAGATCCTCATGCGCTTGAAGGGATCAGTGGCTTGCACTTTCACGTATTTTGGGACAAAGGCTTTGATGAACTGCAAGAAGCCGTTGCCATAGTAGAAAAGAAATTCGGAACATATTTCGCGGGAATGAAGTGGATCAATTTCGGAGGTGGCCAGATGATCACTAATGATGATTACGATACCGAGAATCTCATCACTCTCATTAACGATTTTCAGAAAAAATATGGAGTCGTTGTGCATCTCGAGCCAGGCGCCGCAATAGTGAAATACGCTGGCTCTCTCGTCGCACGTGTGTTGGACATCGTCTACCGCGACGATGTGCCCTACAGAATCGCGATTCTCGATATGTCGTTTAACGCTCATACACCGGACTTCCTTTTGAGTCCAGATCTCGATATGCCGGTTCGAGGCGCAAAAATTGTCCGGGACGAAAAGGAATTCAAGAACTATTCGAATCTCTACCAACTTGGCGGCGGCACCTGCGTGACGGGCGACAAATTAAGTTATTTCCATGCCTTTGAGAAACCATTGAAACCTGGCGATACGATCGTTATGGAAGACGGCATTCAGTACAACATGGTGCAGTGCACGATGTTCAACGGCGTGCAGCACCCGAGCATCGTTTTATGGAAAAATAGGAAGCCGAAAGTGCTTCGCACCTTTTCTTACGAAGACTACAAATCCCGAATGGGTTAAGGTGCCGTTGCGCATCTCCGTTTCTCTCTGTCAATACGTGGTCGAGGTGCGGCGTTTGACTTCGAATACGATAACGAGTCTTACGTCCTGATGTACCTCATAGGAAATCCGATACGAACCCGTGCGTCGGCGCCATGCGTTTTGCCCTCCAAGCTTTTGGATATCGCCGAGGTACGGATCGCGGCGCGTATCCACGATCGCCGCCTCAATCGCGTCCGAGTCTTTCTTAGGGAACTTCCGCAGCGCTTTAGTGACGCTTCGAGCGACGCGAACGTCCCAATTCTCGTCTGAATTCATCAAGTGAAAGCAACTTACCTGCGGCGAAGTCCTTCCGTGCACGCGCGAGCGCCCGCCTTTCACTGGCAGTCATAGGAACCACCGGAACTATGCGCGCTTTCAGCGACTCATATTCCTTGCGTGAAATCACAACGAGGTCATCGCTGGATGCGAGCTTTCTTGGGATCGTTACGATATTCATAGGGATACTATAGCATAGTTGGTGGACAATCGGCATTTTCTGGCTAAAATACCGCGATGCTGAATTACAACGAGGTGAAGCCGGGAGTTGCCGTGCTCGTCGAAGGCGAGCCGTACGTCTGCACGTGGAACAACATCATGCAGAAGCAGATGCGTCGACCAGTGAATCAGACGAAGCTCAAGCACCTTATCAAAGGCAATGTGATCGAGTACTCTTTCCAGCAGAGTGATAAGCTGCAGGAAGCGGAGATCGACACGAAACCTGCAGTATTCATTTACGAAAGGAATGGCGAGTGGTGGTTCCATGATACGAAGGACAAATCGAAGCGTTTTTCCATCGATGAAGAGAGGGTCGGAGAATCCGGCAAGTTTCTCAAACCGAATACAGAAATCGAGACCCTCTCCTTCGATGGCAAACTCTTCCGCGTAAAGCTCCCAATCAAAGTGGATCTCAAGGTGAAGGAGGCACCACCGAATACCCGCGGCAACACTGCCCAGGGCGGCTCGAAAATCATAACCCTCGAAACTGGCGCCAATATCAACGTTCCCATGTTTATCAACGAAGGTGACGTGGTACGCATCAATACAGAAACCGGTGAATACGTTGAGAGGGCATAAAAGGTGATAGGTTCTAGGGGTTAGGTTTTAGGGAATTCGAATTTAAATTTCCCTAGCACCTAGTCCCTAACACCTAGAGCCTACTTTTGGATATACGGGAGAAGTCCCATGAAGCGGGCGCGCTTTACCGCCGCTTCGACAGCGCGCTGCTGCTTTGCGGTGAGACCCGTGCGTCTGCGCGAAAGAACGCGCCCATGAGGATTAATGAATTGCCTCAAAAGATCGATGTCTTTGTAATCCACGTGTCTGATGTCATTCTGTGTCAAGATATTTGTCATGGTTTTTTGAATTTACTAGAACCTAGACCCTAGCACCTATTAATTAAAAGGGTATATCGTCCGGATTAATATCGTCTTTCGGATACTCGATGCCAGTGCCACTGCTTGCGGCAACCTCCTCGGGCTCTGCGTGCTTCCCGCCGCCGCCCGGCCGCGGGCCGAATTGCACACGATCGGCCACGACTTCCGTGCGATACTTCTTTTCGCCGCTCGTCTTGTCGTCCCAGCTTCTGGTTTGCATGCGACCCTCGACATACACCGAGCTCCCCTTCTTCAGATACTGGGCGACGGTATCAGCCTGCCGGCCGAAAACGACAACGTTGTGGAAATCCGTCTGCTCCTGCTTCTTGCCTTCTCTATCGCGATAGACACGGTTGGTCGCAATCGAAAAATTGCATACGTTCATGCCGGAAGGAAGCGAACGTAGCTCGGGATCGCGCGTTATGTTCCCAAAAAGCATTGCCTTGTTGATATACATAGCGCCTATTGTATTTCCCTATTGCCTATTTGCCTAGTGCCTTTTGCCTATTCTTTCGTAATGTCCTGCAAAGCCTTCTCGAGTTCTTCCTCCGAAACGGGTCCGGAAGTTTCCTCGGCGCGACGCGGGGTCGTTTTGATGGTGTCGGTGCGCTTCACCTCGCGCAGGGTCGGCGCTTTCATCTTTGCGCGCGTGTCTTCGCGCACGGTGCGAAAGACGATAAAGCGCATAACGTTCTCATTCTTCTTGAGCGTCTCCTCGAGCAAGTGAGCGACCGAAATGTCGGCCTCGAATTTGATCCAGCCGAAGTATCCGCGATCGTGCAGGAGCCGCTTCTCTCCCTCGCGCACCGACATGTGGTACGCAAGCCGCATGAGCGATGGTGCGCCCTCGGCGATAAAGGATCCGCGTGCTTTTTCTATCTCGGAACGAATGCTTCCGACCGTTTTTTCGACATCCTCTTCTTTCACGGTCGGGACTATCGTGTAACCGATCTCATAAATGCGCGCGACACCTGTATCGGTGTCGGTCTCCATTTCTTTGACTGCCTCTTCTGCCATAGGTAGCGCGCACTCTAACACAACCGCAGGGCGGGAGGCAAGAAGAAATCAGACCTGAAACACGCGGCGGGCGTTCTCGGCAAGCTGCGCCGCAACCACTTCGAAATCTTCGCCGCGGATGCGCGCTATCGCGCGCACGACTTCCGTCACGTATGCGGGTTCGTTGCGTTTGCCACGATGCGGCACTGGCGTCACATACGGCGCATCTGTTTCCGAAAGCAGCATATCAGGTGGCGCATTCTTCACGACCTCGTCGTAGTCATGGGTGAAGGTAAGCACGCCGGTAAAAGAGAGCGTGAAGCCGAGCTCTAGAAACTTCTTTGCGGTCACCCAATCCCCCGCAAAAAAATGCGCATCACCTTTTACTTTTGCGTGCACCTTGAGAATTTCGAGTGCATCGTCGTACGCCTCTCTAATGTGGAGCATGAGTGGTTTCCAGAGTTTGTTCGCGAGCTCGATGTGCTCGATGAACACTTTCTTCTGCAATTCCTTCGTGCTCTCGTCACAGCGATAGTAGTCGAGCCCGCACTCGCCTATCGCGATAACGCGGGAATTTTTTCCGAGCGCTTCGTAGGCCGATACATCAAACTGCTCGCCCCGCGAGGTGAATTCTTTTCCACCCTCCCCCAATTCCTTCACATCGTGGTACGACTTTGAGGTATGTATCGGGTGCAACCCGATGGTTGCGTATACGTTGTCATACTTCTCCGCGAGCTCGACCGCAGCGGCAGACGTCTCACGTTGCGTGCCGACTACGTTCATCACGACTCCCGCCTCCTTCGCACGCTGAATCGTCTCTGCGCGATCGTCGTTGTACGCAACGAAATTCACGTGCGTATGCGCATCAAAGTATTTCATCATGCTTAAGAAAAATTGAGGTCGCCTTTTTTCTCCTTTTTCTTTTTCGGCAATGCAAAATGTGGAACACGCCCGCTCGGCGAAGCAACGTCTTTGCGCGGAAAAAGGTTCTCCGGCTTTTTGTTCCTCATAATTGCCTCGATAATCTTTTTGCTCGTTTCAGGTACTATGGGCTCGAGCATCAAATCAATCGCCGCAAGTTCTCGGACTAATTCCTCGATGTCTTTTCTGCCTTTTTCGACGTCTGCTTTCACGACCTTGAACGGCTCGGTCTGATTTATCTTCTGATCGAGTCTCTGGATTCTCTTCCCGACGTATTCAACGGCCTCATTTATTTTGAATGTGGCGAGGGCGTCTGTAAATTCTTTCGGATACGGCACAAACTCGACTTGTACCGGTTCCGCGAGATTGCTTTGCGCAAGCTGCATAACGCGGGCAGCGAGATTGCCGATCCCATTCGCGAGGTCGGCGTTGTAGGCATCTTTAAAGCGCTCCATCGTGAAATCCGAATCTTCGAACGGATGAATGTGCCGCGCGAGAAAGTAGCGGAGTGCGTCGGTGCCGTACTCATCGACGATGGCGACGGGATCGATCACGTTGCCTAAGCTCTTGCTCATCTTCTGCCCGCCACTCGTAATGAAACCATGATAGACGATCTGCTTGGTGGTCGGAAGTCCCGCCGACATGAGCATCGCCTGCCACATGACTGATTGGAATCGCACCTGATCCTTGCCTGCAAGCTGTAGCGTTTCCCCTTCTTCCCAGAACCTTTTGAAGTTCCCTTCTGTATCTTCAGGCCATCCGAGCGTAGAGATGTAGTTAGTAAGTGCATCGAACCAGACGTAGACAACCTGTGAATCGTCGCCGGGCACTGGCACGCCCCACGGCATCTTCTCCTTCACGCGCGAGATGCTAAAGTCTTCAAGTCCGCGTCGCACAAATTGGATCGCTTCCTGCCTTCGCCACTCCGGAACGATAACTCCTTCCTGATTCAGGTACGCGAGTAGTTTTTTCTCGTATTTCTTAAGATTAAAAAAATAGTTTTCCTCCTCGATCTCAATGACATCCATCGTCGGATGGCTCGGGCACTTCCCGTCAACAAGATCGCTCTCTTTGATGAATGCTTCGTCGCCTACGCAGTAGAGACCTTTGTATTTCCGCAGCTCTATATCGCCGCGGCATCTCCGCCACAGTTCCTGTGCGGCAGCCTTGTGATGCGTGTTGGTCGTGCGGACAAAGCGCAAAAGCTCTGTATCAAGACCGAGCTTTTGCGTTAGCAATTGATATTTCTTTGCATACTCGTCGGTGTACGCTTGCGCATCTTTCCCCTCCTCCTGCGCTTTGCGATAGATTTTCAAACCGTGTTCGTCGGTGCCGGTGTTGAAAAACACATCGTCACCGAGGAGTTTGCGGTAGCGGGCGATGATATCGGCTGTCACGAGTTCGAACGCAAATCCCGCATGCGGATTAGCGTTCACGTATGGAAGAGTGGTGGTCAGGTAGAAGTTCTTCGACATGACTACTCTGCAGTCTCTGCAAATATCCTGCGCTCACGGATATCGTTCACAAACTCCTGCACCGTCGCCGCAATCGGAACCGAGAGAAGAATCCCCAAAAAGCCTGCGAGCTGCGCGCCGATGATGAGCGCAAGAATGACGAGAAGCGGCGGCACACCCACGACACGTGTCACGACCAGAGGGTAGATGAGGTGGTTCTCAAACTGTTGCAGAAGCACGTACACACCGATCACGAGGAGGCCCGTGATCGCGCCACCGTCGACCAAGGCTATCAAAACAGCCGGGAGCGAGGCGAGTGTGGGACCGAATACCGGAATGAGCTCGAAAATTGCTGCGACAACGGCAAGAAGGAGCGCGTGTTTGATGCCGAGAATTGTAAGACTCAAGTAGACCAAAACGCCGACAATGAAGCCGAGGAGGAGCTGCCCCTGCATCCACAAGCCTATTTTGTGGCGCGAACGCCTCCAGAGGTCCAGAACATACGCCTTATATTTGCGCGGCGCGACGACCTCAAGGAAATCATCAACGCCCGTTTCGATAACCGCAAAATAGAAAGAAAACACGACAATGAGGATAAACGAGAGCACGCCGCCGAATATGCTCGCGATAGCGGTAAGCGCGTTTCCAAACGCGCCGGCTGCCTCCAGGCTCCCGCGGAGGCTTGCCATGAGATCAATCTGACTAAAATCAGGCGGGGTCGTGCCGAGAATCCGCGCGTATTCGTCGAATGCGCTTATCCGGTCGAGTGCTTCCATGTAGAGCGGCAGCGAGGCAACGAATGCAGTAAGTTCTGAAAGTACGGACGGAATGAAGAAATAGAATACGCCAAAAAACGCGACGAAGATGAGCGCGTAGACCATGAGAACCGAGAGAATCCGCGGCACGCGCTGCCGACGCAGGAACACGACCGCCGGCTCGATCGCGGAAGCGATGACGACTGCGGTCGTGAGAACGAGAACGAGATCACTCAATTTGATGAGAAGCCACGCTCCGGCAAGAACGACGACGACGGTTATGATTGTGCCGGTCGTAATGGAAATTGTGACAGGGCGCCCATCCATATTTTGAATCCTAGCAAATGCGGGACTATGCGCCAATGCGTGCAGGAAGACTGTCAACTGACACGCGTTCTTGCTCTCCTGTGTCGCGGTTGCGAAGAGTCACCGTATTGTCTTCGAGCGTTTGGAAGTCAATCGTGATGCAGTGTGGGGTGCCAATCTCATCTTGTCTGCGGTAGCGCTTCCCGATGTTGCCGTTGTCGTCCCAGGAAATAGCTTTCAGCTTACAGCTGTCGGCTTTCAGCAGTAAATAGACTTCGCGGGCTTTCTCGACAAGCTGCGGTTTATTTTTGAGAAGTGGAAAGACAGCGGCTTTCACGGGTGCGACAGCAGAATTGAATTTGAGGTATGTGCGCTTTTCTCCGCCGAGCTCATCCTCTGTATACGCGGAGAGCAAGAGCGCAAGGATGGTGCGATCCACACCGAAAGAAGGCTCTATCACGTGCGGAACAAATTTCTCCCCCGCGACTTCGTCGAGGTAGTTGAGGTCTGCGCCGGAGGCCTTGGCATGTGCAGAGAGGTCGAAGTCGGTGCGATACGCGAGACCGCACAGTTCTTTACGACCGAAGGGAAAATCAAACTCGAAGTCTATCGTTCGCTTCGAGTAGTGCGCGCGCTCTTTGTCGGGGACTTCGAGTTCGTGCACAAGCCCCTTTGATATGCCGACGGCATCGGTGTATCGGTACACGGCCTGCCGCCACTCCTCGAAATGTTTCTCCCACTCATTCGGCCGCACGAAATACTCGACCTCCATTTGCTCGAACTCGCGAGTGCGGAAGAGAAAGTCGCGCGGGGCTATTTCGTTCCTGAACGCTTTCCCCATTTGTGCGATGCCGAACGGTAGTTTCGGATGGAAGGAGTCGATCACGTTCTTGAAATTAACAAAAATGCCGCCGGCCGTTTCGGGCCGGAAGTAGGTATGAATCGCTTCCTTGCCAGCGCCGACAGACGTACTAAACATGGTATTGAAGTTTGAGCCGTCCGACATAGGATCGGCAAATCCCGCGACATGCCCGCTCGCTTCCCACACCTTCGGATTCATCAAAATCGCGGCGTCGACGCCATACATGTCCTCGCGCTCCTGCACGAACATCTTCCACCAGATGTTTTTGATGTTGTTTTTCAACTCCACCCCAAGCGGCCCATAGTCCCACGTGCCCGAGAGTCCGCCGTAGATTTCGCTCCCCGGATATACTAATCCCCGCCGCTTGCAGAGCGAGACGATTTTTTCCATCAATTCCTTGGGCATATCGCGCTACCGTACCACAGTTCCCTGCGTGGAAGAAAAACCCGGATCCGGCGCTGCGGGAATGCCCTCCTCGGATCTCGAAACGCGTATCAAATCCGACGTCACATCATCCAGCCGCTTGGTGATCGTTTGTCCGGTCGCGCTATCGAGCCCGATAAGCACGATGTCCCGCAAAAGCGAGGGTTCCTGCCCGATCTGGCTCGTCGAGGGCGTGAACCCGATTGCAACAGCGGCCTGCCGCGGCGAGGTACCATCGACACCGAGCTCCTCCTCAATAGTGCCAATATCCCACGCCACGGTACCCGCGCTCTGGTTGAACGACACCGCTTCCGAGGCGGGGCTGTAGATACCAACCCATCGCACATAGGGCGGCAGCGTCGCGGTGAGTATTGCTTCATCGATTTTGTTTGTCGTGTTCGTGATTGTAAAGATGATTGCATACGTCGTCTCCGTATTTGCCTTCGGCGGCAGGGGTCCGACACTACCGAACGGGTTCGCATAGTAGAGGCCCTGCGCGGTCACCACAAGCGCGCTCGAGACTGCGACGCGCTGCGAACTCGCCGCTTGCAGGTTTTCCGGAACTCCATCCTCCGAGATGCGTTTGCCGGCCGCATTCACAGTAATCGTGAGTGAGGGATTGCGTACGTTTTTGAGTGCGTCCGCCGATGGAACCTGGAACGAAAACGATACCGACCCTCGCGCTCCCGCGGCGAGGTTCCCAAGCGCGCCTTTGGTTGTCGTCTTATCCCACAACACAACACCGTCACTCGAGCGGAAGAATCCGTCGGGGGAAAGCATCGTCGTACCGTCAATCGTGAGTCCCGTGAGCCTCGCGACGATGATTGCATCTTGGATCGCAGTTGAGAGATTGTTCTGCCAATTGATGGCGACGTTTACCTGCCCGCCGGGCGAAATGACGACATTCGCGCCAGCTTTGTTAACTGTAATACCGAGTCCGAGGAAAGTATCGGTGACTTTCATCCTGAAGGCGCTTTCCACAAGCGTCGTCGTGATTGCTTCGTTGTTAGGCTCCTTGCGGGTACCAGTGCTGAAACGGAACACGCGCTCATCGCCACTCTCTCCCACAAGCGTGCCGCGGAGCGTCACCTCCCGTTTCTCTCCCGGACGGATATCGCCGAGCTCCCACGTGCTCCCGCGGGCAGGCTTCGGGTTTCCCGAAGCGAACATGAAGCCGAACGGGTAGCTTGCTGAAAGCAGCACGTCTTTCACCGTGGTATTCGCGTTCGAGGCAATCGTGATGGTGAATTCGACGGGCTGCCCCGAGACGGTTTCCCTGTTACTCGATACGGTAAGCGTGAGCGGCGACGAACTCAACTGCGCTTGATAGTTGGAGCTTGCGACGAAGATCGCGCTCGAGCCCGAAATGCGGTACTCGAGATCCACCTTCACGCCCGCAGCACCGCCGCTGCCGGCAAATATCGCGGTCACCGTCCCTTGCCTTCGGCCACCCGCCTCGATCGTTCCGAGAGAAATCCGCTGGCTCGAGAGATCGGTCGAAAGGTCAGTCGGCGAGCGTGTGCCGGGCGGATACGTGATGACAAGATCGGCAAGCTGCAGAGGCACCTGGTTGCGATTCGTGACGACAATCTGGAGCTGCGTCGGATCCCCGCCGGAAATCTGCGGCGGCCCCGATATGACGATATCAATGTTCCCCGGAGAGGCGGGAGAGGCGCCGCCGCCAAACGTAAAGTAGTAGCCGAAATAAAGGAGTGCGGCGACAAAAAAAAGTGCCGCGATGCCCAAAAGCCACCAGAGTGCCTTGCGTGCGACGCCGATAGTGCGCGGTGCCACCATGCTCGAGGGAAGCACCGGCTCTTCGCGCCTCCAGTCGTCGCCTACAATCGGCCGGATTTCCTCCATTTGCCGACGTGGACGATCCTTAAGCTTCTCGCTCAATTCGCGCGAGTACATCGCGCGCCGCAAGCGCTCTATTTTCTCCTCATCGTGAGAGGATTCCACTTCCTCCATGTCGCCATGATACCACTCCCGC
>Ga0209542_10013858_pt1 | contig 13808 bp, 13 predicted proteins | sample RifCSPhighO2_01_FD_184028 | JGI IMG/M metagenome (GOLD analysis project Ga0209542, IMG submission 184028) | Soil microbial communities from Rifle, Colorado - Rifle CSP2_plank highO2_0.1 (SPAdes) (version 2) | ecosystem: Environmental > Terrestrial > Deep subsurface > Rock core/Sediment ...
CCCGCCGATGGTTGAGGCTGGTCGGGGAGATCATCGCGAGCGGGTCGGCCTTGTTGGCGATGGCCGGCGCGCCGCGTGTGTTCACCGCGGCCAGATTCTGAGTGAAGTTCGATCTTCGAGCGGCCTGGGCGTTGATGTTGGTCGCGTCGAAGCTCTGCGGGGTCAGGACGATGATCCGGGAGAGAGACGAAGGCGCGGTCTCGATGACCCTGGCGTCCGTCTGATTGGCGTAATTGATCTCGTCCTGGAGGGTGGCCTGGCTCGCACACGGCGGGCCGAGGTTATGGTCGCTCGTCGTCGGCGTCTGGATGACGACGGAGTTCAACTGATTGGTGGTGCGGTCGGTGTTGCCCATGCGCACCGCGGCGATCGCGGTTGTCGCGCTGGCGAGGCCGACGAGCCCCACGAGGAGGTACTGCTTCAAGCTGCGAATGTTCCGTACCCTCCTTGGTTGAGAGCAGACCAGTCCGACACGGACCAGCCTACTTGCGGAGAACTATATCAAATTTTGAATACTAGTCAACATACTGTGGATAATTGGCCAATAATCATGTAGCATAAAACAAAGACATGAAGGAGGAAAATAAAAAACAAAAAGTCGCGGTTTTTGATATAGATGGGACGATATTTCGATCATCGCTGTTGTTTGAATTGACCGAGGCGTTGGTTCACGAAAAGGTGATCAGCAAGTATGCGCGGAGCTATTATCAGGAAGCATGGGAGAAATGGCAGGCGCGGGCGGAGGATGGGGATTATGACACCTTCATCAATGGTGTCGTGCAGGGATATCTCAAATATATCAAAGGTGTCAAGCGGAGCGACGTGTGGCGTGTGGCGGAGAAGATCATCGAGCGGCAAAAACTCCGCACCTATCGCTATACCCGCGATCTTGTCGAGAAGCTCAAGGATGAGTATTTTATGCTGGCGATTTCGCACTCGCCGTACGAGATGGTGGCGCCGTTTGCCAAGTCGCTGGGCTTCGACAAAATTTATGCGACGGTCTATGAGGTGGACGCCAAGGTTCGCTATACCGGCGTTGTCATGTATGAAAATATTATCTTCAACAAAGATCGGGCGCTTTTGCGGTCTGTCGAAAAAGAAAATCTGACACTGCGCGGATCGATCGGCGTGGGGGATACGGAATCCGATTTGCCGTTTTTGAAACTTGTTTCCAAGCCGATCGCATTCAATCCATCATCGGGACTCTACCGCGTTGCTCGGCGTGAGGGGTGGGGGGTGGTGGTGGAGCGGAAGGATGTCATTTACAAGTTGTAAGCCATCAGCCAAAAGCCGTAAGCTTTGGGTTGGCCGGCGAGCGAGTGTCGTGTGACGACTCGCCCGCACGGCCCTACCGGGGGACTTTGATAACATCGAAACCATCCTCCGGCCACTTGCCGCCATCGGCGAGGAACAATGATAGAAATTGAACAAAGCCCGGATCAAGGTTCGCGGGATTCTTGGCGGAAACAAGAACCCGGATCCCAAACGTTCGTTCGCTCTTGACCTCCTGCGCAATGATGTACATTGCGCGCCCGGTTCCCTCACTCTCGCCGTGAGCAAAATGAAGGAGCCATTTGTATGATGGCTCGCCTTTCGTTTTGCCGAAGCGACCCCCTAGACGTACGCGAATAGCATCCTTGAATTCGCGACAATCCATGTCGCACTCGTTCTCAATTTGAAAGAGCTTGATAGCCGGGGCAGGTTCCTGTATTGATGCGAGAAACGGCGGGGTACTGGTGACCGTTGTCGTCAGTTTGCTCATCCGTTGTTCGGAGGCTGGTGAATGATCGTCACCGGCCCCGACCGATCCAGCCATGACCAATATCACGAGGACCGGGAGAAGTAACCGACCTTCCGTCTGCATGCTTCCTCCTGTGGCAAGTTCCGTGATGACTTGCCTTGAGTTGGTTATAGATGCCGTGCGGGATGCTGTCAATATTTTCGCAATCCGCAGTGCGTGTTAGAATGTTTTATACATATGAACCCGATTATCTATCGCTGGAACAAGCGGGGCAAGATCGATGATCCGGATGTTGTCCTTGTTCAGCTGACGGAAGAAAAAACTTCATATATAAAACAATCCGCTGACAGACAGCGTATTCTGTGTGTTGGCATCGGGGATCGCAAGGAAGTTACGCTTCGTCGACTCCACCTCATCGTTCGTCAGGTTGTCGCCACCGCCAAGGCCCAACGCGTGAAAAAGATCGCGATTGATTTCAAGGACTTTGTTTTTTCAAAGGTGCCGCTCAAGAACAAAGAACTTGCAGAGGTGCTTGGAATCAATTTTGATTTTGCGAATTTTGATTTTGTTTTATATAAAACCATGCCACCGGACGGGTGGAGTTTCATTGAGGAAATATATATCGGTGGAAGTTTTGGGATCGATGTGGAGGCTGGGATCGAGCGAGGGCGCGTGATAGTGCGGGCGGTTAATGATGCGCGGACGCTCTCCAATACTCCTGCGGGCGAGATGACGCCGACACGGCTCGCAGAATCGGCACAGGCCGCTGCAGAAGGCCTTCCAATACGCGTACAAGTCCTTGATCGCGATGATATGAAGATTCTCAAGATGGGCGGTGTACTCGGCGTTGCGCAGGGATCATCCGAAGAGCCCAAGTTCATTGTCATGGAGTATTCCGGCGGTGGAAAGAAAGACAAGCCCTTTGTGTTGGTTGGCAAAGGCGTGACGTTTGACTCCGGAGGACTTAATCTCAAGCCATCACAGCATATCTATGAAATGCATATGGATATGTCGGGCGGATCGGCTGTGATCAATACAATCGCGCTTGCGGCGCGTCTCAAGCTCAAGCGCAATGTCATCGCGTTGGTTCCCGCAGTTGAGAATATGCCGTCCGGTTCGAGCTATCGGCCGGGCGATCTTTTGCGCACAATGTCGGGCAAGACGATCGAGGTGCTCGATACCGATGCTGAAGGCCGTGTGATATTATCGGATGCGCTGACCTATGCGGAGCAGTATCAGCCCAAGCTCGTCGTTGATGTCGCTACGCTGACGGGTGCGGCGGCGGTTGCGCTTGGTCAACGCGCATCGGGAATATTTACCAAGGATGAAAAGCTCGCGCGCCTTGCTCAAGAGCTTGGCGAAGAGGCGGGTGACTATGTCTGGCCACTTCCATTGTGGGATGAATTTGAAGATGAAATCAAAGGCACGTTCGGTGATTGGGCGAATGTGGGACGGACGCGCTATGGCGGTGCAAGCACCGGTGCGATATTCTTATACCAGTTTGCAAAGAACTACCCGTGGCTCCATATTGATATTGCGCCGACGATGACATCCATTGATGGACAGTTTCTTGCAAAGGGTGCGACGGGAGTGCCGGTGAGGCTGTTACTAAAACTGCTGGAGCAATTCTAATCAAATGCAAGGTGTAGATCTCAAAGTGCAAAAATAAAACAATGACTGGCGGAATCTTAGAACTTGCGATTGTGGTATCCATTGCCGCGGTACTCGGCATAATAATGCGGCTTTTACGCCAACCGGTAATATTGGCGTACTTGGCGACCGGCGCCGTCATTGGATTTTTTGGTTTTACTAATCTTGCGGATCAAGAGACCTTCAAGCTGTTCTCCGATTTGGGGATAATGTTCTTGTTATTTCTGGTTGGGATGGAAATCAACTACACATCCCTGCGATATGTCGGCAAGGCAGCTGTAACTGCAGGCGTTGCACAGATCGCCTTCACATTCCTTATCGGTCTTGGTATCGCCAAGCTATTCGGGTTCGCGCTGTTGCCCGCTTCTTATATTGCAATCGCACTCACGTTTTCCAGTACCATCATCATCGTCAAGCTATTATCCGAGAAACGCGATCTCCACAGTCTGTATGGCAAAGTGAGTCTCGGGATCCTTTTGGTTCAAGATGTCGTTGCCATCATGCTTCTCATCGTACTCGCCGGTGTCGGGAACGGGCAGGGACTGATCTGGTCGGCTCTTGCCGGAACTGTCGCCAAGAGCGTCTTGTTGTTGCTCATTATGCTGTTTCTTGGGCGCAAGATCTTACCACTTATATTTGATCGTGTTGCGCATTCGCCGGAACTATTATTTCTTGTCAGTCTCGCGTGGGTGTTTATCGTTGCGGCAGGTACTGCGAGCGTCGGACTGTCGATCGAGATCGGAGGGTTTCTTGCGGGACTCGCATTAGCCAATTCTTCCGAAAGCTTTCAAATCGCGCATCGGATCAGATCTTTGCGGGATTTTTTCATACTCATATTTTTCGTTTTGCTTGGCGCCTCGGTCAATGTCTTCAGTTTTCACGGACTATCATGGCAGATTATTGTATTCTCACTCTTTGTCTTGATCGGGAATCCGCTCATCGTTCTTATTATCATGGGAAGCCTTGGCTATCGGAAGCGGACGAGTTTCCTCACAGGTGTCACTATTGCGCAGGTTTCCGAGTTTAGCTTGATCCTTGTCGCGCTTGGTCTCAAGCTTGGACATATTGATCCGAGTATCGTTGCACTTGTCACAGGAGTTGGTGTCATCACGATCATCATCTCAACCTACATGATCATGCATGGAGAGGGGCTTTCTCGAAAATTGTCAGGTTTCCTGAATCATTTCGAACGAAAATCAGCCAGTGAAGGCGATATTCCGCCCGCAGGATACCAGCACCCAATCATACTGATCGGTGCCCACCGCACGGGCCAGAACATTGCGTATAATATTCCTAAAGAGGAGCTGACGATTATTGATTTCGATCCGGATATTGTTCAGAAGTTTCGTGCCGAAGGATACGACTGTCTGCTTGGCGACAGCTCTGATGAGGAAATGTTGGATTTGGCGCACGTTAAGGAAGCTCGGTTGATTATTTCTACCAGCCCTGATTTGCAAGATAATCTTGCTATGATTCACGAGCTCAAAAAGAAGCAGGGCAGGCATCACATCATCGTACGCGCGGAAACCGAACGAGATGCCCATGCGCTGTACAAGAAAGGCGCAGACTATGTTATCTTCCCACATCTCACGTCAGGGCATTTTCTCGGCAAAAATATTGCGCAAGACCCGTCAATGAGCTTCTTGCACTCGCTCAAGGAGAGGGACATGAGGGTGATGCGGTAGTCGCTCCCGGAGCCCTCAAGTTTACTTTTTATATTGATATGCTAGCATGACCGCACGATCCCGCGGGGATTGGGGAGGATTGCCATGCGCGCCACCGTCGTCAGCGTTCTCATCAGCTTTTTCCTGCTGGTGTCGTCTTTCGCTCCGGCGGCGATGTACACCGTCAAGTCGGGCGATACGCTGATCAGTGTCGCCCGCAAGACCGACCATACGATCTCGGAACTCCGGGCGATGAACCCGGATATCACCGATCCCAACAAGATCTACATTGGCCAGCGGGTCGTCTATATCTCGTTCGATGACCTCTGGAATGCCAGCCTCAAGCTCGGTGAAGATGCGTATTGGCTTGAACTTGGGCGCCAGCGCCTGCTCTCCGAACTGGTCCGCGACGCGAGTCAGAGGGATGCCGTCAACGCGGTCGCGATATGGATCGACGATGCAGACAAGTTTGAAAACACACTCAAGCTTTTCTGCGATCGTCGTATTTGTTACGATCTCGAGCATCACTCCGACTGTATCGGTTTCATCACCATTCTCAAGTGGGCGAGCGAGGGGAAGAAGTACGCCGAGCGTCCCAACCTGCTCTACTGTCCGATTCGCAAAGGTGGGATTATCGGCAGTTAGCTCGGTTGTTTTATTTTTGTTCTCCATTGCCGTGAGGTATGCAGGCGTCCGCGCTCTGTGTTCTCGCGGCGTTTGCATTTTCAATGGCGAATTGGCATGCTAAGGGTTGAATATGGATCAAGTAATCTCACGTCCATTGGCTGATCGGATGCGGCCGAAGAATCTCGATGAATTCGTCGGGCAGGAGCATATTGTCGGCAAAGGCAAATTACTCCGCAACGCTATAGAGAGCGGACAGATTCCGTCGATTATTTTCTGGGGACCGCCCGGATCGGGCAAAACGACGCTAGCTCGGATTATCGCCAACATGACAAAGGCGAATTTTGTGCATTTGAGCGCGGCATCAGACAGTGTAGCCGATATCAAAAAAGCCGTGGAGCATGCACAGCAGGACCGCCGGCTCGGGACATCGACGATTGTTTTCGTGGACGAGATTCATCGGTTCAATAAGGCCCAGCAGGATCGTCTCTTACCGTTTGTCGAGAATGGCACGATCACATTCATCGGAGCGACCACGGAGAATCCAAGCTTTGAAGTCAACTCGGCGCTTTTGTCGCGCTCGCGGGTTTTTGTGTTGAATCTATTGGAACCCACCGAGATCGAGCGGATCATCCGGCAAGCCCTGAAAGACAAAGTGCGGGGACTGGGCAATTTAAAAATAAGCATTTCCGATCAGACGATTGCATATATCTCGAACATGGCGAGCGGTGATGCCCGTGTAGCCCTCAACGCGATTGAGCTTGCGGTCTCAACGGTCAAGCCAAGCGTCAAAGGACTCATCAAGCTGGACAATGACATCATCAGCGAAGCTCTCCAACGAACACACCTACTCTATGATAAAGGCGGAGAGGAGCATTACAATATTATCTCCGCACTTCACAAAAGTATGCGCGGGGGAGATGCGGATGCGGCACTGTATTGGCTGGGGCGAATGCTTGAAGCGGGGGAGGATCCTCTCTATGTCGCGCGGCGGCTTATCCGCTTCGCATCCGAGGATATCGGCCTTGCCAACTCGCTTGCGCTTCCGCAGGCAGTCGCGGTATATCAGGCGTGCCATATGATCGGAATGCCCGAGTGCGGTGTGAACCTCGCGCAAGCGGTTGTATATATGGCCAAGTCGAAAAAATCGAATGAGTTGTACGAGGCGTACATGGAAGTTCAACGCGATATCAAGGAGCTTCCCAACGAACCCGTCCCGCTTCATATTCGCAATGCACCGACCAAGCTCATGAAGAATCTCGGCTATGGCAAGGGATACAAATATACGCCGAAGTTCGAGAACCCCGAAGATGCGAAGCAGGACTATTTACCGGACAAGCTCAAAAAGAAGAAATATTTGCGCGAGTGAGGTGCGGATGTGTCTTTGGTAAACTTCGGCCGCTCCACCGGCGGCCTCATCGCGCATTTTACGTCCCGCCTGTCAAGATATTCCCGAGCGCTTAGTAAAGTGCTCGCTCAATCATTGACAGAACCAAGGCGGGACGAGCATGAGCGTCACCAAAGACACATCCGCACCTCGCCACTCCCGGCTATTGACAAAAGGTACAGAAGTAGTATAATGGACAGTATGAAAAACTTCACAAAAGTCGGAGTAATAGTAGGGTCAGTTGCGTTGCTCATGGGCGCATATGGTGCGTTCGCAGGAGCTCAGGTGAACGTGGCATGCGTTCAGTCAGCGATTGATAAGCGTGAAAATTCGCTTATCGCCGCTCGCCAGCAGTATGATGCCGACGTCGTTGCAGCTATCGCGGTTCGCCGTGATGCTCGCAAGGCCGCATGGGATCTCGATACTGTTGCAAAGCGCAATGCCGCCATCGATCAGGCCATGAATGCTTTTCGAAAGAGCCATGACCAAGCCGATGCGAAGTTCATGAGCGCCGTGAAGGTCGGAAGCAAGCAGTTCGGTGCAGACATGAAAGCTTGCAAAGCCGCCCCTGCAGCCAACGAGGCCTCTATCTAACTTCGACTCTCGTTACCAAAACGTCCCCGCTTCGGCGGGGACGTTTTGATTTTCCGGGTAGTAGATATAAACATTGACTTTTTCCAAACAATGCACTAATATTTCCGTCAAGGTGCGGACGGGAAACAGCACCCGTTTCGTGCCGAGGTTTGTTTCGCAACAGGAGGCAAGGCATGTCGACCTCAATAAGGCTTGCAAGGGAGCTCGGATCACTGGTCGATGGGGAAATCCTGAAGGTTCTCAGCTCACGGAGTCGTCCGCGGGTCGAGCGTCGGAGGGAGTTCCGTCGTCTTCTGGTGTTTCAGTCACCTCGTGAGCTTGCCAAGCTGGCCAACCATCGCGGGATGATCGAGTTCCCGGACGAGACGCTCAGCGAAGAGGAGTAGACTGTTCTTGCCATGGGTTCCTCATCTAAGATAGATGCCGACTGAGTCTTGCCAACTCAGCGAGTGTCTATCATTCAGTTCGCGGGTTGGGGCTGGCGAGGGTCGCTTGTCGATCCCTCGCCAGCCCCGCCTAATCCCTTTTCGAGGGCTTTTATTTTTTTATGGGGATGTTACTGTTATCAAATGCAATCAGGTTTTAACTTTTCATCGTATCAGAATGACAACGAGCTCACCGTTTCTGAATTCCTCAAGCAACTCAATGTATCTTTGCGCCGATATCGAGTACTCGTTGCAGGGGAAATAACCGGGCGGGTCAATCGGCGCGGAGCCGTGACATATTTCTCGCTTCATGATCCCGAGGAAGAGGCCGTGCTCCAGTGTATGGCGTTTAATAATATTCTTGATTCAGTTGGTATTGAACTGGAAGAGGGCATGGCGATCAAGGTTGGCGGATACCCGGAGATTTGGGAACGGTCGGGGAATTTCAGCTTCAAGGCATTCGAGATTCTGCTGACCGGCGAAGGCGCGCTCAAGAAGCAATTTCAGGCACTACTCAAGAAACTCGAATTCGAAGGACTCTTCGATCCGAAATACAAAAAACCGCTTCCGCGCTTCGCCAAGCATGTCGGACTCATCACCGCAGAAGGACGCGAAGCGCAGACTGACTTTCTCACACATCTTGCCAAGCGGGGATTGTCTGTGGAGTTGTATGATGTCCGCGTTGAAGGCGCACAAGCGGTTGAGCAAATTGTCGAGGCGATCGAGTATTTCAACGAACATACGTTCGCCCCGACCGGAGCGTCGGGGCCAGCATCAAGACCAGAGGTGCTTGTGCTGACCCGTGGAGGGGGATCGCTCGAGTCACTGCAAGCATTCAATGCAGAAGCTGTCGTTCGCGCAATATTCGCATCCCAAATCCCGATTATTTCCGCCGTTGGTCACGAGAAGGATGTTACTGTCGCCGACTTTGTCGCCGATGTCCGTGCATCAACGCCCACACACGCCGGCAAGATCATCAGCGAAGACTGGGAGCGCGCTTCGGTTGATCTTGAGCAATTGCAGACGGGCATCGTGCATGGCGCGCAAAATATAATTGTCTCATGGCGCAATACCCTTGAGACTCTTTCATCCGGCATTACGACGTCATTTGAATATTATTTTGATTCTTTCAAATTGCGGCTTGTTGATTTTTCCACAAAGCTGAATCTGGTTAGTCCGGAACTAAAACTGAAGCAAGGATATAGTATTGTACTTGCAGGCGATGGAAGCGTTATTAAGTCGGTTGACCAACTCGCCGTAGGTGATAGAGTGAAGTTGCGCTTGCATAAGGGAACCGCGGGCGCGAATATTTATGAAAAAAACTGATTTTGATTTTAAAACCGCCTTTGCTGAGCTCGAGAAACTCTCCGAGTGGTTTCAGCGCGAGGATATCGATCTTAACGAAGGCCTTGCTAAGTATAAGCGTGGTATGGAACTCGTCAAAGAAATCGAGAAGCACCTCAAAGGGACGGAGAATGAGTTCAAGAAGGTCAAGAAGGGGTAATCGGGATTAGGGATATTGACTTACTCAATCACTTTTGATATTTATTAACTGCACGTCCGGAGTGCTCGAGCGGCATCACGCGCCGCGCCAAGTCGGGCCGTCCTTGGCGTCGCTAGGTGGTGTCGCACCCCGCGCTCGCTCGTCGCGTACGGGCAGCGCATGTGTTGGGGAGCTATACCCCGTCTGAATGGGGCGTAGCAGTAGATCGGTGGGCTAACCGAGGTTAGCAACCGACAGAGGAATCATGGCGGGCGTCTCCTTCGGGAGAGAAATGATTTGCCTCAAACGGAGCATTCCACGTCGGCTTCTACGTGTCGCTCCTAACTCTACCAAGTCATTCGCCACCCTCTGCACTTTTCTATTTTGTTCTTTATTTCTCTGCCTCTGCTTTTGCAGAAAATCCCTCCACCATATTCGGAGGGTTTTCTAATTTTGGAGCTTCTTTTGTGCCTCAAATTTGAGAAGAATCGAAAGCACGATGACTTTCATGAGACTGCCGATAAAAAATCCAAGCGCGAGGCCGGGGACGCCCATCGTACGGGAGAAGAGGTAACCCGAGCCAATTGCGATACCAAGCCCCACAAGCGCTATAACAACGGGAGTGATGCTGTTTTTGAGGGAATAAAACGCACGGGCGAGGAGCTGGGTGATGCTCTCTGTCACGATGGAGAGCGTAAAGACGCCAAGTGTCGCCGCAGTTGCGTTTACCGCTTCGGCGGAGAACTCGCCGCCACCGAAGATAAGTCCAATAATAAAATGTCGCAGAAGATACATCGCGATAGCTGATGGTATCGCGATAATCAAGATAGTTTTAACAGTGAAAGAAATCTGATGCCAAAACTCCTTGCTGTCGCGTTGCGATCCTGCACGCGCAAGAGCAGGGAATGCTGTTGTAGCAAGCGTGATGCCGATGACGCTGATCGGCATGCTTTGGAAGTTTTGGGCGAAATTAAAAACCACGATCGAACCTGCGCTGATGGTCGAAGCGATAGCAGTGAATCCGAACGCCGTGAGCTGATCAACGGGTTGGCCGAACATCTTAGGCGCCATAAGCCGCAGGAAACGGCGGTAGTAATCCGACCAACGGAGCGTGAAGCGATATGAGAACCCATGCCGCATAATGCCAATAAGCCGGGCACTCAGATGAAAGACCGCGCCAAGAAGCGTACCGACGGCGACCCCCATGATGCCCCATCGTGCACCAAGAAACACAATACCGATAACCGTGCCGAAGTTATAGAGTGGCGACGCCATGCCGTACCAGAAGAACCGTTCTTGCGTTACGAGAATACTGCCCATCGTATTGCTGATCGCAAAAAGAATCGGCGAGAGCAAAAGCAAACGCAGAAGCATGATATATGTATGGCGTGCGGCCTGATCAAATCCCGGGACAATGGCATGGCTGATCTGCGGAGCAAAAATAAATGCCACGATTCCCGCGACAAGAACAACCAAGAGCGATCCGTTGAGTACAGAACTTACAAAAGTATCGGAATCATCCCGTGATCCCGAATTGAGAACGTCAGAAAAAATTGGCACAAACGCCGATGAAAGTGCCGCCGCAACAAATATATTCAAAATCAAATCCGGAACAACAAAAGCAGCCTCATACGCCGACAGCGCCGATCCCGCACCAAATGCATGAGCCAAGAGGCGATCCCGCAGAAGTCCCATCGCGTATGCTAGGACTGTTGTGAACGCAAGAATTCCGGATCCCCGGAAGAAGGTTCGCTTCTTGGTATAAATATCAAAGATTCTTTGCATGTAAAAAGTTGGGGTGCCGGAGGGAGTCAGGGACTCCCTCCGGCAATCAGTGGGGGGGGATGAACTAAATCGATTCCCTTCTTCCCGTCAGGCCATGCCGTTGGGCATGACGTGAAGGTAATTTATGTGAGGCTGGCGCACCGTCTGGTCCCGGGTTCCCGGTACCTGCGTCTCGACCTCGTTTATGCCCACGTCGGCACGGAGCGTGGCTCCATGGAGCGGTCCGCGGAGGAGAGCGCTCAGAGAGATCGGCGTCTTCTGCGAGCCGATCAGAACCACTGCAGTCGGACTGATGCGGATCAGCCTTCCGGGTTTTCCGTCGCCGCCCGAGACATGAAGCCCCGGGCTCCCCTTGCTGTAGGAAACCTTCTGATGAGACATTGCTGAACCCCGTCTGTTCTGCCGTTTTCTCGTTATGATTGCCCCACCGATGCATCACATTATACATGGAGATAATCGATACGTCAAACAGTTTCAATGTCATAGATAATTGGCTCAAACGTTGATATACTATATAGGCACGATGAATATAAATAAAAAGGCTCTATTGGTGGTTATTTTTGTGGCACTCGTGGTACCACTGTTTGGTCATGCCACTATCCAGGAGGATATTGACGCGCGGAACAAGCAGATACAGGAACTCCAGAAGCAGATTGACCAATATCAACAGCAGATACAGACGACATCAAGCAAGGCTAAGACCCTGTCGGGCGATATTGGGATTTTGAATGCGCAAATCGGAAAGCTTCAACTGGAGATCAAGTCGCTCTCACTGTCCATCACTCAGACTAACGGCGATATCATGCAAACACAGGCGGGGATACTGGACGCGCAACAAAAGCTTGCCTTGCGAAAAGACGCCCTTGGGGGCAATCTTCAGACAGTCTATGAGGTTGATCAGAACAATCTGACCGAGGTGCTCTTTCGCAATGCACGGCTCTCGGAGTTCTTCAATAATGTCCAGCGGATTCAAGATACACAAGATACGTTGCGGCAGAATATCCTCGATATCAAACAACTCAAGAGTGATCTTGAACAGAGGGAAGAGGATCTTCAAGACAAGAGAAGCCAGCTCGATCAGCTGAAGAAAATCCAGGAAGTGCAAAAATCGACTCTCGATCAGAACAAGAATACGAAAGACAAAATCCTTAAAGAAACCAAAGGACAGGAAGCGAAGTATCAACAGCTCGTGAAGCAGACTGCAGATCAGATCAGTCGCATCCGGATGGAGATTACTTCTTTGCAGGCGAATGGCATTACGGCGGAAGATGCGGTGAAGTATGCCCAGCTCTCCGCTATCTCTGCAGGAATCCGGCCGGCATTTTTGCTTGGCATTCTCGAAGTTGAATCACGGCTCGGCCAAAACGTCGGGAAGGGAAACTGGCAGGATGACATGGTGCTCTGCTACCAGCGGCTGGCGAAGGCGTATCCCGCCAAGCGTGACTTCTATCTCAAGCGCGCGGAGACGGAAAAGAATGCCTTTCTGAAAATCACAAGCCAACTCGGACTTGATCCCAACGCACTCAAGGTATCCAAGGAACCAGTCTATGGCTGCGGAGGTGCTATGGGGCCGGCGCAGTTTATTCCTTCAACGTGGGTAAGCTATGCGGATCAGGTAGGACGTCTGACCGGCCACAATCCTCCGAACCCGTGGAACATCCAGGATGCATTCACCGCATCCGCCATCAAGCTGGCGCGTGGCGGTGCTACGGCCAAGACGCGCGCGTCTGAAATAGCGGCCGCCAAAGCATATATCAGCGGGAACTCAAAATGCTCAACAAGTACGTGCAATTATTACGCTAACGCAGTATTGGATAAAGCGGCGGCGATCGAGCGAGACCTCGGAACGCCATAAGCCACATTCTTATGAGTATTTTTTCCTTCCGAAAAACCGTGTTGGCTATCTTTTTTGCAGCCCTTATTGTTGGCGGGGTCTATTTTGCCAGTCGTTCGTATTTCACGACGAATATCCAAGGCGGCTCGTGGCTGACGCAAGCGCGTGAGCATGGGGAAATTCCGGACAAGATCAAGGAGGGAATCGCAATGCTCAAATCATCCGCTCCGCTTCAATATATGACGACCAACGGAAGCGATTCCGGAGCGCTCATCAGAAAACAAATTGCACTGTCGATTCTTGATACAAACACAGGGGAGCTGTTTGAGCGGCGCGTATGGGTCACTACGAGCGATATCAATACTTCGGGCGCCACCGGTCTTGTGCGTCTCACCCCCGATCCGGCTCCCGTCGGCAAAACGAGAAGTAGCGGTCTCTACGATAATCTTGATATTTATGTCCAGTGGTGGAACAGTTTCAACACCCTCTATGCAATCAATCACCATCCGGAACTTATTGTTGTGGCAAATAAATATCTGATTGAGCGCAAATATCTTCCGGAACAAATGAGTCTTGCCCTGACCAGCAATGGGCCAAAGAGCAAATATTTCGACATGGTCT
>Ga0209542_10013859_pt1 | contig 13808 bp, 18 predicted proteins | sample RifCSPhighO2_01_FD_184028 | JGI IMG/M metagenome (GOLD analysis project Ga0209542, IMG submission 184028) | Soil microbial communities from Rifle, Colorado - Rifle CSP2_plank highO2_0.1 (SPAdes) (version 2) | ecosystem: Environmental > Terrestrial > Deep subsurface > Rock core/Sediment ...
TTTTGGATATTTTTTCTAACTCCTCTTTGAACTATCCAATTCCGAAAGACAAACTCATAGTCCCAAAACGGCTCGCCCACATCCAGAATTACATCGACTATAGAACCGCCATCAGCCGTCCAAAAAGGCCAATAGTCATTGGTTAGGCCAGGCACTTCCCGACATCCTTTTGTTCCAAGATATTTTTGCAAGCACTGGTGCAGCCCCACCTCCAGAGCCATTATTTCATTCCGGAGATCTTCCCGAAAACTTTTAGGGAGGGATGTATTATCAAAAAACCACTTTAGATCATATGATTTTTCAAACTGGAAAAATACCGAGTGATCTGTTGCACCCAAAGGTTGAACCAAGCCAAAACCTCTTTCTTGAAAAGCTGGTTTGACATAGTTAAACATCTCAACAATTTCCCACCCAAGCATTATCGTTCCCGGTTTCCCATTCAACCTTTTCTCAACGGCAAAATGTAGATTTTTGCCCGAAAGCCATTGGATCAGAGAATCCGCATCACTTATTTTTCTTACAGATCCTTCTGAACCTTTGCCTAAAGAAAAAATCCCAGACACTAAACTCCTTTCTGCAACCCCCTCGATAATTCGCCCTCTATCTTCCAAGCCTCGTAGGATTTCTCTTCCTAAAGGAGTAATAACTGCCTGACTAGAAACTTCCCCCAAAAGTAGACTCTCCACCTTTTGGTTAGGAAAGATAAACCAAAGGTTGCGGAATCTGTCTCGTTTAACTTCTAGTAAGGGGGTTGTTGCCTCAAATGTACGCTCCATGATAAAGGGCGGGAGTTTATAATCTTAAACTTGCGGTAGGGACAGGATTCGAACCTGCGTAGCCTTGCGGCTCACGCTTTCCAAGCGTGCCCGTTTGTCCACTCCGGCACCCTACCAAAAATTATTTTTCTCTTAAAATCTCCTTGCCTTCGTCGGTTTTGCGTAAGGTTCGCAGCTCTTCCCTGGCCGTTTTGATGATCGCTCTGTCCCGTTTGCTTTTCAGTTTCCTCACCGCCCCGGCATAATCAAACCACTCCATTTGATTAAAGCCAATTAACTCACCGGCTTCATCCCGATACTTCATCAAATAGAAAATGTATCTTAAAGGAACCGTTTTTCCGTTCACTACCGTACTGCCACCAAACCGACCTGCTTCGGCCATGACCTGGGCCCGCATCCCGCCCATCTCCTGCATCGTCCGGATGGCGGCTCGGACCGATGATTCAACCCGTCGGACATTGGCAGTGGGTAACTCCCAATCTGAATTTTCATCCTTTTTAACCACGAGCCAACGCTCAATGTTTTTGTTTTTTTGGAATACCACCATTCCCGTTATTAGTACCAATTTATCTTTTATATTTATATTCATATCTTGTGCTTGGCGGCGGGTACAGGATTTGAACCTGTGAAGGGGTTGCCCCCTCGAGTTTTCGAAACTCGTGCAATTGGCCACTATGCGAACCCGCCCCGCTTCTAGTGCGCCCGACAGGAATCGAACCTGTATCAGAGATTCCGCAAACCTCCATTCTGTCCGTTGAACTACGGGCGCCCGTTTATTTATTGCCCGGTAATCTACTACCCAACCAATTAGCGACACGGTCTAAACCGGAGGCAGGAACCTCTTCGTGGGTCAGGTATTTTTCCACGGCTTTCTGGATTTGGGTTTTTTGGTTCGGGTCAACTACCACTTCCAACCTGCCGGGGAAAACAGCCGTTTCAATCACCAAAAGTTGGCTGTCAAACCTTTTGGTAAACCAGAATCTACCCATTACTCCCCAATCGGTTCGTCTGGCAGCAATTTTTATTCCCCTAGTTGTAATTGTATAGCTGATTTTTTCCGGCTCAACCGTGGACAAAACGTAGAAAAGAAAGACCAGTGAAATTATAAGTATCACCGGCAAAAATCCTTCTACTAAAAATAAGATGAGTCCAAAAATACCCGCTATCGCAACTACGGTTATGTAAAAGTCCCTGTCTCGCCTTTTAAAAGGTCTGGCCGGGGCAGTCCATTCAACCAATGTTTTTTCAGCTTCCTGCTTGCCTCGACCCGCGTTTGGCGAGGCGGGCTCTCTTTGTTGAGCAGCTTGATCGGGCATCGAGTGTATTATATCAGATTTCAAGAAAACCCTGAATTTTTGATTCAGGGATGAATTGGACCTGATATATCTTCCTCCCCTAAGGGCAAAGCCGAGCTCGAAAGAGCGAGGAGGAAAATATACCTGATTTTGGTATAATATGTCAGCTTGGAGGTGTCGCATAGTGGCCTAGTGCAGCGGGTTGCTAACCCGCGCCCCGCAAGGGGCTCGTGAGTTCGAATCTCACCACCTCCGCTTAGGGAGGGTGGGCAGGACGGTAATGCGCGAGTCTTGAAAACTCGTGGGCGAAAGCCCTAACAGGTTCGACCCCTGTACCCTCCGCTGTGGATGCAAATACTGCCATAGGAGTTTTTGGGGCGCTTGTAGCTCAAGGCCGGGCAGTCAAACCGACTTTCGAAAAGCCTTTGTCCAAAGTTAAAACCTCATCAATTTTTAAATCTTTAACAAAAGCCACTACCGCCGCGTCGGTAAAAGAGAGTTTGTGTTCCTTAAATTTTTCGAAATAATGCCAGGCTTTGGCAAAAACGGCTCGATCCGTCCACAGGATTAGAATCTCACCATTTTTTTCCGCTTTTTCAACATATTCTTTAAAAAACTTAGCAACACGAAACTGGTCTGAAGTAATCAGCCTGGTCAAAGTCTCGTCAATAACATAATCGCTGGTAAAAAATTTACTCCCGGCCTCGGCTTCCCTGTCCAAACAGTCAGCAACTAGCGCGTGATAACGCTCTTTACTGATTAAGTATTCGATCCAAGCACTGGTGTCAATAAAAATTCTTTTGGAGTTTGCCATAAATCAAGAAAGATAAATTTCATCAACCCTCAAGCCTAAGTCAGTTGTTCTGCCTTTAAATGCACCGCGCATCTGACGCAAAACGCTCTTTTCTGGCTTATCCCTCTGAAGCAAAACGGCAGTCTGGCCATAATTTAGAGCCACAGCACTAACTAGGTCTCTGATTACTTGAGATCTATTTATCCTAATTTGACTGACCATTTCGTCAACCAATTCAACATTATCCGGATCGAGATAAACCTGAACTCTGTTTAGATTTCCAGCCATGGTGTATACACCATATCATAGCTAGCTGGCGATTGTCAAGCCGTAAACGCGCCCCACGCCAGCGGCAATCAAAACTTTCTTCATTTCCCTGATAGTTGATCCGGTGGTAGCAACGTCGTCAAAGACGATTAATGACTGATTGTTAATGATTAATAGTTGATGATTCTTGTTAATTTCAAAAACGCCGGAGAGATTTGAGAGACGTTCGGCGCGGGTTTTGGTTTCCACTTGTGGCTTGGTTTTTTGGATACGAACAACGAAATCAGGAGCAAAAGCCCAGCCCATTTTTGCAGCAATTGCCTTACCTAAAACTTCGGCTTGATTAAAGCCCCGCTCGCGCAGACGGGATTTGTGCAAAGGAACAGGAACCAGAATAGGGTTTAGGGTATGGGGACTAGGGATTAGCTTTTCAGCCGCAAGGTCAGATAACTCTTCAACCAAATCAGTAACAAATTTATATTTGAGTTTCAGAATTGCTTGGCGAATCACTCCCTCATATTTCCAAATTGAAAAAACACCCTGATACCACCCACCCAGCCTGGCTTTCCTGACGCAATCCGCACACATATACTTGCCACCCCACCCACACTCCAAGCATTTTTTGGGAAACACTAGGTCAAATACCACCTTTAGTTTAAAATATACCAAATGAAGGTTGTTAATAGGCGCGCGAGATTTGATTATGAATTTATCGAAAGACATGAGGCGGGCATTGTGTTAACCGGTGCCGAGGTTAAGGCGGTGCGGGCTAAAAAAGTCAATATCAGCCAAGCTCATGCCAGGATAATTAATGGGGAAATGTATCTTATCAATGCCAATTTTAACGGAGAGAACATTGAAAATCCGACCAGAACCAAAAAACTATTATTGCACAGAAAAGAAATTGAATCGTTGGAAACCAAAATCAAAGCCAAAAAGTTGACTCTCGTGCCTGTTTCATTGTATACTACGAGGCGTTTGGTTAAGGTTGAAATAGCCTTAGCCAAAGCTAAACGCAAGCACGAAAAGCGCGAGAAAATCAAGAAAAAGGATATCGAGCGCGAAATTGAAAGAGAATTAAAATAATGGGGACGTACCGGATTCGACGAATAGCTCTTTTAAAAAATTGCAAGCCGAGCTTGAAAACTCGTTAAACTTTCAAAAAATACAAAAGCAGTAAAAAACACTGCTCTTGCTTTTAGCGTCTTTGCGGACGAATCTGGCTTCGGCCAGCCCGCTCTCGCATTAGCCGCTTAAGCGAGTGTTCACCAAATTGCTTCTCGACCGATTTGGCTGGGCATAAACCCGTCGGGATTAGGTCAATAATTAGTGACTAATGATTACTGACCGAAACTAACCAGTCTTACTCAAAAGTTTTTTGTTAATTTTTTAACTTTTGAGAAAAATACAAAATTAAATAAGCTTGTAGATATTTTTTAGATGACTTTTACGGACGCGGGTTCAACTCCCGCCGTCTCCACAAATTACCTTGCCGCTGAGCAAGGTTTTATAAAGAGGGACAGCTTGCCTTTTCATTTATCTACACTATCGTTATCAATTCCAGATTAGGACTTGACTATACTGTGGTGTTGTATTTACAATACAATTGTAGTAATAATACAACGACGTAGAGAAAGGGGGTGAAACTGTTAAAATGCCAAAATCTGCCTTTGGAAACTACCTAAGAGAAAAGAGACTTGAGAAAAATTTAACTCTCAGAATGTTTTGTGAGAGATATGGTTTCGATACAGCGTATATCAGCAGGCTTGAGAACAACAAAATTACTCCTCCATCTAAGCAAAAATTGATTGTCGTAGCTGAAGCACTGGAAATACCAAGAGAAACAAAAGAATGGACTACTTTTTTCGATCTAGCCTATATGGCAAGAAATGAATTTCCTTCCGATATTGCACAAGGTGCTAGAGAAGTAATAACAATTCTGCCAGCCTTTTTGAGAACAAAAGATGGTAAACGGGTTAGTAACGAAAAAGTAGAAAAATTAATTAAATTTTTAGAATCTGACGGTACAGAGTAGTAAAGAGTAGTAAATAGTTATCCTCAATGAAATCATCTACTCATCCTCAGGTCTTGAGTTATGAACAAATCAGAGATCTCTCTGAAAGAATTTTGAATGATCTTCATTCAGATCTTTCTTTGCCTATTCCAATTGAAGAAATAGTTGAACTTAAACTGAGCATTCAGTTAAATACAGTTATAAATCTCAAGGAAAATTTTGACATTGATGGTTTTATTCACACCAACTTTAAGGAAATCACACTTGACGATGACATGTTTAATCGTTTCGAAGAAAGGTCAAGATTTACCATAGCTCATGAACTGGGACACAAATATTTACATCAAGACATCTACAATAAGTTCAATATAAAAGATAAAGAAAGCTACACAACCTTTCAAAACTCAGTACCAGAAGATGATCAAAAATGGCTTGAAAATCAAGCAAACATTTTTGCAGCATGTTTGTTAGTACCAACAACTGAATTGAAAGAAGAATTTAAGAAAGCGATGAACGAAAAGAACAGTACTTTTTTTGAAGCAGATTATGCTCTACCCCATCTGGAAGGATTACCATCAGTTTTTAAAGTTTCATCAGCTGTTATTTATCGAAGGCTTCAAAAAGAAGGTCTACTTTCAACAAAGTAAATAAATTGTTCTATTTCAGCAATAGTTGAAACGTTCTTTTTACAGGTGCTTAAGCTCCAGCCAGTAGAGCTTGTCACCGGTCAGAAGAATTAATTTTTCTTGCGGTTCTGAAACCACAATTTCTTTGGTTTGCCCAATTTGGTCACTAATGTATTGCGCTTTGTAATCCCCTGCTTTGGTCAGGACCACAACCCGAGAATTTGCAGAATCCAAAACATATAAATATTCGCTCTCGTCACTGGTAAAAATATCACTTGCTCCTTCAATCCCGCTCTCTAATCCTTTGACGGCAAAGCTATCTTGCTTGCCCAGGGAGAACTTGGAAATCACACCGGAGTTTTCCAGAACCCAAATCGATCCGTCAATCGCCAGTGCTTTTGCTGAGGATAAATCCGGGGTAACACCAGCGCCAAACCACTCGCTTCCCTCACCAAATTCCCCCGCTGACGAACCGCCGTATCTCCAAACCTTTGAAGTTGCTTTGTCCAAGACATACATGTTGTTTGTATAGGCAGCGATTAAAACATCCCCTTCCCAGTCATTTTTAATGGCCAGTTTAATGTCACCATCTATCTCGCTTATTCCAAAACTATCCAACACAAAGTTGCGATCGGCGTAGATTGCAATCGTCTTTGGGCTTGAGAGCTCATCCGGCCCCGCGATTACATTTGTCTTTTTGGTATCCACTCCAATGCTGACAATTTTTTTGCCGTTTTTATCCAAAACCAGCATTCTGGCATCAGACAAGGCAACCTCATCTCCAGAAAGACCGCTTGAAACCAGCTCCAAGTCCAAGAAAATCTCCGAGTCAGTTTCATAGATCCCGGCGACCTCTCCCATTTTCTCTTGGATTTTCCCAATTAGATCTTCCAGTTGGGGATCTTTAATTCCTTCGGCCCTGAGTCCGTCCGCCGTGTTTTTGGCTGAAAGCACTAACTCCCGGGCCCTGGCCGGATTTAGCTCAACCAGGCTTTGGGCTTCATCGAGCTGATGCGTGGCTTCTTGTATCCTTGATTCGTACCGACTTTTAATGATGTTCGTGCGCCTTTGCCAAACACCAAAACCAATACTGACGACAAGAATCACCAAGAGAGTAATTCCGACGGTTACCGCAACTTGTTTCTTTTTTTCTTCCTCCAGATCCTTCATATCAGACCGAACTACAATTCGTCTTCTGGGCATAATCTCAAGTATTCGATCAATTTTTTTAACCAGATTTTCTTTGAAACTCCTCTTCCCTTTCATCCGCAGTCCTTGGTCATCTTCCTTTTTGCCGCCGGCTAAGATTGGTATTGTCTGACCGCCCTCAAATTTAACCACCACTGCGGCCGTTGCCCCCGAGGCCTGAGAGTGGACGGCTGGCCCCAGAGCGTCCACAACCGCTTGGGGTTGGCCGACTTCTAAACTCTCGGTCAATTGAGATTGAGAGACGTGACTAAAAAATTCGCTTGTTCCCAAAACAAAAACATCCCCTTCTTGAGGAAAGCCGGAGGCAGAAACGTTTTTGCCCTCACGGCTTTCTAAAATTTTGGCCAGTGATCCACCCCGCGACAGGTGTGCTTGCGCCCCACCCCCGACAGCTGCGTAAACCACATCATCAACTAGTCCCAACGCGCCAACTTCGACTCTGCCAAACTCTTGGGTAAACTCTGTTAATATCTTGTCTACTCCTTGTTTTAGGGCATTAAAAGCCGAAAGCTCCAGGTCGCCAAAATATTCTTCATGTAGGCGAGTCAAAATCTCCCTGCCAAGGGTCACCGTCGTTAATTGCCTGCCCTCAGAAAACTCGCCGGTGACGGCAATAACAGCAATGAGTCTGCCTCGCTTCCGCTTTTTTTCATCGTCGTCTGGAGTAAAATCATGTACCTGGGACCAGCCCGTAGCGTCAGCTGTCCCCGTTAGCTTTGCGGATGAAATATCGTACTTTCTCACCTTAAAGAACCATCAGCGCGAAAATAAAAATCCCGATTGCAAACAACAGGTGTGCCAGGGAAATTAATCTTATCGGCAACTCAAAACCCACCTCCAGAGTTTTGACCATAATTGCCACCTGCCGGACAATGACAAAGGCAAAAATTATGTAAACCCCCAGGCCAAACAAAGCAAATATTTTAGCCACCGACCAAACCGTAGCGCTTGATGCCAACATTTACCGCACTCTCCCTTCTATTTTTTCTTGCTCCTCCTCGACCCGCAGTTCCCTTAGGATTCTGGCCACACGGTCGGGTTTGGGCACGGCTTGCAACTCGATTTGGGGAATCTCGGCCGCGGTTTGAATAATAATGTCGCCGTAATTAAAAACCGCCCGGACCGCCCCCCCGAGGCGCACGGTCACGTCTTGAATTTGGTCAATATTGGCATCGGTAATTTCCCGGTAAATGAGATTGACAAAATCAACGTCAAAAACCCGCTCGTCGGTAATGATGTTGACATTAAAATACCAAGAGAGAAAATTCTCAAAAATAAAAGCCGTGGTAATCATGTACCAACCGATAACGGAAATCAGTTGAAAATTCTCCGGTAAAAAAGCAAGGATCGGAAAGAATTTCAAAACCGACGGGGCAAAAAGCAAGGCAATACTAACAATAATCCAACCAAGATTGGTAATCGGGTGACGGCGCAAAATCAAAATCACTTCTTCTTCCGGATCTTTATTGACGAAATCGGCCTTCCGGGGATAGTACATAAAAGCCGCTAGCGGGCTGTAGGGATATTTTTTATGGACTTTGTGTTTGTGAGTTACGTGCAGTAAAGGTTTTTTGACGGGTTTGTGTTCGGAAATATATATATCCGGCATGATCACATTATAGCCTACAGCTTCTCGACATTAAAGAGTGGGCCGACGATCTGGATATTGGCGGGAGCGCGAAGGTTGAAATAGCTTTTGAATTCACTGGCTGAAAAACTTTGCCCATCAACAGAAACTGTTGAAGCTTGGCCGGAAGAAAAATCCGCAGAGACAGAAATGCTACTCACACTATTAAGGGGTGTAATGTTTCTTGCCTGCAGCTCTTGTTTTACTTTCCCGGCATCCCACGTGCTGGGTATTTCTTTATCGGTCTGGTAAAGGTGTTCAGAAGTAGATGGGTCAGCTTTGGCAAGCAGCAAAACATTAACGATATCGGCCACCTCATCGGCCTTTAGCCAAGCGGATTTGTTGTATTGACTTCTGAAACCTTGAGCCGCGTAAAAACAAGGCGATTCGCGGTCATAAGCCAGTGATTGCAGGTCGCCAAAGCCACTCACTCCTCCGGTTGTGTCGCGCATCCTTTTGGTGTAGGAGGTTGAAGTCGCCCAGACGTCACCAGAATTAAACAAGTAACCTCCGGCAGTTGAAGCGTACCAGGCTTTAATCGGGCTGCCGCCGGACACCATCACTTTTCCGGCTGTCGCCTGCACGGCTTGTGCCCAAGCGCCGGTTTTGGGCGGTTGCTTGTAAACTTGGCACGCTTGAGTCGTACAAATAGTGCCGGCCCCGTTATTGGTATAGGCTAGGGCATAGCTGCGCGCGGCAATGGCCTGGGCTTTGAGGGCCTCCATTGGCCAGCTCTCGGGCATCTCGTAAATTCCCAACAAATAGGTCTCCAGGGGCATGGCGCCGTAACCGCTGACTGTGATGTTAATATTGGGGCGAGTTTCAAAGGCAAAATTGTCAAAATAGGCTTGGAGAATTTGGTCTGCTGATTGGCCTGCTTTGGCTCGGCCATACGCCCCGTACTGATTCATGCCCACGCGGTGGGGAATGCCATAGGTGAAAAAAGCAAAGGCCGGACTAAAACCCGGGTTTAATTTGCGGTCGTCGGTACAATACAAGGGTCCGGCTCCGAGAGTAGCCGGTAAATTAAGACTCCCCAGCTTAAGGGCCAGAAATTGCTCCTGTTTTGCGGTCAGTGTGGCAATGTAGGCCTCAACCTTGGCCACTTCTCCTGCCAGAAAATCAACCTGCCCGGAGAGCTTGGCTTTGGAGGAGGCCAGACTGGCTTTGTTGGCCTCTAACTGGTCACGGTCCTTCTTAAGCATTATCAACTCACCGGCATACTCATCCATTGTCCTGCGATCTTCGTCGGCTGCCTTTTGCCGGAAAGAGATCTCACGAAAAGCTTGTAAAGCGTCTGTCGAAGAAAAAAAGGGCATCAATGGATCATAAATTCGAATAAAACGGTAGTGGTTACTAGCTTTTTCTTCAAAGATAAGCCTGGTGTAAGCCAAGTCCTCTTCTCTTTGGTTGATACTCTCTTCAACCTGATCCAGCTCCTTGGAGATAGCAGCAATCCGGTTATTAAGACTAATAACTTGCACCCGCAGACCAGCCAGCTCTTTTTTGTTGTATTCATGGGCCGGTTTAATGGCATCAATTTCTTTTTGAATTTCAGCAATCTGACAATCGTAGTCACTTGCCGGGCAATGGCTGGCTCGGGCAACACTAAAAAAATAAAAAACTAAAAAAACGGGAAGCAAAATCAGCCATATCCTCTTCATCTCTTTTTTATTATACCAACTTATTATCTCCGTCAGAAAGGTATTGACATGTTGGATTATCCCTGTTAAAATGACACTCGTATGCAGTTTTTGCAAAGAAAAATCTACAGTGAGCTCAAGTCGCATTCGGCACAGCCTGAAATTTCCCTGATTCTTGGCCCCAGGCAAGCTGGCAAAACCACCTTAATGAAAAGGCTGCAGGTAGACCTTGAAACCCGGGGGCTAAAAACCGCTTTTTTCAATTTGGACCTGATCGAAGAAAAAAGATTTTTCAAAACTCAACATACTCTTTTAAAAGAGATCCGTCGGAGACTGGGCAGAACCAAAGACGGAATCGTCTTTATTGACGAAATCCATCGCATCGAAAATGCCGGACTTTTCCTCAAAGGGTTTTTTGATCTACAAACCAAATATAAATTGATTGTTTCCGGTTCTGGCGCTCTTGAGCTTAAGGCAGACATCATCGAGCCAATGACAGGTAGGAAAAGAGTGTTTTATTGTTTGCCTCTAACTTTTACTGAGTTTGCCGCCTACCGTCTAAAAACAGATTTCAAAAATATCAAAAAACATCTTCAACTCGATAAATACGAAAGGTCCCGCTTAGTTTCAGAGTATTTGGTTTATGGCGGTTACCCTCGTGTGGTTTTGGCTGAATCCCATTCGGAAAAATTGGAAATTTTAACCGAAATTTTTTCAAGTTACATCGAAAGGGATATTCAGGCGATCCTTGGTGTCGAGAAGGAAGGCGCTTTCCAAAGACTCGTCAGGCTTCTTGCGCATCAGGTTGGCAACATTATTAATAAAACCGAGCTCTCCGGGAATGTCGGAGTCGATGTCAGAACTGTCGAAAAATATCTCTATCTTCTAGAAAAAACTTTTGTGGTCTCCTTGATCCATCCCTTTTATACAAACGCCAGAAAAGAAGCCCGGAAAAACCCCAAAGCTTACTTTATGGACTTAGGCCTACTCTCTCTGGCTAAAGGGATTCAGCCCGCGGATCAGTTAACCATTGAGGGGTCTAGATTTGAGAACGCTTGTTACTTAAGACTCAACGAACTCAAGACTTGGGAAGGGGTGAAATTCTGGCGGACTAAAGCCGGCTCAGAAGTAGATTTTATTTTAAATTCCGACCAAGGCGAAAAGATCCCGGTTGAGGTCAAATTAAAAGCCAAAAAAGGCACTGCCGGCAAAAACGTCATCAGCTTTATTCAAAAATATCACTCCCCCCAGGCTTTTATTTACACTCAGGAAGATACCGGAACTTTTGAAAAAGCCGGTGTCCCGGTTCACCTGCTCCCCTACCACCAACTGCCCAATTTATAAACTCTTTTCAATTATCCAATTTTCACCTAAAATAAACTGAGGATGAAAAAGATTTTATTTGTCGTTCTCGTGATTTTTTTGTTGCATTTTCTCGGCCCGCAAAATTCTTTTGCCCAAGGAACTTACACTTGTCGTGGGGACCGTGTTAACGGCTGTGTAGTTTCATCGGTTAATTGCGACCAAGGGTATGTCGCCGACACTGCTAAATGTGCAGACCTGACATCACAACTTGGCCAGTGCAACGGGGCAAGTTTTAGCTGTACGGCATCAGCAACCAGTCCTGTTGGCTCGGAGTGTGATCCCCTTAGGGGGATTGTTTGTAGTGGAGATCAAGTTTGCATTAACGGTTACTGTCAGGTGAATCCACGGAGTAGTGGTGGTGGGGATGCGGGTAGTGTAACTTGTGATAACCCGGAAGAAATCAATACAGCCGTTGGTTGTATTCCCTACGGCGATACTAATGCTCTCATGGGTTTTATTTTAAGATGGGCCATTGGGGTTGGGGGGGGAATTGCCTTCCTCCTGATTATCTTTGCCGGGTTCCAGATCATGACCTCAAGTGGCAATCCGGAACGACTCAAGGCCGGCCAGGAACTCTTAACCAGCGCCATCGCCGGTCTGATCATGCTTGTCTTTTCCATTTTTATCCTGAGAGTCATCGGAGTTGATATACTGGGAGTGTTCTAATGAAACCAACTGAACAATCTCTAAAGGACATAGAAGGCCAAGTCACTGGTTTTAGGTTTGCTGGTCTGAAACTAAGCCAGGTTTTTTCTGTTGGACTAATTTACATTTTCGTGATTGCCGGGGTGTTGCTTCTTCTTTATCTCCTCTCCGGTGGATTTAAACTAATGACTTCTGCCGGTGATCCAAAAAAAATTGAGGGTGGCAAAAAAATAATCATGAACGCCATTATTGGTTTTGTCATAATTTTTGTGGCCTACTGGTTGGTGCAAGCACTGGGGTTAATACTTAATTTGCCCGGAATATCCGGGCCGGAGGGATTTTTCCAATAATTATGAATTATTTAGCTCAAGTTAATATCGGAGACAAATTTGGCTCACCGTTTGGTCAGACCGGGGGAAAAACTCTGGGGGACCTGGTCTCATTGGTTTTAACTTCCGCTATTATCATTGCAGGGGTGATTACTTTATTTATGTTCGTTCTGGGTGGATTTTCGATGCTGGTGGGCGCCGGCCAAGATAATCCCGAGCGGGCCGCTAAAGGCCGCCAAGCCGCCACCTGGGGAGCAATTGGATTTGGAGTCGTTTTTGGTGCATACTGGATAATAAGAATTATTGAAGCGATTGTTGGTGAGAAATTCATCACCGCGCCGGCAATTTTATAAAAACATGAATCCCTTTGGAAGCATCACCGCGCCATCACCAGTCGCCCGATTCGGCGACGTGGAATCCGGGGGTATTGGCAATTTTTTAAACGTCATTTTGAATATTCTCGTCGTCGCCGGGGGGATATACGCTCTTTTCAATTTGGTTATCGCCGGCTATGGCTTTCTGTCCGCCGGTGGCGATCCTAAAAAAGTAGAAATGGCCTGGGCCAAAATCTGGCAGACTGTTATTGGGCTCATTTTTATAGCAGGATCATTCGTTTTGGCTGCAGTTTTTGGTTGGTTGATATTCGGTGATGCTGATGTAATCTTGAGCCCCAGTATTCCAAAATTATGAAATATAATCTCGCTCAAACCACAATACAACTAGCACCTGAGGGAGGGTTTAGGGGAATTGGCCCCTTAGGACTGGAGGGCAAAGCTGAAGGTAGTTGGGGTCTACGCGTATTTAATAGTACCATTTCGACTGCAATCGGCGTAATGACTGTTGTTGCCATCATTTGGTTCACATTCCAACTTATCACTGGAGCCATTGCGATTATCGGCGCTTCTGGCGATAAAGCAAAAATGGAAAACGCCAAAGGCAAAATCACCAGTGCCCTTATCGGCCTTGTAATCGTCATTGCCTCAGTTTTTCTGATTGACCTTATTGGTAATCTCATAGGAATACCTAACATTCTTGAAGGGATATATATCCTATCAAAACCTAATTAAGATATGGTAAACGGAAATTTGGCCCAATACGGGGCACCAGTACCGCAAACAGATTTTTCCATTAAAAATCCTGCTCTTGGAGAGGGTTTACAGGATTTGGGGGGTGTTGGTTTCTTCCAAAAATTCTTCCCTGCCGTCGTAGGAATTGGTTT
>Ga0209542_10013862_pt1 | contig 13804 bp, 10 predicted proteins | sample RifCSPhighO2_01_FD_184028 | JGI IMG/M metagenome (GOLD analysis project Ga0209542, IMG submission 184028) | Soil microbial communities from Rifle, Colorado - Rifle CSP2_plank highO2_0.1 (SPAdes) (version 2) | ecosystem: Environmental > Terrestrial > Deep subsurface > Rock core/Sediment ...
ATTGAGGCCTCGTCTTCGGGAACAGCGCCGACCTGTGTCTTGAACATCATATTGAACTGGCGAATGCCGCCGAATGCACCTCCGCACTCGGGACACTCGCTTCCCGCATGGTCCGCGCGGAAACGACGTTTGCACTTTACGCACTCGACGAGCGGATCTTGGAAGCCCTCGACGTGTCCCGAGGCTTTCCACGCTTCCGGATTCATGAGTATCGCCGCGTCGAGTCCGTACATATTCTCGCGGTCCTGCACGAACATGCGCCACCAGATATTTTTTATGTTGTTCTTGAGCTCAACGCCCAAGGGCCCGTAATCCCACGTACCTGCGAGGCCGCCGTATATCTCGGAGCCTTGATAGATGAACCCGCGACGTTTGGCGAGCGAGACTATTTTGTCCATTGAAACCGCAGACATACCAAGGAGTCTACCGCATATTGTGGTCCGGTAGAATGCCCCAGCTACGAGGCGCGGGGATGTCGCATTCGTAGACGTACATGGGTACGGCGGAGAATGCGGCTGGGGCCCGCAACGAAGTAGATGGAGTATGCCTACCGGACCACAGAAGCGTTGCCGGGGCTAAAGCCGGGGTCGACGCACGTGCTGAGCGCCCCCGCTCGCCCCGCTTCCGAGAGGTTGCCCGATTGTGTGAGGTTGGTCGTCACATCGGGCTTCACAATACGCTCTATTTTCCTACCAGCTGCATCGGTCCCCCGAAGTGTCACGCTGTTGACGAGAGCGGGCTGTTCACCGATTTGGCTCGATGATGGCGTAAGACCTATCGCGATAGCGAGCTGCCGTGCCGCGACGCTGCTGCCGGTAATACCGGTACCGGCCTCAATATTCCCTACGGCCCACGTAAACGTTCCGGTCTGTTGATTAAATGACAGCTTCTCCCACGACGGTGCGTACGCACCGACCCACCGGACGTAATTCGGTAACGCGGCGGTGATTTCGGCGTCGGTAATTTTGTTCGTGGTATTGGTGAGCGTAAAGACGAGCCCGTACTTCGTTTCTTCACCAGCTTTGGGGGGCATCGGCCCGGTCGAACCGAACGGGTTCGAGTAATACAGTGCGCAGGTGGTGAGCCCGACGTCCGTCGCCACACGTATCGTGCGCTGGGCAGTTGATTGTAGGCTCTGAGGGACGCCCGCCTCGGAAACGCGTTTGCCTGCCGAACTGATAACGAGCGAGAGTTGCGGATCGCGCACAGCACGAAGGTCTTCTGTCGACGGCACTGTAAAGGTAAAGGTAAGTGAGCCCTTCTCCCCCGGCGCGATGCGCCCGAGGCGGCCGCCCGTCGTGTTTTTGTCCCACAGGACGCTGTCGTCGCTTGAGCGGTAGAAGCCGTCGGTCGCGTACACTTGCGCGCCGTCGATGTGGATTCCCGATAGTCGGGCCACAACGATTGCGTCCGCGATTTCCGAATCGAGATTGTTCTGGTAGTCGAGCCGTATGGTCACGCTCTCGCTCGAAGCCACGATGGTCGGCTGGGACTTGGTGTCGACAAAGATATCTGACGAGTTGGTCGAGGTCGCATGTTCTCCTCTGTTGTTGATGAGTACCGCAAGACCCAAAAAGGGTTGCGCTATCTTCATGTTGTATGTGTTGCTCGCGAGCCTCGTCGAGATGGCAGTCGACGTCGCGCCGCTACGTGAACCGGACGTGATGTGAAAGATGCGGTCATCACCCTCTTCGCCAGTCATGACACCTTCTATCACGACGACCTTCTTTTCGCCGGGGACGAGGTCCCCGAGCTCCCAAAAACCCGCAGCGGCGGGGCTCGGTCGGGAGCGAACGAATTGGAAACCGAAGGGATAATCAATATCGAGCAGCACGTCTTTTACCGGCGCGCTCGAGTTTGATGCAACGTTCACGGTAAATTCGACGGGTTGACCCGAGACGGTCTCGGCGTTGCCTTCGGTACTGACTGAAATCGGCGATGAGCTGAACACAATTGTATATTCCGACTCCGCGACAAAAATCGAATTCGAACCTTCCACGCGGTATTCGAGTGCCACATTGACGGTTTTCCTGTCTCCGGCGGAGCCCGCAAATACTGCCGACACCGTGCCTTGCCGCCTATCGCCACTCTCCAGATCTCCGAGCGCCTGACGGAGTGTCAACAAGTCGCTCTCGTAGTCAGTCACTTTGCGCGTGCCTTCCGGAAACGTAATGACCAATTCGCTCAATTGCAACGCTATCCGATTGCGATTTGTGACGGCAATTTGCAGCTCTGTCGCTTCACCACCCGCGATTTGGGCCGGTCCCGTGACCACGATATCGACATTGGATGGGTTGGCGGGAAGACTCCCCGAGCCGAGGGTGAAATAATATCCGAAAATACCGAGCGCGGTGAGGAAGAAGATAACCGATACGGCTAGGAGCCACCACAGCACGCGCCTTGTCGTCCCCATGAGCGCAGGCGCTACCTGCATTCCGGAGAGCGCTACTTCGGGCTCACGCCATTCCTCCACGACATTCGGGTCATTTTCCTGCAAATCGTGACGCGGGCGCGCACGGATGTCACCGGAAACCGAGCGACTGTACATCGCGCGGCGCAAACGCTCTATTTTCTCCTTTTCGAAATCAGGAGCATCCATTGGATAAAATGATAGCACGCACGCTTGACTGCGGGCTCAGAAAACTATATTGATTCAGGCAGGTCCCTCTTGCGACAGGTAGTCTCATGGAAGCATTTGTGGTTGTTTTTCAGATGCATGATCCCGAAGGCGAGCGGCTCGAGCACATCATGGATGTGCCGAAAGACACGGATCTCGGCTCGGTTATTGAAATCTCGGAAGTTTGTGAAGCCGAGGTCACCGATACCGACCTCAATCGGGATCCGCCCCGCCTCACCGTCTATGTCGATGACGCCGAATTCCGCGACCTCAAGAAGTTGTGGGGCGCAGAAGCAGTCCGTGCCGCCTGAGCGGCTCGCGCGAAAAGAAGGCCGTCCGGACCACGCCGGACGGCCTTCACTTTTTCCCCCGCTTGTGTTCGAAAAGCAGCTCGTCCGGCAACCTGAAGAGGCCTTCGTCGTTCTTTTTTTGTTCGAGGAAGTGCGCGATGAATCCCACTGAGCGCGGAATGATGAAAAGTGCGTTGAAGAATTCCGCGTCGATGAGTTCTGAAAGCTCGTCGTCCGTCATCTTTTCTTTTTCTTTCAATATGTCGAGGAGGAGCGCCGCCATCACGCCGTCCACGTTGAGTATCAAATTGCCGTTCTTGCCCGTCGTCACCTCCTCGACCGCTCGCGCGAAATCATAGTGCGGGTGTTTCTTGAGAGTGGTGGCGAATTCGGAAAGTGCGGCGACACGCGGGTCGGGAATACCGACGCGGTACTTGCGGTGTCCGATGCCCGAGAGCAAATGTCCCGCCCGCGTGCGCTCTTCGACGAAATCCGCGGCTGCTTTATCCGAGCGCGCGCCCTCGTGCCATGCACGTGCCGCCTCGTTGACCGCACCGCCAAACCTCGGTCCGATGGTAAGGAGTCCAGCCGAGAGCGAGGAGACCATGTCCTTGCCAGCGCGCGCGGTAATCATCGTGTTGACCGCGCCGGAGACCTGCCCGCCATGATCAACGAGGAGCTCAAATACGTTTTCGACGAACGCCGCCGTGATGTCGGATACGGTCCGGCCGAGAAGCGCGCCGAGCGCCGCTACAGCGAAATTGTTATCTTTTTGCTTCACCAATTTGCCACCTTTTACGAACACCGGCACGGCGTCGAGGTCTACTACTTCGCGGGTCGAAAGAATGCTGGGGCGGCGGTCCATACAAGGAGTGATGTCGATGACGGTATCACGAATTTCCGGAAGCGGAAGTCTCTGGAGTTCTTCAAGAAACGCGGGGAACGTGTCTGGAGCGATGGCCCCTGCACCCCGTAGAGCTTCCCGCTTTGCCCTCGCGCTTTCGTCGCGATGGGCGACGAGCGCCTTGGCGTGTCCGAATTGGACATGCTCATCAAATGCTTCGTCGATGATGCCCGCTATGTACGCAAGCACCGGTTTTGTAAGCTTCTTTTGTTTCAGGAGTTCGACTATCTCGTATTCATCGGCGCCTCCCAGCTCGCCGAAATACAGAATAGCCTTCGTATCGGTGTCCGCCTCGGCGAGCGCGAGCACCTCACCGAGCGATGTGACCGGAAACCGGTCGCCACCTATCGAGATTGAAAATGAAACCCGCTTCCCCGCACCTGAAACGGCGCGTATCAACTCGTTGGTCATCCCGCCCGAGGTGGAGACGACCGCGACAGAGCCGCGCGTCGCGAGTTGCCCCGCTTCTATTTGGGCTGCGTCCGTGCCACCGATAGCGCCGAGTTTCAGCGCACCGGAGACAAAGATGCCAACGCCGCTCGGTCCCGCGATGAGATATTTGCCAGCAAATCGCTTGATGAGCTCAGTTGCATGTCGCTCCGGTACGTTCTCTGCAAAGAGGTGGCCGCCAAGCGCCTCTGGGAACGCATCGAAAAAAGCGACGGTGGATTCAAAGGTCCGTCTCCCCGATTGCGCGCAGAGCATCCATTGTACGGCGAGACGCCGCTCTGTCGGCACCGCATCCACTCGCTTGTAGCACGGTATGAGCACTTCTGTGCGGCCAAAAAAGAATTTCTGTGACTTCCGGGTGCCGGCGATGATGCCAACGACGGATGGCTTTTCTTTACCGCAGAGATAATCGAAATCGAGAATCGACTGCACGATGGCAGGATGATTGCCAATGACGAGTGTGCCGTCCGAACCCCCGCGCACTTTTTCGAGTATCGTTTTCATTGTGTGTAATCGATAGCTTCGCTGATGGCCTTGGTGATTACGCTCTCCGAGCCGCTCACCGAGCCGAGTAACTGTTCCTTCTCGAGGAAGGAATGCATGAGTGCGAGACCTTCCTTTTCATTGGGTCCTCCGCGGCGCACGAATACTTTGATTCTCTGCTTTCGAAGCGCGGGCGCCGCATCGGAAAGCGCATCGATGATACCGAGGAAGGTGCGCTTCACGTCTGTGAAATTGGCGACACCGCCGGCGATGACGAGCGCCTTTCGTTTTGCCGTGGATGCGAGGCAGAGCGCCACGATTTCTTTTGCATAGAGGTATGTCTCCTCACGTGTGGGACCGCCGCTGTACTCACCGTAATTGGCGAGCGCTTTGCCCGCACCGCGGAGTTCCGCCTCATCGGCAATCACGATAGAGCCACCGCCGCCGGAGAGGAGGAGGAAAAGTGCACCATCCGGATTGAGCACCTTGAGCTTGAGCGAGGCGGGGGTCGTCGCGGCGAGGGCCTCGACCTCTGCTTCGGCCGGATGCGAACTCTGAGCGCTCACGATGTCGTCCTCGGTCCATGCGCCGCGGATAAAAAACTCTCCGGCGCTGTCGACAAGCACGGCTGCGTCGAGCAGATGTACCCCGTCTTTCACGACGAGCGGATTTATCTCGAGGAAGGAGAAGAAGTATTTTTCGAACGCTTCGAGTATCGAGGCAAAAAAACTTTCCGGCAGACCAGTTTGCTTCGCGACAGACGCTACATCTTTTATATCCGCGATTATATACGTCGCCACCTTTTCGGGATGCTCTTCGATGTCGATGCCTCCTTCACGCGCGTGCAACACGCGGACTCCCTCACGCACGCGCTCCAGCGAAAGATACTGCTCCTCCGACGCCTCGTGCGCGAGAAATGGTTCGAGCACGAACTGCGAAAACCCTTTCTTCTCCCATCCCTGTATCGCCCTCGCTAATTCGGCCGCGGGCTTATTGACCGCGACAAGCCCCTGCTTCATACGCTTCTTCACGCCTTGATCGACTTTTGCGACCCACTGCCCCTTCGGTACGACCATTTGCTCGCCGGAGTGTAACTGGATACCCTTGTACGCGTCGCCCAAAATCAATTGTTTCGCCTTGTATTCAGAAAGCTTTACCCGCGCCATATTAGAGCTTCATTCTGTATACGTTTGTTTCCTTTCGTTCAAACCCCAATTTTTGGTACAGCTTATTTGCCGCTTCTCGAGCCGGACGACTTGTGAGACTGAGCGTTTTGACCCCTTCTTCTTTGGCAATATCGATTAGTTTTTTCAGAATCTGAGATGCGAGACCCCGTCCTCGATATGCGCTGTCAACAACAACATCCTCGACTGTGCCGGTGCGCTTAGAAAACTTTGCAATCATATAGAGAGTCGCCATACCAACAATCTTTTTTTCATCTCTCGCAACGATGAGCGCAGCGTTTTTGTCTCCAACAATCGTCTGCAACTCCGCGAGAGAACCGTTGTGCTCTTCCGGACTTGCGCGCAACTGCGGCAGTAACCGATTGATGTCTTCAATCATTCCTTCGCTTGCTTCGAATATCCTTTCGATAGAAATCATGCTGGGAGAGTATCGTGACTGGACTGAATATGCAATTAACCGCTTCTGTGCTGGGTCAAGTATATGGTTTTAATTTCTTTTTGACGCGATTAACAGAATCGTTAACGACATACACATAAGGTATGGCGAGCGTTTCTTCAATTTGCTGTATTTCTTCGTCGAATCGCGAAATGATATTTGCTTCGGTGAGCACGTGCGTGCGACTTGCCTCACTTTCCCTTTCCATGATTCTTTGGCGTAGCACCGAAAACGACGGGGGCAAAACGTATATAAAAGTCGAGTGCCTCAATGTTGGATACTCTTTGAGCAGTCGCGCGACAGAACGAACACTCTTATCCATGTAGAGACGATGTTTTCCACCTACCAAGTGTTCAATGTCTTTTTTAAGCACAGCATGACGGGCACCATTTGTTATGTGCGGGTGGAACAATTCGCCCCGCTGTTCCATTTGGATAAATGTGTTGTCATCTACAAAAACATTGTCTTGTTCAGATTCTTCCGGTCTACGCGGCCTCGTCACAACGTTAGGAAGTCGACCAAATCCACGATGTTCGAGCATCTTTACTATCGTTGACTTCCCCGACCCGGAGATGCCAGAAAGAAACCATATATTTGAGTGCGAAAGTCGGCCGCTCGTATCTTCTTCGAGTAGCGTCGGTAAGTCATCTTTAGCAACAGTTTCGGAAATATCGAAGGATTTAGTTATGCCCCGAAGCGCACCATAATAGCGCTCTTCAAGTTTTTCCATCTCAAAAGCCATCTATGTTAGAGTAACATTTATGCAAACGACGAGAAGTCCGGGGTCGTACGACTGGGTAGACCGCGACGACAAGGTCGTGGGACACGGCGTAGCGCATGAGGCGCATACACGCAATTTATACACGAGGAGCGTCCATGTATTACTCGAGAATCAAAGGGATGAGCTTCTCATCTGCAAACGTCCCGAAACTAAAAAAGCATATCCTAACGTCTACACCTCTTCGGCGGGTGGGCATGTGGAAGAAGGAGAGTCTTACACAGCAGCAGCCATCCGCGAACTTCGGGAGGAGCTCGATATCTCAACGCCACTCACTGACGCTGGGCGATTTGATGTTGTAAATGAGACCGAGCGGGCGATCCACTGGCTCTATGTGGGTAAAATCGAATCGAATGTAAATCTATCGACAGACCCGTACGAGATAGGATCAATCCATTTTTGGGGGGTAGACGAGTTGTGGAAAAACGTTACACAAAATCCGAAACGCTATGCCCCATCATTTCTAAAGGCCTTTCATCAATTCCTTGTATGGAAAGGAAAGACGCTGTACGTACTTGATTTCGATCATACCGTATTCGATTGGTACCGATTTAAAAAAGATTTGGAGCAGGAATTGGTTGCATCATTCGCATTACCTGCAGACATATTTCGCGTCGCAAAAGATACTCAGGAAAAGCGCGATGGGCTGTATCACATAGAGCGCCATCTCGACGAAATTGCAACGCAAAGTGGCATTGAACGAGATCGTATTACGGCGGCGGCTAATAAGCTGATAAATAATCTTCCGGAATATATCTACGATGATGCTCGTGCTTTTCTCAAATCTCTGCGTGCGGCACAACGGAATGTCGTACTTCTCACATACGGGGACAAAGATAATCAGAAACTATTCGTGGAACGAGCAGGCGTTATTCAATATTTCGATTCGATACTCTACAGCGATACAAAGGATGGAAAGGTCGCAGAGCTTCAATCACTATTGCAGGAACCTCATGCGGTCACATTTATTAATGATGACCCGATTGAAACGGAATTGATTCATGAACTACTCCCGATGCTCCAAAAAATTTACTTGATTGAACGGTCTGATGCCAAATACAACGAAATCCCCGTGAAGTCTTCTTGGGAAATCGTCACAGCGCTAACCGAAATTAAAATCTAGAGATGAGTTTCCGCAATGGCGCGATTTATCGACGAGAGCAATTTGTCACGCATCGTTTCTGCCTCCATGAGGCTCTCGCCCGTGTACGCCGTGTGCGTGAAGAGCGCGCTCTGCAGAGCCTCGTTTGATATATATCCGAGGCTGTAGAGAAGCCGCGCAACGCAGACTATCTCTATTACTCCCGAAACATCGGATACCGGTCGGCCCAAGGCCGATCCGCCTTGGGCGGACATCAAGGCGGTGTGTGCTTCGGTGAGCGCATCATAGAGGTATTCATTTTTCTCATCGGTGCCGACGAGCCGCGTCGTGAGCTCCGCAATACGGGCGAACGAGGAGAGACCTGCGCCGGTGCGCGGAAGTGAGAGTGCCGTCGCACCGGCGAGTCGCCATCCGCGTTTCCCACGTACAAGTGAGACATGGGAGCGGCTGAAATGCTGGGCCGCATACCGCATACGGGAGTATTCACTCCGCACGGCGCTCGCCCGGGCACGCACGAGCCCGAAATCGCGCGTGTACAAAACAATAGTCTTGTCTGATTCGCCTACCTCGTAGGAGCCAAGGACGAGCGCTTCTGTGTTGTACTTCTGGTACATCGTTATGCGGGCGTCGCTTTGACCGCGACGCGGTATTCGCCCACCTGTTGGGGTTCGATATCGAGGGGTGAAAAGGAAATAGTGCGGGCACGGACGGCAGGCGCAAGTTTGTGCGCCTTTGCTTCGACGATGTTCGTTCCCTCTTGCGCATATACGACAAAATCTGCCTGTTGGTCCGGCCTCAGCTGCGCCTCGCGTCGTGCGTTTTGCATGGCGCGAAAGAGGTCCCGCTCGATTCCCTCTTCTTTGAGGGCTTCGGTGATGTGCGTGTCGAGAACGACGCTCTCGCCTTCAGCGATAATCTGCTTGACGTTGATCTCGTCGGCGATAACGTCGAGGAGGGCTTGCGAGAGAGCGCTCGCGCTCGGTATCGAGAGTTTCGCGAGCGGCTGCCGCACTTTGATGCCCGCCTTGTCGCGCTCCTCGAGCGCCTCGGTCACGATGCGGCGGGCGGCCGACATCGCGGCGATGACAGGATCTTCTTTTTTCGAGATACTGAGGAGCCTCTGGATGAAATTCGCGTTCGCACTCGCCTCTGGCCACACAGCCATGTGTACACTCTCCTCATCCTCTTCTTCGCGTACGCTCTGAAATACATGTTCTGCCAAAAAGGGCATCGACGGGGCTAGCACGCACGCGAGTCGGTGCAGCACGTAGCGCAGCGTCCCGAGTGCGGCGCTTTTGTCGGATGTGTCCTCTTTGAACCGCTCGCGTGAGCGGCGTAGGTACCATACGGAAAGGTCGTCGATGAATCCTGTAATAGGACGCGTGGCGGCGTCGAGTTGATACTTCTCATATCCCTCGGTGGAATCCACGATGAGCTGGTCGAGGCGCGCAAGTATCCACCGATCGAGGATGTGCTCGCTCGACCATGCGCGCTTCGTGTCATCGGCATAGAGTTTGTAGAATTCGAGGACGTTGATGAGTCGCCCGATATTCTTCTTTGCCATCTCGTCCACTCCTTTCTCCGAGAAGCTGAGATTCTCTGCCTGCATCACGGGTGACGTGAGGAGGTACAGTCGCAGCGCATCGGCGCCATATTTGTCGACAACTTCCATCGGGTCGGGGTAGTTTTGGAGTCGCTTCGACATCTTCTTCCCGTCCTCGGCGAGCACGATGCCGTTGACTATCACATTTTGGAATGCATTTTTGTTGAACAATGCTCCTCCAAGAACATGAAGGTAGTAGAACCACGCGCGCGTCTGGTCGAGCGCCTCAGCGATAAACTGGGCGGGAAACACCGCATCGAATTTTTCCTTGTTCTCAAAGGGATAGTGCCGCTCTCCATATGGCATCGAGCCCGAATCGAACCACGTGTCCAACACGTCGGGAATACGTCGCATCGTCGCGCCGCATTCGCACGCGACCGTTACCTCATCAACGATATGCTTGTGCAGGTCGTCCACTTTCTTACCGCTCGCCGCTTCAAGCTCCGCCGCGCTTCCAAAAACTTTCTCTTTATTACACTTCTCGCAGCGCCATATCGGAATGACGCTCGCCCAAAATCGCTGGCGGGAAATGGACCAATCGCGTGCGCCTTCGAGCCATTTGCCGAATCTTCCCTCTTTAATGTGCGCAGGCGACCAATTGATGGCACGTGCGCTCTTGAGAAGATTGTCCTTGACCTTCGTGACCGCGACGAACCACGACGATGTCGCGTAATTGAGGAGTGGCGTCTCACACCGCCAACAATGCGGGTACGAGTGCGTGATGTTTTCTTTCGAAAAGAGCGTGCCGTGCTCTTGGAGATATTTGAGGATGGCGATGTCGGTCGAAAGGCGCACCTTGTCGTCTTCGCTCTGCGGCTTGACCTCCGCGCCGGCGAAATCTGTGACTTCTTTTTTGAGCGTGCCGTCCGGATTCACGTGCTGGACGAACGGTAATCCTTCTTTTTTCAAGAGCTCCCAGTCGTCGGAACCGAACGCCGGCGCTTCGTGCGCGATTCCCGTACCAGCATCGGTGGTAATGAAATCAGCGGCATAGACTTTCCACCCGTTCTCGCGATTCTTCAGCGTCATGTCGTTCACGTAATAGTTGAATGGCGGAGTATATTTCTTTCCTACCAATTCGCTTCCTTTCATTTCGGCAACAATCTCGAAGTCGCCTAGGTCTTTTTGGTAGCGCGGAAGTGTTTCTTTCGCGAGGATGAACGTTCCATTCGCATTTTTAAGTTTTACGTAGTTGAAGTCTGCGCCAACAGCAAGCGCAACGTTGCCCGGCAGAGTCCATGGCGTCGTGGTCCACGCGAGGAAGAATGCCCCCGGCTCGTCCCCGAGTTCGAACTTCACCGTCACAGAAATATCTTTCACGTCTTTGTAGCCCTCCGAAACTTCCTGCTGAGAGAGTGTCGTCTCGCAGCGAGGGCAGATATGCATCGAGCGATAATCCTCGTAGATGAGCCCCTTGTCCCAGAGTTGTTTGAAGACCCACCACACACTCTCCATGTACGGCTTGTCCATCGTCCGGTACGCGTGCTCCATGTCGGCCCACCGTCCGATACGCGGGATAATCTTTTCCCATTCGTGTACGTAGGTGAGCACGCGCTCGCGGCACATCTCGTTGAATTTCGCGACGCCCATCTCGAGAATCGCCTTTTTGTGTTTGAAGCCGAGTTCTTTTTCGACGATATTCTCTATCGGGAGGCCGTGACAATCCCATCCCCACACGCGCGGCACGCGATATCCGCACATCGTCTTGTATCGCGGAATAACATCCTTGATGGTGTTGGGCACGATGTGGCCATAGTGTGGCAGCCCCGTAGCGAAGGGTGGGCCGTCGTAAAAGATGTAGTCACCTTTCGGGGCATGCTTTTCAAGAGTCTTTTGAAATATCCCGCGCTCATTCCAAAAACGCAGCGTTTCCTCTTCCCGCTTGGCGCTTCCCGATTTTGCCTGCTCCTGAGCCATATTTGGCTATCGTAGCAGAGGATGGGGTGCGCGACTACATTTGCTCCGGCGCAGGGATGCCGATTACCCACAGACCATTTTTGAGCGTGCGCCGCACCGCGTCCACGAGCGCGACTTTGTGCGCGGCCGCCGGTGTGCCATCGAGTATTTGCACCTCCGCATACCAGCTGTTGAAAGCCGCGGCAAATGCGATGAGGTAATTCGTGAGGATGTGCGGTTCGCGGAGCTCCGCCGCCCGCTCGACGATTTCCGGAAAACGGTGCATGAGCCGCACGACATCGTTGATTGGTGCCTCAGCGTCTATTGCTGCTTCAATTCCGCTCGCTCTCGCCTTCCCGACGACTTGGTGCGCTCGCGCGTGTGCGTACTGTAGATACGGCCCCGAGTCCCCTTCGAGCGAGAGTGCGCGATCGCGGTCAAAGATGATGTCCTTCCCGAACGATTGTTTGAGGATTTGATACTTGATGGCAGCGACCGCTATCTCCTGCGCAAGGGTGTCGGCATCCGCAGCACGACTTTCGGACGCGCGTTCACGCGCCGCGTCCTTCAAATCGGCAACAAGGTCCTCGCCGCGGATGATGTTACCGAGGCGCGATGACATCTTGCCTTCTGCAAAACGCAGCATGCCGTTGGTCTTGAACGCGAGCTTGCCCTTCAAATCCGGCAGCGCGAGTTCCATCGCTTTCATGACGACCTTGAAATACTCGGCCTGCTCATTGCCGGTCACCGTGATGGTCAAGTCGAAATCGTAACTCTCACGCTTGAGCCGCGCGAGCCCGATCTCTTTTGCTTCGTACGTAGGCAGTCCCTGACTATTGATGAATACTCGCGTATGGAGCCCGTACTCCTCCCCGCGGAAAATCACCGCGCCATCGCTCGTCGGGAAAATCTCGGGATGCGCGCGGACAATCTCCATTCCAATCGGTCCACCTTCACTCTCGAAAAAGTAATGGTCGAATTTTGTCCCGAGAATCTTGTAAATCATCTCGAAATGCTCGAGTGAGAGCGAACGTCCCTTTTCATAGAGAGCGTTCACTTTCGAGTCGCTCTTTTCATAAATCTTTTTATTGAGCGTGTCTATCTCCTTTTTTGCATCGGCATCTTCCTCGTAGAGCCGAGAACCTTCCGGATACGCTGTACTCAAATCGGCGATGGTCGGCTCGGTGATATTCTTTTGCATCAGCACGTACAGTGACTTGGCCACGTGCACGCCGACATCACCCTGCCAGTTCGCGCGCTTCACCTCCGCGCCAGAAAATTGAAGGAGTCGCGCGAGCGACTCGCCGAGCGCATTGGGTACGAGGTGACCGATGTGGAATTCCTTGAAGGGATTCGGGTCGGTGTACTCGACCATGATTTTCTTTCCGGCGAGCGAGTCGTTGCTCCCCCACATATCACTCCCTCTAGCCTCAACGGCGATGGCATTTAGCGCGCGCGCTGAAAGACGGAAATTGATGAAGCCAGCGCCTGCAATCTCCATTTTTTCGACACCATCGATACTCCCGAGCGCCTCTACGATTTTCTCGGCTAGTGCACGCGGAGAGAGCCCTGCCGCTTTTGCATACTTGAGCGCAGCGCTTGTCGCAAAATCACCGTGCGCGAGCTCGGCAGGATACTCGAGAAGTGTCTCCCCATCATGAATACCGATGGTGGCGAGTGCTCCGGCGAGTGCCTTTTGTATAGTCTCTCTCATGAACGAATATTACCGGATTTTTGCGCGAATGAGGCGCCAGATAGCATCGTGTATCTCTTCTACCGTGCGTGTGCGACCAGATGCTGCACATCTCACAGTCTGCCACGGACGGCGTCTCTTTTGGACACTATATACTTCGGCGACCTGCTTTTGGTATGAAATATTCTTCTCATACTGATCGAGCTTTTTTGCACCCTTGGTCGGGTCCGCAAGGAGGAGCGCCCGCGCATTCTTGACCGGCATGTCGAGATAGATGACCGCATCGGGTTTGCGTATGCCGAGCTCTCCGTACGCAAAGCGCTCGAGAAAGGATACGAACTCTCTGCGCTTCACACCTTTCAGTTTTG
>Ga0209542_10013864_pt1 | contig 13803 bp, 14 predicted proteins | sample RifCSPhighO2_01_FD_184028 | JGI IMG/M metagenome (GOLD analysis project Ga0209542, IMG submission 184028) | Soil microbial communities from Rifle, Colorado - Rifle CSP2_plank highO2_0.1 (SPAdes) (version 2) | ecosystem: Environmental > Terrestrial > Deep subsurface > Rock core/Sediment ...
CTTCGGCACAGGCACGGCTTTTATCGCCGCGACACTGTTTGGATTCACCCTGGCGGTCCTTTTTCAGTCGGCCTTTATATGGCAGCCGCATGTTATGCAATCGTTCGTTATTTTGAGTTACGTCCTACTCGCGTGGGGTTATACAAAGCAAAAGTTTTCTTACCTCGTTGCGAGTATCGCTTTTTTCTCTTTTTCTGTAACGCTGCATAATTCGGTGCTGGCAGTAGCTCCATTTTTCTTGTTTTTCTTGTTGCTCGGCATCAAAAATCTCGGCGGTTCGGTAAAGCACTACGGGATAGCCGCGTTCACGGGCGTGGTTTCGTTCGGTCTTTTATACGCCCCGCTGTTCTTTTACTTAAAAGGAGCATGGACGCATCAATTCGATTTTCTTTTGAGCAATCTTCATGTGAGCACCGCGGCTGCCTTCCTGCTCCCTACCTACGGCATGCTCTCCAGGGTCTTTCTTGGCACCGCAGACATATCCGCCTTGTCGATATTCGTTATCTTTACTGTGGCGACTGCGACACTGTACTACTTTCTTGATCCGGAGCGAAGCATCCAGCAGAAAAAAGTCATGCTTGCAATGGCGCTCTGCATCGCCTGGCTTTTATTCGCGGCGTCCTTTCTGCCTTTCAGGGGCGCGCCGAAGGTTAGCTACTTTACGCCGGTGTTGGGCCTGGCCTTTATTTTCGTTGCAGAAATCGTTAACTCGTTGCGCGCATGGGCATTTAAAATCGTTCTCGTTGTTTTGATCCTTTATCTATCCACCCCGTACATTTTTCCCGGGATACGACTAGCAGTTCGGCAGTTCGTAACTGACCCCGTCGCCTTTTTCTCGGTTCCCTACCAGCCCCCTCCGTTCCTCGCCGCCGTTCAAGGCGAGATTGTTAAGATCAAAGAATCGGAAAAAAGGGACGGGTATGACTTTTTTGGCTTTCGGGTGTATGCCCAAGAACAGAATGGCCAATATGAGCGCAGATTGTCCGAAGAAATATTTTGGAATCCGCTGGAAATAGAGATGCAAATGAAACTGACAAAGATTGACGACAACGCCATCCGCAATTATCAGCCGCTTACCGACGAGCAGTACGTTTTTTTGGCATGCGATGACGGCGCCGATACGCGACCCTGCCTTGACGCTTTTTTAAAGGATTCTCCGGGTTACGAGCTGCAGAAAAAGTTCTTGGCGAAGCCCTATCAGATGTATCTGACAAGACGAAATTAAAGAATTGGGGCATAATGGATAGCGACCCCACATCATGATCTCACTTAGCGACGCGCTCCGCGGGGCGGAGCAGAACAAAACGGCGATCGGGCACTTCAACATCTCGGACCTTGCGGGGCTTCACGGGATCGTGGCGGCCGCGCGGGAACTGAACGTGCCGGTCATCATCGGGGTCTCCGAGGGCGAGCGGAAGTTCGTCGGCGTCCGGCAGGTTGTGGCGCTTGTCAAAAGCATGCGCGAGGAGCTGAACCATCCGATCTTTCTGAACGCCGACCACACGCATGATGTTGCCGGTTGTATCGAGGCGGCACAAGCAGGATTCGATGCGGTCCTTTTCGACGGCAGCAAGCTTTCGCTCGAAGAGAACACGCGAGAGATGAAGGCGGTTGCGGAAGCGGTGCGGAAGATCAACCCCGAGATCATCGTGGAGGGCGAGCTCGGCTACATCGGCTCCTCGTCGGAGATGCGCGAGGGCATTCCGGAAGGAGCGGCGATCAAACCCGAAGACCTCACCAAGCCCGAGGAGGCGGCGCGGTTCGTGAAGGAGACCGGCGTGGACCTTATAGCGCCCGCCGTGGGCAACATTCACGGCATGATGGCGAACGCTCCGGAACCTAACCTTGATATCAAGCGCGTTGCAGACGTGGCCGCGGCGGCGGGAGTGCCCCTGGTGCTCCACGGCGCCTCGGGCAACACCGACCTCGACGTGCGAAAGGCGGTGGAGGCCGGGATGCGCATCGTGCATATCAATACCGAGATCCGCCTCGCATGGCGCAAGGGGCTTGAAGCGGCGCTTGCCGCGAATCCCAAGGAGGTCGCGCCCTACAAGATCCTTCCCGGCGCGATAGAAGGCGTGAAGTCCGTTGTTCTCGCGAAGCTCCGCGTCTTTAACCGGCTCTAGCAGGCACATTCCTATACCTCTCGTCAGGATCCAATAAACGTGCCAGCAGAAGAAAAAGTCGAATTAACTTTAAAAGGTAAATTCTTCGACAATACCTCTTTTGGGGCTCCGACACTATTAAGGTAATTGACAAAAAAAGCGGCAGGTAGAGAATTGTCTGCTCTCCCCGCCAGTCTTTATTCCACATTTACGCAACTGTTGAGTGTATTACGAGAATTATAGTTTTTATGAAAATCAATAAGAATACTTTATTCCTTGTCGTTATTCTGGCAGTCCTAACTATCGCAATTTCTCTAGCGTACCCGTATTTCTACGCGGAAGAAGAGGTTCCCCCTCAGGATCAGGTCATTAAAAAAATACCGCCAGCGGCAGCGCCTGCCACAAACGCCACCTCAACCTCTATCGCCCCGGGTTTAAAAACCTATCGCAATGAAGAATTTGGCTTTGAATTTCAATATCCTTCAAACTTAATTCTTAAAGAAAGCACTTTTCCTGTTTATACTTTTTTCGATACGGGCGAGATTTGCAAAAATCTTCTTCAGGTGGAATTTAAGCCCATCAAGATTTTAAACACAGCGGCCCTAATTGATCCCTCTACAAAATTCAAGATAGAGGTAGCGTGGATTGATGTTTACGATAACGTCGATAATTTATCGTTGGATGACTGGTTAAATTACGGAACAAATTTTTTGGAAGAACATTACGAAGAGTGCAAGTACGATGATTCTGCAGCAATAGAAATTCGTTTGGAGAATAAAAAAAGCGTGATCATCGATACCGTACCAGGCGTTGAAGGTTTTACCGGCTGCTGTATGGTAAGCAATAAAGTTATCTATCTTTCTAAAAACGGCAAAGTTTATAAATTAAGCTTTTCGGGAAGCGTAAACAGCGATTTGAAATGTACGCCATTTTCAGATAATAAACATTCATGCCCCACGATAAGCGAAGGTGTATATAGTCAAATCCTTGCCTCGTTTAAGTTTTTGAAATGATTTTACTGACCTTTAAAAAACTCAATTCTGTGGAGGAACAAGGATTTATACAATACAGTAAGATATTCTTTGTTTATGCTTAAAATTATGTTCAATCGAAAAATATTATTGATAGTTATAAGTTTATTTGTTGGCGTTGCAGTATATTTCGCCGGGTCTCCGGCCCCCGATGTGCGCGTAGGAGACGTCCGAAGCGGCTGTCTTGGAGAGGATGAAGTGGCGGAGTACAAGCTGGAGAAGGTGCAGGAATTCATTGGCCGCGCGACAATAACTACTCACGATAGCAAAACACAAGGGCGACAGTTTAGTGTGCAAGACGTCATGCTTCACACCTATCATCCGGTTGAAGTTCGCCAATGCGGAGTATATGTCATAAGGGAATTTAATTACGATTTTAAACGATCAGAACCCCTGCCGGGTTTTCGGGTGGAGTTATGGCGTTATGAATACCCCGGCAGAGGAGAGAGGCTGCTCGATCTTGCGGGGTATGCCCCGGAAGCCAGAGGAGCAGCGGTTGTTTCCTATTCATACGACTTCCGCATCGATTCCCAGGAGCGCTACCTCGTCCTCGCGCGGGGCTACCTCGGCTCCCCCGACTTCGCGATCGTCATCAAAGACCTCAAGACCCTCGAGGACGTCTTCGTGTTCCCCATCGCAGAGGTCGCGAAGAAGAACCCCGACATAATCGGTGATGTTGGGTTTTATCAGGGATGGTCAAAAGACAGCAGGTATTTCTGGGCGGATTTCTTCGGTGGCGCTCCGGTATTCGGCTATGTCCGCATCGACAGCAACACCTGGACATACGATCTTTTTCCGGCTCCTCCGGACGTCTTGGGCGGCGACCAGTTGAACATCGAGACTGGTTGGCTCACCGTCCATCCCGGCAATATCTGGTTCGGGTTCGCAGAAGAGGATGAGGCGGAGAAGGCGAAACGTCGCGCTCAGGGCATCGGCACCGATCTCTACATCGAGAACCTCCTTACCAAAGAGCGCCTCTTCGTAGCCCATACCGACGAACCTCTTCACTACTTCAAGCCCAAATGGCTCTCCGACACCGAGCTTGAATACTTCCTCCCCGATGGAGAACGGAGGGTGTACCGGATTCCAGAGTAGAAGGGGACGATGCTGTAGACAACGGACCCCAGAAAGGATATAGTGGTTCCCATTATGGAACTCGTGGCGGAAAAACGAGAGGTCTTCGGCAGAGCCGTGCGGCAGTTGCGCATCCAAGGCCTCATTCCGGCCGAACTGTACGGGCATGGCCTTCCCAATCTCCACTTAAGCATTCCAGCGAAAGAATTTTTAAAAGTGCTCAAAGAGGCTGGCGAGAACACGGTGGTCACGGTGGTGGTCGGCAGCGAAAAACTTCCGGCGCTCATCTACGACGTAGCGCGCCATCCGGTTTCGGACGAGATCGTGAGCGTGGACCTCTACCAGGTCCGCATGGACGAGAAGATCAAGGCAGCCGTCCCGCTTGAATTCACGGGCGAAGCGCCCGTGGTCAAGGAAGCGCTCGGCGTGCTCGTGAAATCGATGCATGAAGTGGAGGTGGAGGCGTTGCCGGCAGACCTGCCCCGCGAGATCACGGTGGACCTTGGAGGGCTCACGGAACTTGGTCAGAGCATTTACGTCAAAGATCTTTCGGTTCCGGCCGGGGTGAAGATAGTGGTTGACCCCGAAACGGTGGTGGTGTCGGTAACGGAGAAGACAAGCGAGGAGGAGGAAAAGGCGGCGCAGGAGGCGGCAGCGGCGGTCGGCGTGGAGCAGGTGGTGGCGGAAACGGAAGAAAAGAAAGCGGAACGGGACGCCCAAAAAGAAGCCAGCTCGTCAGCTGAAGGATCAAGCGCAAAGGAGGTGAAAAAATAAGAGATGAAGTAAAATGAGGATAAGGGCAAAAGCCCTTGTTTCTCATGAACAACGACTTTACGCCGCCCAAACCCCGCGTGCTCCGGGACGTCAAGCGAAGAGGGGAGAGCTCATTCGCGCCGCTCCCGCCGCGCGTGAATCTGCACTATACGCGCGCGACCCGCGTGCCTCTTTTTCGCATCATCAAAACCGGCCTCGTTCTCATGGCATTCGTCTCGTTCATCTTCGGCTCGGTCTCGGCGCCGCTGAATCACGCGGCGCAGGGCGCGGGGCAGCAGGAGGAAGAGCGCAAGGTGCTTGAAACGCAGCTTGCCGAGCTCGAGAGCCAGATAACGCAATACGAGAAGACGATCGCAAGCTACAAGAAACAGGGCTCGACCCTGAAGTCGGAGATCGATCGGCTGAACGCCCAGGTCGCGAAGCTGAACCTCCAGATCAGGGCCATCACCCTCTCGCTCTCGCGGCTCAACGAAGAGATCTCGGCGACGCAGTCGAAGATCGGCGTCACGGAAAGCGACATTGACCAGAACAAGGAGGCGATCGGGAAGCTGCTCCAGGACCTCTACGAGCGCGAGGATACCGGCCTCATCGAGGTGATGCTTGCGAACCCGCGGCTCTCCGATTTCTTCGGCAATCTGAACAACCTTCTCGCGGTCCAGGACAGCCTTCGCGTGGCGCTCGGCAAGGTAGTGGCGCTCCGGAGCGAGCTTCTCGACCAGAAGGAGGCGCTCTCCGTCCAGCGGTCGGACGTACAGGCGCTCAAGGCGTATCAAGATTCCCAGCGTCAGGCGATCCAGAAAACGCGCTCGGATAAGGACAACCTTCTCCAGGTCACGAAGGGCCAGGAGGCGAAATACCAGGCCATTCTCAAAGAAACGCAGAAGACGGCCGCCGAGATCCGGAGCCGCATCTTCCGGCTCCTCGGAGGCGGTGAGCTGCCGTTCGGCGAGGCGGTGAAGTTCGCGCAGTTCGCGGAGCGCGCGACCGGCGTGCGGGCCGCTCTCATCCTCGCGGTTTTGACCCAAGAATCGTCGATAAACGGCGTGATCGGGGCGAACCTCGGCCGCTGCTACTACGACACCGCATGGAGCAATCCCGAGGGGCGCGTGATGCGCGCGAGCCAGGCCGCTTCTTTCGAGGAGATCATGAAGGAATTAGGCCTGAATCCAAAAACGACTCCCGTTTCGTGTCCTATTAACCGCGACGGCTCCTACGGCGGCGCGATGGGCCCGGCGCAGTTCATGCCAAGGACGTGGTGGGATGCCCAGGCGCAGACCGGATACAAAAACCGCGTGAGCGCGGTCACGGGTGGAAGCCCCGCCTCGCCCTTCAATAACGCCGACGCGTTCACGGCAACCGCGCTCTATCTTAAGGACGCGGGAGCGGCTAATGCTACGCTCTCGAAAGAACGCATCGCCGCGGCGAAATATTATGCGGGAGGGAACTATCAGCGTCATATCTGGGGTTACGGCGACTCGGTGGTGCGCCGCGCGGAAAGCTTCCAGGACGACATCGACGTCTTGAATGCGAATGTCTCGGGCAGGTAACAAAAAGAGCGGCTCCGAAGGGCCGCTCTTGTTGTTACGTTATGCGCTCTTCTGAAACGCTCTCACGACCGGGTCGAGATCGCCGTCCAAAATGGCTTCTATGTTGTGCCATTTCTTGCCGATCCGGTGGTCCGTGATCCTGTCCTCGGGGAAGTTGTACGTCCTTATTTTTTCCGCCCGCTCCATCGAGCCGATCTGCTCGCGGCGGATGTCGGCGACCGAGCCGACCGCCTGGCGTTGCTGTTCCTCATAGAGCTTGGCGCGGAGGACCTCCATCGCCCTTTCGCGGTTCTTATGCTGCTGCCGCTCGGTGCGGCAGGAGACGACGATGCCGGTCGGTTTGTGGAGGATGCGCACGGCGCTCTCGATCTTGTTCACGTTCTGCCCGCCGGGGCCGCCCGCGCGGGAGAAGGAGACCTCGAGTTCGCTGTCCTTGATCTCGAGCTGCTTGGCCTCCACGAGCGGCAGGATGGCGACCGAGGCGGTCGAGGTGTGCACGCGGCCTGATTTTTCCGTGCTCGGTATGCGCTGGACGCGATGCACGCCGAATTCATGTTTCAGCGCCTCGTACACGTCTTCGCCCGCGATCTCGGCAACGAAGGTCTTGTAGCCGCCTAAGGTGCCCGAGGTGGAGTCCGTCGCAACGAACCTCCAGCCGCGCTTCGCGGCGTAGCGCTGGTACATGCGCGCCAAGTCGCCGGCGAAGAGCGAGGCCTCGTCTCCGCCCGTTCCGGCGCGCACCTCAAGAATGATCCGCTGCATCTACCGCTTTTTATTCTTCGCTTCGCGCACCTTTTTGGCTGCCGCTGGCTTGGCGCCCGCGCGGCGCGTCTTGAAGCGCTCGATGCGCCCGCCGATATCCAAGAGCTTCTCCTTGCCGGTATAGAACGGATGGCAGTTCGAGCACACCTCGATGGCGATCTCAGGCTTGGTCGAGCCCATCGTGTGGGTTTTGCCGCAGGTGCAGGTCACCTTGGCGTTGGGGTAGTACTGTGGGTGGATATCCTTTTTCATAGTTCTTCACATTAAGGGATTGCCGCGATTTTTACAAGCGTCCCGCCTCTTTGACACAGAAAAGGCAGATGTTATAACTGGACTCAGCAAATTCAAACGGAAGAGGGGACTGCGATGAGAGCGAGAGCGTGCACGGGAAGAGAGCGCGTTGTGATCCGGTGGATCATCTGGGACATCGCGAACACCATTCTCCACTACCATTACGAGCTCGTGTTCCAGCGTCTCGCGCGGCTCACGGGCAAGGAGATACCCCGGATCAGGCACCTCATCGGCGGGGACTACTTTACGCCCGGCTCCCTGATCTACGACGCGGACGCGGGCCGTATCGGCAGGAAGAAGTTTATCCGCCTTCTCCGGAAGCGGCTCGGCATCGATTCGCGGATACCGAACAAGCGGCTTGCCTGGTGTTTCATGGACTGCTTCGAGCTGCCGAACGCCACGCGCACTCTCCTTCACTTCCTCGCGGACCACTACCGAATGGGGATCATCTCCAACATGAATCCCGTGCAGTGGCCGCACATCCGGGAGACGTTCCCGACTCTGCATGAGGACTCCGGCGTGTTCGCGTTCCATGTTCTCTCGTGCAGGGACAAGCTCGTGAAGCCCGACCTTCGGATCTACGCTCTGGCGTTCGGAAAAGCGTGCGCACAAAGCGAAGGCGCGCTCCTCCCCGGCGAATGCGTGTTCATCGATGACCGGGAAGAGAACGTGAAAGCAGCCGAGGAATTCGGCATGCGGGCGATACTCGCGGACGAGAGCGGTCCTTGGGGGATAGCCCGGAACCTGGCGGATCTGGGCGTGCTTCTCCCGCCTGCGGACTACTATCCTCCCCCTGTCGTTCCGCGCGTTCCGAGTCCGATCCGGGGCATGGCGTGAGCCATGCCCCTTCTCTTTGCCCGCAGGGACCCCGCTCCAGGCGGGTTGACAACGGGGGGGCTCTTCTTATAATGGATGGCAGACAAAGAAACCTAACACTCTCTGACAAGCGGAATGCGAGTGTTGGACATCCGCCCGATCCTTTCTTCGCGAGAGGGAAGCATCGGGCGGGTGTATTGTTTACTCCCTTACGGAGGACAAGGGCGCCCTGAACTTTAAAAAACGATACCTGGAAGAGAGTTTTTTTAGTTGTCCCAAGGAACAATCCGAAAGGTTGGTTGCGAGAAACTCGTTCGAGAGTGCTTCGCAATCGATCTTTCTTACAGAGGATTTGATCCTGGTCCAGGATGAACGCTGGCGGCGTGGATAAGGCATGCAAGTCGAACGGAACAAACAAGAAGCTCGCAGTGAAAGTCCGATGATAGCAATATCTGAAGTCCGGATCTTTGAGCGACGAATTTGTTTAGTGGCAAACGAGTCAGTAACGCCTTGGAACCTGCCCCGAAGACGGAAATAATTCGCCGAAAGGCGAACTAATGTCCGATAGTCTCGCAAGAGTAACGGGAACCCGCAAGGGAACCGCTTCGGGAGGGGCCTAGGTCCGATCAGCTAGTTGGTAGGGTAACGGCCTACCAAGGCTATGACCGGTAGGGGGCCCGAGAGGGTGTTCCCCGACGATGCAACTGAGACACGGTGCATACTCCTACGGGAGGCAGCAGTCGAGAATATTCGACAATGGGCGAAAGCCTGATCGAGCGACGCCGCGTGCAGGAAGAAGGCCTTCGGGTCGTAAACTGCGGTAGCAGGGGAAGAACTTCGGTGACGGTACCCTGCGGAAAGAGGCGGGTAACTACGTGCCAGCACCAGCGGTAATACGTAGACCTCGAGCGTTATCCGGATTTATTGGGCGTAAAGCGTGTGTAGGAGGTTCGGGAAGTCTGATGTCAAATCTCAGGGCCTAACCCTGAGGCCGCATTGGATACTGCCGGACTAGAGGATGTGAGAGGTTGATGGAACGCACGGTGTAGGGGTGACATCCGTTGATATCGTGCGGAACACCAAAGGCGAAGGCAGTCAACTGGAACATTCCTGACTCTGAGACACGAAAGCGTGGGGAGCAAAAAGGATTAGATACCCTTGTAGTCCACGCCGTAAACGATGCCTGCTGGCTGTTTCGAGTATCGACCCTCGGAGTGGCGAAGCTAACGCGTTAAGCAGGCCGCCTGGGAAGTACGAGCGCAAGCTTAAAACTCAAAGGAATAGACGGGGACTCGCACAAGCGGTGGAGCATGAGGTTTAATTCGATGTTGAGCGAGGAACCTTACCAGGGCTTGAAATTCTACTGAAGACAGTGGGAAACCATTGTCGTCTCTCAAGGACAGTAGAACAGGTGCTGCATGGTTGTCGTCAGCTCGTGTCTTGAGATGTTCCCTTCAGTGGGGTAACGAGCGCAACCCCTACCCAATGTTATATGTGTCATTGGGAACTGCCGAGCTAAGCTCGGAGGAAGGCGGGGATGACGTCAAATCCGCATGGCCCTCTGATGCCCTGGGCCACACTCATGCTACAATGGGCGGTACAATGGGTTGCCAAGCCGTAAGGCGGAGCTAATCCCATCAAAACCGTCCCCAGTTCGGATTGAGGGCTGCAACTCGCCCTCATGAAGCCGGAATCGCTAGTAATCGCGGATCAGCCTCGCCGCGGTGAATACGTTCTCGAGTCCTGTACTCACCGCCCGTCAAGCCAAGGGAGCCGGGAATAGATGAAGTTCGCTTCGGCGGATCAGTCTAAGTTCGGTGACATGGGCTAAGTCGTAACAAGGCACGCGTAGCGGAAGCTGTGCGTGGATCAATTACACAACAAAAGAAAAACGGTTTTCGTCGAGGAGCCGCAAGTCTCGACGTTTTGGGACAACGAAAAAAGCTCTTACCAGGAAGTAGAGGAGGACCCGCCCAAGGGCCCTTCTTTGCGTATCGGCAGGGTCCCGCTATAATAAGCACGACAGGCCCTACGGCGTCTGCCGGGGTTGCATTGAACGCGAATTATATGGCAGAAACATCGACGATCCTTTTGGTCGAGGACGACCCCTTTCTCTCGGCGCTCCTCAAGACCCGTCTCCAGAACGAGGGGCTTACCGTCGTACATGCGGTTGACGGCCAACAGGCGGTCGAGATCCTTAAGGCCTCGAAACCCTCGCTTATCCTGCTCGATCTCATTTTGCCCAAGAAATCGGGTTTTGAAGTGATGGAAGCGATCCAATCCGATCCTGAGCTCAACAAGTCGCCCATTATCATCATCTCGAATCTCGGTCAGGAGAGCGACGTCCAGCGCGGCAGGGAACTGGGCGCGATCGAGTACTTCGTGAAGGCCAAGACCTCCATTGACGACCTCATCGTGAAGATCCAGCAATTTCTTACCGGAGCGCAGCAATAAGGGAAGCGGATTGACGCGGCAGCCTGTCTTCCGGTAGGATGGGGAACGCTATGGCATTGAGCAAAGAAATTCTAGAGAGGATCAAGCCCGGCGCGAAAGTGCGCGTCTTTGAGCGCACGACGCCGTTTACGGGCATTGTGCTCGCGAGAAAGCACGGCAGCGAGATCGGAGCGACCTTCATGGTCCGCGCGCAGGTTGCGGGCGTGGGCGTGGAAAAGGTGTTCCCGATCAACTCGCCGGTCATCACGAAAGTGGACATTATTTCGAGCCCGAAGAAAGTGCACCGAAGCAAGTTCTACATGCTTCGCAACCTCTCGCAGAAGAAGATCCGCCAGAAGCTCGGCGTTTCTTGAACTTCACGATCGACCGCGCATAGCGGCTTGAAAACTCACACGAGCTTCCTCATAATGGGGTAGCATTTGCGCGGGTGGCGAAACTGGTAGACGCACTACCTTGAGGTGGTAGCGCCCGCAAGGGCTTGGAGGTTCGAATCCTCTCCCGCGCACCACGTGAAGAAAGCACACAAGCTGGCAATTCAATATACGCTCATTGCGCTCCTCCTTATCGGAGGCGGCTGGCTCTTGTGGCGTTACATCGCCTCACTTCCGGAGATTAAGGCCGAGGACATCATCTCGCGGAGCGGACTGCACTGGCATCCGGAGCTGGTGATCTCCATCAGGGGCGAACGGCGGACAATTCCCGCGGATATCGGCCTTGGCGCCGTTCACGAACCCACCCATACGCATGCGGAGGACGGCGTGGTTCACCTGGAGTATGCAGGCCTGGTGCTTCGGGAGAATACGCGCCTCGGCGAGTTCTTTCGCATCTGGGGCAAGACCTTCACTAAGGATTGCGTCTTCGAGTACTGCAACGGACCGGAGGGAAGGGTGACGATGACGGTGAATGGCACTCCGAACGAGGAGTACGGCGATTATGAGATGAAAGACGGCGATAAGGTCGAGATCCGCTACGAGTGAACATAGCTTGACAGCTCTGATATACTAAGAATATGAAGAACATCACCATTTACAGCACGCCGTCCTGCATGTACTGCAAGATGGCGAAGGCGTATTTTGCCGAGAAAGGCGTGCAGTACGTCGATAAGAACGTGGCGGTGGACGAGGCCGCGCGGGAAGAGATGGTCAAGAAGTCCGGCCAGCTCGGCGTGCCGGTGATCGACGTGGACGGCACGCTCGTCATCGGCTTCGACAAAGAGCGGCTCGCCGCCCTCATCGGAAAATAAAACAACAGCCCCGCATGATGCGGGGCTGTTGTTTTATTCCTCTTCGGGTCCGCCCTCTTCTCTCGTGTCTCCGATGAGTTCCGCTTTCCGCTTATCGAACGCCTCGAGAACTTCATCGAGACGCATGGTGCCGTTCAGCACCTTTGCTTCGATGAGTTTTTCGATGACCTTTTCGGCGCGGTCGATGTGAAGCGCTTCCTGAAGCGAGTCCACGGCGTCCTTCATGAACATCTCGTGTGCCTCGCGGTCCACCGCGTCCATCGCCGGCGGCTGCGGCTCTTCGGGTCCTCGTAATCGTTCCATAGTTCCGTTAGTATAACGTGCGAACGGCGGCGTGGCAACGGGCTTTTACCATGAGGATCATACTGCATATCGATATGGACGCATTTTTCGCCGCCGTCGAGGAGCGCAACCGGCCGCGCCTGAAGGGCCTGCCGATCGTAGTGGGGGCGGACCCGAAAGGCGGGAATGGCCGCGGCGTGGTTTCGACTGCGAACTACAAGGCCAGGGAATACGGCATTCATTCGGCGATGCCCATCTCCGAGGCGTGGCGCCGCGCGAAGAAGGCGGAGATCGAAGGCAAACCGCGCGCAGTTTTCATCGGAGGCAGCTTTGGAGAGTACGACAAGGTTTCGCGCGCCATCATGGGCCATGTGCGGGCTTCAGGACAAGGATTCGAGCAGACGAGCATTGACGAGGCCTATCTCGATGTTTCCCGTCTCGGAAATTACGAAGCGGCGATAGCGCTCGCGAAAAAGATCAAGGCGCGGATACGGCGAACGCAAAAACTCACGTGCTCCGTCGGCATCGCCCCGAACAAGATGGTTGCGAAGATCGCTTCGGACATGCAAAAGCCGAACGGTCTCACGGTCGTGCGGCCGGCGGAGGTTCAGAGGTTCCTGGATCCGCTTCCCGTCCGGAAGATCCCCGGCATCGGCCCCAAGGCCGAAGTGGAGCTCACAACAATGGGCGTGCGCACCGTGCGTGACATGAGGGAATTGCCCAAGACGGAGCTTCTCGAGCGCTTTGGCAAGTGGGGCGAAGGGATGTGGGAGAGCGCTCGCGGGATCGACGAGAGCGAGCTGGTCGAAGAGCACGAGGCAAAGTCGGTCGGCGCCCAGGAGACGCTCGAGGAGGACACGCTGAACTCAAACACGCTCGTGCAGCTCCTCTCGAAGCTCGCGAAGGATGTGTATACGGAGGCATCTGGAGGGGACGTGCCGTTTCGCACCGTCGCGATCACTGTGCGGTTCGCCGACTTCGAGACCAAGACGCGGGCGCATACCGTCCTCGGGAAGATAAAAAGCGAGAAGGAGTTTGCGGGCGAAGCGCTTAAGCTTTTCCTTCCGTTTTTGGATAAACGCGAGAATCCGAAACGCAAGAACATCCGTCTTATGGGCGTCCGCGCGGAGCACTTTCTCCACCAACGGCCGTTGTTTTGAACTGCTATACTTTAGGAAATCTCATGAAACGGCTTCTGTTCACGCTGCTCTTGGCGTTGCCTCTTCTTGTTTCCGCCCAGACGGCGCCCGACCCGGCGCGGCAGATCATCGTTCTTACGAATCAGCTGAACGCTTTGCGCGCTCAGCTGTTTCCTGCCGAAGACGACTTCGCGTTCTCCCGCGACCTCTCGGCGGGGCAGAGAAACGATGGGGACGTGAGGCGGCTGCAGCAGCTCCTGGCTTCGCTGGGACTGTTTTCTGATG
>Ga0209542_10013866_pt1 | contig 13801 bp, 17 predicted proteins | sample RifCSPhighO2_01_FD_184028 | JGI IMG/M metagenome (GOLD analysis project Ga0209542, IMG submission 184028) | Soil microbial communities from Rifle, Colorado - Rifle CSP2_plank highO2_0.1 (SPAdes) (version 2) | ecosystem: Environmental > Terrestrial > Deep subsurface > Rock core/Sediment ...
TCTAAACTATCTTCAGAAGAAACAATATAACCTCCTATTTCTCCATACTTTCCTTCTTGAAATTGAGTGTCTAAAATAAAGTGTAACTGGTTTTGGATATGATCAGATAAGTCACCACTAAAATGGGGGCGCAATTTTTCAGCTACCAGTCGTTTTTCTACTTTCCTTAACACCCCTAAAGCAGCCTTACGTTCTTCCTCCTCAACCATACCATGATTTTTCTTAGATTTTACTTATTTCTTCCCTATATACCTTATAACTTTTCCATCCGCCATAAGCCGACATCTATCAGCTGCACTGGCTTTTCATGGAATTTGAACACGGCTTTGATGGGAAATTCATATCGCCATAAATCAGTGATCAGAAAACCAAAATCTTTACATATCGCTTCCACAAACTTCTGAGTAGACCATTTATGCATACTGTATACTATCGGCGCGGTAGCGAAGGCTTTCTCTAAGAATTTTTTATCAGCGTGTTCTTGTTTGGTGCCAAAAGGAGGATTTTGCACTACGATATCTGCTTCCCCATCAAAAATGCTGAAATCATGAGCGATAAATTCTGCCTGGCCTATTTCATATTCTCCTTTTATCGTTTCGTAATTCTGCTGGCAGATTTGGATGGTTTCAGGATCTTTGTCGATGAGAATAATTTTCCGCGCTCCCAGCAAGAGAAGACCGATGCCGATGATTCCCGGACCAGAACCGGCATCTACAATTGTTTTTCCAGCCACTTCTCCTTTCAGGGCCATGTTCCAAACCCATTCTGCAGCGATATGGCTGGGAGTAGGATATTGTTCTAAGGTTAAAGAAGGTTTTTCAAAACTCTTCAACTTGCTAAGGATGACTTCCAGGTCGCGTTTGGAACGGATAGACATGATAAACAAGATTAAAAGCCACTATAAATATGTTATCGTTCAATTATAGTAATTGTGAATTATTTTCGAATGTTTGTTCACAATTACTAATAGCAAATGTGTGTAAAAATAGTCGAATAATTAACACATTAGCTATATTCTAAAGCATTCTGAGCAGTTCTCTTTAAGGAGCTAGCTGTGACCGATGGTCCACCCAGCCATATTTTGACATTTCTTCGACGACAGATTCGGAGAGATTTACTTTTTCTTACTTTCTCGTCTATATTTTTTCGCGCCCGCAGAAAAATAACTCCTTTAAATGCTTTTCTAAAAAGAGTAGGACTATTGTTTAGTAACAGTATGATCAAAAACAGAAAGCTATTTAAATTTCAAGAATTACATTTTGCTTGGGTTGGTAGAGGAAAAGTGTTTTGCTTTTTCGTTGGGTTGTTAAAAAGAGAGTTTTAATACTCTTCAGGTGAAGAAAATAATGAACAAGGAATTTACTGCCATCCGTAAAATGCTGGAAGAACATCTTGCTGCCATCAATGACAATACCGCTGAAGTTCAGGCTATGTTTGATTTTCTTCAAGAGCTGGAGATTAAAGTCGAAAAAGTCTCCCGGCGTCTTGATCATACTCAATTAAGTTTAGGCATCCCTAAACCAAAAATGAGTATCGCTCCTTTAAATCAGGTTGAGCGTAAATTATTCTTAATTTTATATACCGGGGAATCTTTGATGACCTATCAAGAGATCTCTGAGAAAGCAGAGTTGTCTGTTTCAGTGATTCCGGAATGTATTTCTTCTTTGATCCAAAAAGGAGTTCCTTTCAGAAGATCTTTCTTTGAGAATCAATTGTTTGTAGGATTGGAACCAGGCTTTAAAGAATTACAGGCAAAAGAGAATATTGTAAACCTAAGTTTGCAGAGTTTTATGGAATAAATATTTAAAGTAGGCTCTTTTCTAATTAAGTAATGAAGCAAACATTATCTGGAGCAATTGCCTTACTTTTTACCGGATGTTCTGAACCAGAACTACTTGCCAAACATTTCTCCCAAGTAGAAGAAAATGCGGTGCAGTTTGAAGCCAGAGCACAGCAAATAGAACAGCAGCAACAGAAAAATATTGTTGATTTAATACAAAAATTAAAGCAAGAAGGTGAATATCGAGAGAGTTATGCGTGTCTTCTTCAAAAAGAGGCTTCGCCGTTAACATCTGATATAAAAGATAATTTATGTTTATTAGAAAATGACCCAAGTAATCATTACTATGCAAAATTTGAAGATAAATTATATTATCAATGGGAAGTATTCCTACATGATTTTGGAGAAGGCAAGGGAGAAATCTTGGTTATTGGATTTAATCATCGATTAGAATATGACCTATTTTCAAAGAGAAAGAGATATGGGAAAGAGCAAGGATATTCAATTATTGATTATATTTCTGATTTCCAAATAGATAAGGCTAAAAGATGGGAATTTCAAGCAGATGTTTCTCTTATTCACGATGATGATGACCCCGATAATCCCGAAGATATAATCTGCAAAAATGCCTCGGAGATTGAGAAATTTGGTCTTCCCGATAATTACCGCCTTTTTGAGCATGGTGGATGCTTGGAATCAAAAAGCTACGGATTGCCTTTTGATTCTTCAATAAGAACAATCTATTCCACTCTAGTCTCAGAAACACTTAGAGCAATGGGTGGCTCAAAACCAGAATTACCATTACAATTTATCGATGCCTGGGAACAGCTTAAGATTAACGAACAAAAGTTGAAAGATATTTCCCACTAAATTGATTAGTTAAACAACATACTTCCCTTCTTTCATAATTTGCCTATCACCGATAAAAACATTCTTAACTTTACAGAAAATATCGATATGGTACTTCTGGTACACTTTACGGCCTAATTTCTTGGCGTACATGGCATGTTTCAATCCTAACGAGAAGTGCATTCCGGCAAAGCGTTCAAAGGCAGTAGGTTCATGTAAAGTCTTTCCAAAACCAATGCCTAGATTCAAGCCAAAACCTATTTCACGCACTTGTACTGCCCCATTAACTTCTTCGGTCTTTATGCGTTGTAAAATATCTTCAAACTGTGCCGGACCAGTATGTCCAATCACGCAGCCATCTTTGATCTGCACTGCAAACGGTTCACAAAAATACGTTTTATGTTCCAGAGTGGGAAAGCCAAATACTAATACAGAGCCATTCATTTTATCTAATTCTTTTGCTTCAGTAAATATTTCGCCGATAGGAAAACCGGCTGCGATAATGGCATTCTCTGAGAAATCTCCGGTATTCTTCAGCGCTTTTTCAAATGCTGAATTGATTTCCAAAACTAGATTGTTCCCATTATCTCCTGATTCTATGCGTAATTTTTGATTTTGCTGCAGTAATTTTTCAATTTTAGTGCTAGCTTTAACATAATACGGCGTGTCATAATGTAGGGAATCGATATAATTCTGAATTTCATCATCAGTATTCAAAGAAAGCCGCGCATGTTCGATTACCATATGTCCGGCTCGGAATAAGTCAGCGCGCAAGCGATGTTTAGTCATGCGAAAAGAAAGGCTTTGGACTAAAATGACTAAAGAATGAGGCGGCAGGAATGCAACTGCTTCTTCAACAACGGATTCTGGAACAGTGGGAAAATTGATGATTTGGTGCGGATTGCTTTGAATTTCTTGGCTGTAGGTTTCGCCTAAGAGTTTTGCCAAGGCACAATCCTGATCGTGAATTAAAAAAATAAAGCAATCTTTACTGATGCGATAATTCTGGTGCAGGATGTTGTGGAGATGTTCTTGGAGTTGAGACATGTAGTACTATTTGATGAGTGAATTAAAAATGTTCTTGTGAGAAAAATGTTATCTTAACTTCCAGAAATAATAGCTCCAAATCCCACAGAATAAGCCAAATACTAACGCAATTGGCCACAACAACACTGGCGCGCCCTGCCACAATGATAATAACAATCCAGCAACTGCGCTGACAGACCAGATTATTTTGAGCTTTAGCAATGCTTTGTATGTTCCGGCTGATTCAGTACGACTGAGCAAAGAAATGCCGCCAACCGCAAATAATGCAGCCGCAACCAAACGTCCAGTAACTGGATCAACAACTGTAAATCCAAAGAAAGATAATAACCACGCAGGCGCTATGAACAATGGAATGGCAAAGAGATAATCAATAACGAAATGGATTGCAAACCAAGTGCGTAATGAGCTGGGGACTTGTTTCATGGATAAAGGAAGTTAGAAATATATTTAAACTTACGGATATTGAAAATATACTATGAAAAGAGCAATTCTTGGTTTAGCTGCGTTGGTTGCTTCAAGTTGCGCAAGTACATCTAAAGAAATTGTAATGAGGGGATATAAGCCTCATGATGAGATAGTAATTGAAAAATATGTTGAAGTATGCTTAAACTTTCCAGGGGGGTATGCGCTGTACGTTACTCCTTTAGGTAGTGAACCTCATTTCTCAGAAATAGCCCACGTTGATGACGTTCTTAAAGAAAAAACAGATTGTCATCTTTCTGTCTATTTTGATAGAAGACAAAGAAACTTAAAATATATTCTGGAAAGAGGAGATCCACAGTTTTTTGTAGAAACATTTTTTCCAGAACCAGAGTATGCAAGGATATATCCTTACAATTCAGATAAGGAATGAACTAATTCAACTTTGATTAAAACTTCTCGTTTCTTAATATTTAGTTTAAACTTAAAAGAAAAAAGAATAGCGTGTTTAAATTTCAATTTAATCTAAATTATTTAATCCCTGGATGTTTTAAGCAAAATGATTAAGTTTCATGGAGAAGTAAGTAGTAAAATGTTTAAATTTTTCACGTTACTTTTTTCTGTTTTGAGCCATAACAAATGTTTAACCAACTTCCACTAAAATTCTTTGCGCGCTGAAGCCTGCCAATTTTATCAAAACAAGCCCTTAGACTAATTACGTCACACTTTTCGTATAATGTGACTTAAAATGTAACAAAAATAGCTAAAAAAGTAACATTTAAATAATCTGTTACATTTCTTGACAGAATGGTGGATGTAAAAGAAGGAAAAGAAGTACGAGTCAGAAAAGCACATGCTCGCAGTGAGTTTCATCTAACTGAAGAGCAAATCAAATTATTGATTCGGCATGCTGACAAGCTACGTGACAAAGTGATCATCAAGATGCTGGCCTACTGCGGCCTGCGGCGCTTTGAGTTGGCTAAGATCAAGATTGAAGACATCAATTTTGAAACGCGCAAGATCCAAATCAGGGGGAAGAAAGATATTGATAGGTTGGCAACAATCTTTTCAGATCAATTATTAGAAGATTTGAAGATTTATATCCAATACGTCTTAGATAATGCTAAGAAAGGATATCTTTTTCCTGCTGTTTCCAGCTTAAACGCGCAGGGACATATAACACCGACACAAATCAATAGGATTGTCGCGCAAGCCGGCCATAAAGCCCATTTAAGCAACCCCATTCCGGAGTTGAAGAATATCAACCCGCACATCTTTCGGCACAGCTGCGCGCGAATTTTAAAGGATAAAGGCATAAGTTTAGAGGTTATCCAGAAAGTTTTGGGACATTTATCATATAAAACAACCATGGATTTGTACGGAACAAAAAGTATTGGGGATATGGATAAGGAATTGAAAGAGAAAATTGGTGACATCTTTGGATAAATGTTATAAGCAGAGATTACATAGTTTTAAAACATAATATATCCATTAAACCCAATATTTTTATGCAGTGGTTCTGAAAATTTACAAAAATGAGTAAAGGATATTAGAATAAAATATTTAGTTTTTGATAGTAATGTCTCTCTTGATTTTTATTTTAACTCTTAAGTGACAAAATTTATAAATCAACTAGTTTTTTGAAACAACTATGGTTAATGACTTTGCATATCAGGAAAGACGTGATCTTTCTCATCTAACTGAAAACTATGGACTCACCACACAACGCGAGGATCTTACCGTATTGTTTATTGTTAATGGTTTGGTGCGGCCTGCTCAACGAGTGTATGAACTTTCTATCACTCTAGAACCAGTACCTTTCGAACATGATGAAGAAGCTTGGAGAGAAGCAAGAAAACTCCTTACAAAAGAAGGAAGAATTGATCTTATTGCAGGGATTAATCCTCTTACCAAATGCATGGGCTGGACCAGTACTAATGATAGTTTAGTAAGCCCACTTTTAGATGTAGGCGAGGGAAAATTAAGAACGAAAACATTTTATCTATCTCCACCGTACTGGATTAATAATCTTAGCTACCTAGATTTTACGCTATCTATTGAAGGTAGTAGAAGAACTGAAGCTAGGATAACTGTGGCAAATAGGTTGCCTGCTTTAACTGATCATCCAAAATAATTATCCATCTTTTCTTCCTGCAGCTCTTCTGCCTTGCCGCTCTTCTGAGTGATGCCTTTTAATTTCTCTTCAAACATTTTTGCTTGAGCCAAAAGAGGCTTGGGATCTATTTTCAAGCCAGTATAAGCATCTAAGGCTTTAATTATTTCGGCAGCGGCTCGACTATCAGGAAGGCCACTCTGCGCCTCAGCGAAGAAAGCGATCACGGGAATTTTTAAGCTTCTGGCCAGCAAGGCGCCTGTCACACCGACGACAATTCCTTCGCTCAGTGGACTGGCTATAGCAGATAATTTTTTGCTGTATGCACCATTCTGGGTGGCGTAATAAAATATTTTATTTCCAGGATTAGGGCTGCCTACGCCTTCTAATGAGACTACTTCTTTTGCGGAAAGTTCGTCGGCAAGCTCTTCAATCATTTTAGATAATCCCCATCCAGTATTTTTTCCGATGTTAATAGCATGCACTAAAACTAGGTTATACTGTTTATTATAATGTAGAGATACCGGTTCAATTACTTTATTTTGGTGTATGGCAATCATAGCCGGAACTTCATCCATTTCAATGATACCTATCTTTTCAGTCTCTAGATGATCCATCAAGAATTCAATAGCGATAGTTCCGATCAATCCGAAACCAGGGAATCCTTCAATAATAGTTACATTCTTTGGTTTTTTGGTAAGAACTAATTTCATTAACATCACCTTTTTTGATAATGGAGTCAGATAATAGTGATGTTTTTAAGGTTTTCTAATCTTTAATTAGTATAAGAATTCATCACTTCAAACATTTGCCCGCATTTAGCCCGCTCGATGATCCTTCGCTCCCGTTCATTTACTTTGATTCTTCCTCCCTGCATTTCGCCAATGTGGATCTGATCTAAACCAATAGTGGTTTCTAAGCCATGCGCATTACAAAAATCTGCTGCTCCAAAGTTGGCCTGCGCAAGTTGAGCATAGCCAAAGTTTGCGTATTGAAAACTTGATCCTATGAATTGTCCTTTCTGCAGGTATGCTCTGCGGAAACTAGTGGAATGAAAATCGCTAAAGGGAAAACTTACCACATAATTTGCGGAAGAGGTGAAAATAATATCATCAAAAAGAGCATTTCTGAATTGAGAATGGTCAAAAGAACAACCGCTAAAAGAAGCTCTGGTGAAATCAGCATAATCTGCAAGCATATTGGTTATTACTGCTCCTCGAAGATTGAAATTCACATGGTGAAACTCTGAGTGTGCTAGGTTTAGTGGGCTATAATATAACGCTTGGTGTTTTTTTAGGTATGCTTTTAATGCTCCTACTGCATCTCTCTCTTGAGAGAAATCAAAACCTTCTTCCAGTTTTATACCTGAAAGGTCACGTTCATTATTTTGGACTATTTTTCCAATAAATTCTAGTCCAGACATCGGAATTTTTCTTTCAACCATACCATAATTTTCCGGCAGCTAGTTTATAAGAATTGTGCATGAAATGGCTTTTGTATTTCTAGTGCACGAATATTTTTATAGTCCAGAAGCTCCCATAACAAAGATGAAGCTTACCAGAACCCAGCGTTTAATTCTCTTTGCCTTAGGAAAGTTTTATCTTTCATTAAACCAGCCGTTAGTTGAAAAGCCAGTGCAGGTAAGAACATCTAAAATTGCCTTCATTGAACACTTACTGGGAGCAAAGATCGTTTCCAAACAAGAGCGGGCGTTGTATCAGAATTTGGAAACTTTAGAAAACAAAAAATTGATTTCTTACCATAATAAGATGATCATGTTTACGGAATCGGGGTTGAAAGAACTGGAGAAGATCAGCAGGGAGATCCAACAGTTCATTGATTTAGAAAAATATTTCCAGCAAGAGAGACCGAGAGGAAAATTGCAAACTATGATCAGGAGTTAAGTTTCTCTATCGAACGCTGCAGATTTTTTCGAGCTGATTCTTCATATTTTCCCCTAAAGAAATCAGTTGAATAGATATTGTCTCGCTGCAGAAAGCCACTTAAAATTTCGCTTCTTCCTTTTTTGAAATCATCATCTTCTACCCAGCTATATTCTTCGCGAACATCTAATTCATATTCATCAAATTCTGCTTCTGGTTTTCCCAAGATGGACAGATCAATATCGACCAGATATTTTTCATTCTTTTTTTGAGGGATAAATTGATGTTTAGTAGCTAAAACTAAAGAAGCTACTTCATCAATAAAAGTATTATTTACGCCTGCACTGCCTAGCCGTTGCTGCGCTAACTCTGCGCTTTTTTCCTCATTGCCTGGTAACTTACTTTGGTATACTGCATCGTGATACCATAGCGCCATTTCTACATGATCGGGATTCTCAATTATTTTTCGTGCACTATCTACTTCTCGCAGCAGGTGAGCAATATGTACAAAGTTGTGATAAGTCCTGGATGGTTCTCCGTACAAAGACAACAGCTCGTGATATGCTTCTGGTGGATTTCCTTTTGCACCGATACTGTTCCAGAGCGCATTCCATCTTTTTTGTAACCCCTTGTTTTTGATCAGAACTTTGTTGTACACGTTTCTGGGAACATATTCTTCAATAAAGTTCTCCCATCCATTTGGACCAACTAAACCTTTAACGAAGCTGGAACTGACTTCCGCTAATTCCCGGGGTGGCATCAGAAAAGGTGTAGCAATATTTGGCTTGAAATCTGCGTTGATGTTCCTCATTCTTCTTTCATAATCAAAATCTGCTTCGCTTCTTATACCTCGTAACATGTATTGTGCACCTATCGAGTCAGCATAATTGACCAGATATTCATTTTCAAACGAAGCAACTTTAACGTTAGAAAACGCTCTGGTTGACTTTCGTAACATCTCCAACCTTTCATCAAGAGAAAAAGAATACTTTTTATCCGGATTGACGCCTATGGCAACCACCAATCCATCAAATAATTTTGCCCCTTCTTCTATCATCCAGAGATGTCCTTTGGTAAGAGGGTCAAAACTTCCGGCGTAGACTGCAGTTTTCATGGAAAAAGTACAAAATATAGAGAAATGCGTTGATTGGTGTAAAATAATAACGCATTTCTAATATATCCCTTTGCTAAATTAATACACTAAATAACGCAAAGGTCTATAGATCGTTTAAATATTTAATGCAATAGACTTCTTAAGAGAGTTTTTCTAAAGCCTTGTAGATGACAAACAACCACAATAACCCCATCACATATCCGCCGATGACGTCATACAAAGAATGGACCTTGAGCATGATTCTGCTTAGACCAACTAGCAAGATAATGAGAACATTCCCACCAATAAAAGTATTTCTCACTGCTTTATTCTCTATTTTTTTATAAAATAAAAAGATTAACAGAAAATAAAAAATTACTGCGCTCATGGCGTGCCCGCTGGGAAAGCCATATCCTTGGATAGGAATAAGAGCATCGGCAGGGCGGGGTATTTGCAAAAGTTCTTTCAGGATTTTGTTTAAGACAACCCCGCCAGGATAAGCTGCTAAAAACAGAATTATATTTTTATATTCTTTTTTGTAAAGTAAATAGATAATCAAAATTATGGAACCAAAAACCAATAAATTCCTGTCCGTCAAAGACGAGAGAAATATCCAAAACTCTACAGAAGGCATTTACCACTCATCTCCTTTGGCTTTTTGATCCCCATCACTTTTAAGATAGTTGGCGCAACATCGGCTAATCCGCCTTTTTTCAATCTTCCTTTACCGTTCACAATTACCAATGGGACTTTGTTGGTGGTGTGCGAAGTCACATATTTTCCTTCCATATTTTCGCAGTTGCCGTGATCTGCGGTAATAAAAATGATTCCCGGAAATCTTTTGACAATCCTTCCGATTTCCCTATCAATAATTTCTATAGCTTTAACTGCCGCTTCAATATTACCAGTATGCCCGACCATGTCGGCGTTGGCAAAATTCACCACAAAGAAATCATGTTCAGCAATATTCTGCAGCAAGGCATCGGTAATCTGTTTCGCTTTCATTTCCGGCATTTTGTCATATGTTTTTACTTTTTTTATACTTTGGATATGAATCCTTTTCTCGTGCGGAAAAACACATTCGCATAAACCGTTAAAGAAATAGGTGACATGCGCCCATTTTTCCGTCTCAGCGATGCGCAATTGGGAAATTCCCTTGCTGGAAATAACTTCTCCCAGCGTTTTCTTTGGAACGATAGGTGGAAAAGCCACTGGAACTTTTACTAAGGAATCATACTGAGTCAGGGAAACAAATTTCAGGTCGATAATTCTTTTTCTTTGGAATTCTTTGAATTTTCCCCAGACAAAAGCGCGAGTCAATTCTCTAGCACGGTCGGAACGGAAATTGAAAAAGATGACTGAATCATGTTCTTCAACTACGCACTTATTCGTTAGAATTGTCGGTTTGATAAACTCATCAGTTTCTCCTCTTTGGTATGCGTTATGTAATGCTTTGATAGGATCAGTGATCCCTTTTCTGCCGATGCAATCAACCATGCATTCATATGCTTTGTGTTCTCTACCCCAGCGGTTGTCACGATCCATGGCGTAAAATCTGCCCATCATGGTGGCAAGCTGTCCTACGCCAAGCTCTTTCATTTTCTGTTGCAGCTGTCGAATATACTTTTCAGCAGAGTTTGGAGCACTATCGCGGCCGTCGAGAAATGCATGCACATAAACTTCCTTTATTCCATGTTGTTTTGCCAGTTCCAGCAGTGCAAACAAATGATCGATATGAGCATGCACTCCTGAATCACTTAACAAGCCCATCAGATGTAATTTAGTCTTGTTTTTCTTGGAATGTTTGATCGCTTCTAGCAATGCTCTATCCCTGAAAAAAGAACCATTTTTGATTGCGTCGTTTATTCGTACCAGATCTGTATCAGTAATTCTTCCTGCGCCTAGGGTTAGATGTCCAACTTCAGAATTGCCGATCACGCCTTCAGGAAGGCCAACTGCTTCCCCAGATGCTTTGAGAAGCGTATGCGGATATCGTTTCCATAATTGGTCAAAAACTGGAGTTTTTGCTGAAGCAATTGCATTCGCTTTTTTTTCTTTTCTATATCCAAACCCATCGAGGATAAGTAAGAGTACTTTTTGCATGGTTGAGGGATTATTTTTAGGTAGATAAAGGTTACGAAGAGGATAGAGCCAAAATACTTATAAATAACCCCTATTTCAAGTTCAAAGTTACGCACTAATACTCAATATGGTGATCTAATCATGGCAAAACAAGTTGTTGAAACGATGGTCGAAGGCGGTAAAGCTACTGCTGCGCCTCCCCTTGGACCAGCATTAGGACCTACCGGCCTCAATATCGGCCAGGTAGTGATGGAGATTAACAAGAAGACTGCTGACCTTAAGGGTATGCAGGTTCCAGTTAAAGTCATTGTCGATACGGAGACAAAGACCTTTACAATTGAAATAGGGACACCTCCTGCTTCGGCCCTGATCAAAAAAGAAGCAGGCATCGAAAAAGGCGCAGGAAACCCGCTTACCGACAAAGTTGCTGATCTGAAAATCGAGCAGGTTATCAAGATCGCTAAAACTAAGCAAGATTCCCTTTTAGGATCTACCATGAAAGCAAAAGTACGCGAAATCGTTGGAACTTGCCAATCTATGGGTATTTTGGTTGAAGGAATGACTGTACCAGAAGCTCTTCAAGCTATTGCAGACGGCCAATTTGACAAGGAAATCGCTTCAGGGAAAACCGAACTTACAGAAGAAGAAAGACGCGAACAGGAAGCAGAGAAGAAGCGCTTGCAAGAGGATATCGAGAAGCGGCGTGCTGAGTTTGAAGCTAAAGCGAAAGAGATCCTCAAGCTCTTTGAAGCAGATCCTAAGAAAGCTAAGAAAGCCATGGTCGATGCTGGTATTCCACAGCAGATCATCAAGGAGCTTGCTCCAGTCGAGGAGAAGAAAGAAGCTGCTCCCGGCGCTAAGAAGAAGTAAGTTTTGTTTATTTTATTCTTTTTATTATTTATTTTATTCTAGGGTTTTTGTAATAGAAAACATTAAAAGTGATTGAGTCTAATCCTATTTATGAGCGAATTTTGTCAGATTATAATCAGTGCAACTAGCAAAGAAGAAGCTGATAAAATTTCTGATGCATTAGTTACAAAAAAATTTATTGCTGGCTCTTTGATTATTAAAGGTCCCTCTAGATATTGGTGGAATGGGGAAATGGTTGAAAAAGAATATTTTAATGTTCAAGCTTTCTCAGTGATGAAACACAAAGATGCAATTATAAGTGAAGTCAGAAAAGTTCACTCAGATCAATGCCCAATAATTGCATTTTCAAGTATAGATGGGAATAAAGACTTCCTTGATTGGATTAAAGAATCTGTTCAATAAGAATCAAAGTTATCTTCTTCTTAATTTATCCAACTCATCAATCTCTGCTTTCTTGATTTCTAACAGAACTTGAGATAATCTTTCTAAAAGCACGCCTACATTTTTGGTTTTCTGCAGCTGCTTGACTAAAAGCCCGATGATGATGATGGATTCTATCAGCAGGATGAATATGACTACACCGAAGATTAGAAGTACTTCAATTAAAGGAACGTCTACCCCGCCTACTAAAACCATTTTGTCACCGTTTTATCCATTGAATGTTTTTTCGTATTAAAAAGCTTTCTACTTACTATGACTTTATCTCAACTTTATTTTCAGCTACAACAACTCCTTTTTTGTTAAAGATTTTTGTGACTACTTCGTACTCTGAAGGAAGGTCTGTATCGTACTGAGCAGCGATTAAGGCTCCCTTCTCCATATTGACCGTGTAAGGGCCCAGGATTTCATTATATTTATTTTTTGAACTGCCGGCAAAGAAGAATGGAAGCTTCATTTTTAGCGGGAGTTCAAGAGCAGTTTTAATCTTTTTGGCATTTACATTCATCTCCACCGCAAATGTCTCTGTACCGCCTTGTTTCTGCGGGGGAATAACGATGTAAAAGTCAAGCTTCTTGGTTTTAGGATCGAGATCAACCGCAGTACCAGTCACCAATTCTTCATGGTTGTCGAGATCCTTCACCAGCACCTGCTCTCCGCCGGAGTAAAAGATTATCTTTGGAGGGTCTTTTTGATCTAGATGCAAGCCGCGGCGTATCTTTATATCTTTCTCTACTGTTTCGCCTGGGTTAACTACAATGTTCTGTAATTCTTCGGCATTAAGCAAGAGATCTATGAGAAGCTTTGCTTTTATACGTCCTCGAGAAGGCGTTAAGGGAGGAGCAGCAGCATTACCGACCAAAGCCTCTGGGATCCAGTGAGAAAGCTTTGTATGCGCTTGCAATATTTCAACGCTTTCCAATAATTTCAAAAGATTTAATTCTTCTTCCAAGGCAGTTTCATCTAGTTCTCCTTCTAAAAGGAGTTCCTCTTGTAATCTTTTTCTGGCATTTTCCTCAAATTCTAATTTTACTTCCAGTTCTTTTTTGTGTAAGGCGCCGTAGAGGACTAATTTTTCATCGAGATTATTGGTGATGGTTAACTTATAATTCTTTTCTGAGGTGTACTGAGATATAGTTTGTTTTCCTGTGCTACTGATGCTCATGCTTGATTCTCCGCTCTGAAAGGCAGCGGCAGTTTCTGCTGCGGAAGCTGTCTCTGAAGTA
>Ga0209542_10013867_pt1 | contig 13801 bp, 13 predicted proteins | sample RifCSPhighO2_01_FD_184028 | JGI IMG/M metagenome (GOLD analysis project Ga0209542, IMG submission 184028) | Soil microbial communities from Rifle, Colorado - Rifle CSP2_plank highO2_0.1 (SPAdes) (version 2) | ecosystem: Environmental > Terrestrial > Deep subsurface > Rock core/Sediment ...
CAGCTCAAGATCTGTGTGCTTATAAAGCGAGTTAAGAACTTTTTTAGGAGAAGCACCAGACTTGAGATCGACAACAATGCGAGTGTTATCAAGCGTGGTAGATTCATCGCGAATATCCTTGATACCTTCCACTTTTTTCTCGTGAACAAGTTCGGCAATACGCATTACGAGAGCGGACTTATTAACTTGATACGGTATAGAGGTAATTACTATTTGGGCACTACCAGACTTTTGTTCCATAATCTCTGTCTCTCCTCGCATAAGCACTCCCCCTCTACCGGTTGAATAAGCATTATGAATGTCTTTTTTGTTAAATATGATACCACCAGTCGGAAAATCGGGGCCTTCAATAAATTGCAAAAGCTCGTCTGTGGTGGCATTTTTGTGGTCCGCTAAATACAAGAGAGCGTCCATAACCTCCTTAAGATTATGAGGTGGAATTTTAGTAGCCATACCCACCGCAATACCTTGAGCGCCATTTAATAAAACAGTCGGCAATCTTGTTGGCAAAACACTCGGCTCCTTTTTGGTGGCGTCGTAATTAGGAACAAAATTAACCGTATCTTTCTCTATATCACGCAAAAGCTCAATTGCAAGGTGGGCAAGTTTAGCTTCGGTATAACGCATAGCCGCAGGGGAGTCGCCATCCATAGAACCAAAGTTGCCTTGGCCAAGTACCAAGGGGTACCGAGTGGAAAAGTCTTGGGCAAGTTTGGCTAAGGCTTCGTAACAGGCGACATCACCGTGGGGATGATACTTACCAAGAACATCTCCGACAATGGCGGCCGACTTTCTAAAACGAGCTTGCGGGACTAAGCCCATCTCGTTCATAGCATAGAGTACACGACGGTGTACGGGCTTTAAGCCATCACGCACATCAGGCAAGGCGCGATCCACAATCACACTCATTGCGTAAGTTAAGTACGACTGACGCACTTCGTCACTGATAGGTATCGGCAAAATAGCGCCAGTGATTTGCGATTTACTTTCTGAATCTGGTTTATTTTTCATAGTTAACATTTGACTTAAAGCTCTCTGCCAAATTATCAAGAGCAGTCTTCATGCTCTCGAACGGAGAGGCTATCTGTTTGGGGGGCGTCATTGCAGAAAAATTGCCAGTAGAATTTGACAACTCTCGCATTTGCCCGGGTAATGCGGAAAGCCATATAAGAACCATTACAAAAACAATGGCAACACTCGTCCAAAATGCAATCAGCCGGCGCACAGATTCAGGCTTTTGTCTTAATTTGTTAAGAAGTTCAAACATATCTTTAATCAAAAGAAGCTATAGGTATTATCTCGAAATTCTTACCCTCAAGTTCTTTGTGTTTGATTGTCAATTTATCAACTGGTTTAACAAAAGTCCCACCACACTCTTTGAAAAAACGATTGAGGCTATCTGACTTCCCTCCGTGGAACATTGGCACAACAATCTTTGGCGAAAATGTTCCAAGTATCTTGTAAGCGCTCGCTTCGTCCAAAACACCACTGCCATATGTAGGCACAAAAAGAATATCCACATCACCAATCGCTTCTTTAACTTCACCGGAAAGATCCGGTTTGGCCAGAGCGCCCAAGTGACAAATGTGAATATTATCAAATACTACGGAATAAATTGTATTTATTCTTCCTTCCGGCCCTGTAGAAGCTACTCCTTTAATAAATATATCGTTGATTTCATATTCTCCAGGTCCAGTGGTAATGAATGGGTCTCGAGACGCATAAGTAATCTGCTCCATTCCGTTGTAGTTCTTATCGGCGAGTGGGATTAAACCAATATTGGCTCCAAACTGGGGACCTTTAATATCAGCTGTTTTTGACATGGGCGAAAAGGCCAAAACTTCGTCCCCGAGAGATACCTTCACAAAAGCAAAACCAAAATATTGGATAATCATATATTGATTTTAACATACTAAATGGCCTTATGCAATTGACTATTATTCTGTTATTTGTATACTCTAGTGACCTATAAATATGACAGACAGTAGCGCAATTGGACAAAGGGAACCTGTTATACCGCTTTCTATTATGGCCCTCATAATGAGGATGAGTCCGAATCCTCCAGTTCTTGAGGACGTAGTGGAAGGTAGGGTGATAGGCAAAGACCGAAGCTCTGTTTATATTGATTTAGCTCCATTTGGCACCGGCATTATTTACGGCCGTGAATACTTAAACGCCCGGGATGTATTAAAGAAAACAAACATAGGCGACAGTATCACCGCCAAAGTAGTTGATCCCGAAAATTCTGAAGGCTATAAAGAACTTTCGCTCAAGGAAGCTCGCCAAGCCGCAATCTGGACAGAAGCCGAAAGTGCGCTTAAAAATAGAACCCAATTCGAGGTCCTAATCAAGGATGCCAACAAGGGTGGACTTATTATGTCGTGGCAGGGCATATCTGGATTTCTGCCCGCTTCTCAACTTAAACCAGAGCATTATCCAAGAGTCTTGGATGGTGATAAGGACCAAATATACAGAGAACTCAAAAAACTTGTGGGAGGGAAAATGTCGGTTTGCATCATAACAGCTGATGTTAAAGAAGGTAAGTTAATCTTTTCTGAAAAAGGATTTGATGAAGGTGACAAACAAGAGATTCTTGCCAAGTATCAAATTGGCGACATTGTTGATGGAGAGATTACGGGGGCGGTTGATTTTGGAGTATTCGTTAAGATTGAGGACGGTCTTGAGGGTTTAGTACATATTAGTGAACTTGACTGGGCATTGGTGGATAATCCGAGAACTATGTTTAAAGTGGGAGAAAAGATTAAGGCAAAAGTTATTGAAATCAAGGATGCTAAAATCTCACTCTCTATCAAGGCTCTAAAACCAAACCCTTGGATAGAAGCAGGTAAAAAATACGCGAAGGATGATTTAGTTGATGGAGTGGTTATCAAGTACAATAAACACGGGGCGTTAGTATCTATTGAAGAGGGAGTGGCTGGTCTTGTTCATGTTAGCGAATTCGACACAGAGGAAAAATTAAGAAAAATTTTAGAGCTTGGCAAACGCTACCCGTTTGAAATTACCCTTTTTGAACCAACCACTCAACGTATGACTCTCACTTTCAACAGAAAGACAAATACGGGTCTCATAACAGAGCCAAAAGCATAGAGACGCAACAGATCAGTAAACGAGACTCATGGCTTTCTCTTTTCCCTCTTTGACAAGCACACTAAGGGCTTGATTAATTTTTTTTCGGACAACTGCAATAATTTTATTCTCTTCTGGCTTAAATTTGCCAAGGATGAACTTGACTACTTTATCTTCACCGCAAGGTTTTCTAATTTTCCCCTTTAGAGTAGTAGGACTTACTCCTACGCGCACTCGGATAAACTCCTCGGTCTTGAGAGCCTTGATTACCGAAGCCACCCCCCGATGGCCCCCCGCCCCTTTGTTGAAAGACAGCTTGAATATGCCTAAAGGCAAATCAATGTCGTCGTGGATTAGTACCAGTTGGGAGGCCTTTTTGCCGACCATTATCTTGACAACCGCTTTGCCAGAATTATTCATATACTCATCCAGAACGTAAAATTTTATATTAGACAAATTGTCATTGTTTCGTAGATATCCAACTAAATCCCGTCCCACATTGTGGCGTGTGCCAAAATATTCATCTCCCGGATTTCCAAGTCCCACAAGAAAATAAATCATAGACTAATGTTAACACATATTATATACTGGACAGCCTATGGCAGAAAACACAACGGCGTCTACTAATAATACTAATAAAGCTGAAACTAAAAGCGATATTATGCCTTTTATCATAATCACCTTAACCATAGTCATACCTATTAGGTTTTTTATTGTTCAACCATTCATCGTTCAAGGCGCGTCTATGGTACCCACTTTTCAAAATGGAGACTACTTGATAGTAGATGAAATCTCATACCACTTTAATGAACCAAAGAGAGGAGATGTCATCATTTTTAAATATCCGAAAGATACTTCAAAATACTTTATTAAGAGAGTCGAAGGTATGCCTGGAGATATTGTTGACGGCAAAAAACTGCCCGATAATCAATATTTTGTGCTTGGCGATAATAGGAATGCAAGTTCTGACTCAAGAATCTGGGGATCAGTACCGAGAAGGAACATAGTCGGTCGACCTTTGGTAAGACTCTTACCATTAGGCAAGATTGACCTTTTTCCCGGAAAAACGCAGTGAATTAAGTGAATAATATAATGCCAAGAAGAAATAAAAAGTCAGTTAGCAAAAAAACACAAAAGAAGTCTTTGGACGCTCCGTACCAATCACCTAAAGGAATGCGCGATCTAATAGGCGAGGAGTACTATGCCTTTCAAGGATTCGCTGAAAAGGCCGCTGAAGTAGCTATCTACTACGGTTTTACGCCTATTGAAACTCCTATTCTGGAACAAGAGGAGGTTTTTGTGCGTGGTCTCGGAGAAACTACGGATACCGTAGCTAAAGAGTTATACACACTTCGAACAAAGGGTGGAGACCATTTGGCATTACGGCCAGAATACACAGCCGGGATTATGCGAGCTTACATAGAACATGGAATGCAATCCCTACCCCAGCCGGTTATGCTCTATGCGTCAGGCGCGTTATATAGACATGATAAACCGCAAAAGGGACGCTATCGAGAATATCGAACATTCGACTTTGAAATAATAGGTTCCGAAAAAAGCATAAATGACGCCATAATCGTTAAGATGACTATGGATATCATCAAGGATGTGGGAATCGAAAATATCGTGCTCAAAATAAACTCCATCGGAGATAAGGACTGTCGGCAAAACTATCGCAGAGAACTAAGCAACTATTACAGAAAGCACTTAGGCAAGGTTTGCGCTGCTTGCATAGAAAGATTTAAGGTTAATCCGCTACGACTATTGGATTGTAAAGAAATTACTTGCCGGGAGATTAAAGCCGGAGCCCCAAACTCAATCAGTTTTCTTTGCGAACCATGTAGGCGTCACCTTAAGGAAACTCTGGAATATCTCGAGGCTATGGGAATAGAATACTTGATTGACAACACGCTGGTGCGAGGACTTGATTATTACACAAGAACCGTTTTTGAAATCGCTCAAGTTCTAAAAGATGCCAATGGTACTAGCGAAAGTTTGGCCTTGGGTGGAGGTGGACGATACGACTATTTGGGTAAAATCCTCGGGGCAAACAAAAACATCCCGGCGATAGGGGTTGGCCTAGGCACAGACAGAATTGTGGAACTTGCAGACAAAAACACAATAAGCTCGCGCCTGATTAAGAAACCCAAAGTTTTCTTTATCCAACTTGGGCCAGAAGCTAAACTGAAAAGTTTATCGGTAATAGAAAGTCTTCGTGAGGCTAAAATTCCTGTGTCACATTCGATTAGCAAGGATAGCCTATCCAGTCAATTGGGAGTGGCCGAAAAACTTAACATCCCATTTACCATCATTCTGGGACAAAAGGAGGTGATGGATAAAACTGTAATAGTGAGAGATATGACAACAAGATCGCAAAAATCTGTTCCGATAGGCGACCTTGCCCACCACCTTAGAGAACTTGCAAAAAAATAATTCTTATGTAATATAGCTCGATGCGCAATGCGATAATAAAAGTGGAGAATGAGAAAGGACAGAACCCGGGAATGGTTATACGTCAATTCTCTAAAAAAGTGATTGGTTCCGGTATACTCCGAAAGGCTCGTTCAAACCGCTATCACACCAGAAGCCAATCCGATTTATCAAAGAAAAATTCCGCCCTAAAACGATTGAGCCGCAAGAAAGATATTGAACTACTCATAAAGTTGGGCAAACCACTGCCCGTTCGAGGTCGCAGGCGATAACAAATGCTACGTTTAGGTACTAAGTGTTAGAAGTTACGAACAAGACGAGATGGAAGCTCACACCCAATAAAGCTTTTCTGTTTAAGAAAATTGCCCTCCCCATCCTCGGCAGGAGTTACGACCTCTCATTGGTTGTGTGCACCGATAAGCTCTCAGAGCACAATGTGCTAGCATATCCCCTTTCCAAAACCGAGGGTGAGATACTTTTGAATCCCTTTCGTAAGGGCGACTTTAATATCGCATATCTCTTCCTTCATGCCTGCATACATTTGAAGGGTCTTGATCACGGCCCCAAAATGGATGCTTTTGAGTCCAAATTTCTCCTCAAACTAAAACTTACCCCAAATAGCCTGTAGTCCAAGGGGGACAAAATTCGAAACTCTGGTATGATAGTGCCTAATGGCACGAACTATTACAGGAATTGACATAGGGAGCGCATACATCAAAGTGGCAGTTTGCGATGAATCTCAAAGTGATCGAAGCATCGTTATCAAGGCCCTAGTTAAAACAGAAAGCGACGGTCTTAAAAATGGCAATGTAATAAACCCAGAAACCGTTTCAGAATCTCTCTTGAAAACTCTTCGGGAGGCCGAGAAAGTGTCCGAAGAGCGAATCCGCAAGGCACACATTTCAATCGGTGGAAGTGGCCTCGGGACAATAGTGGACAGCTCCACAGTCGCCGTATCTAGGGCCGACTCAATAGTTAGTGAATTTGATGTCGCCCGAGTGCTTGAAGAGAGCGAGGACAGACTCAAAGAGCGAGTAAACATAAAAATTATTCACACTATTCCATCAGAATTCAAAGTAGATGGCAGGAAAGTTATTGGCAAACCATGTGGATATGTGGGCAATAAATTAGAATTAAAGACGGTTTTCATTACCTGTTTGTCACCTTCCTTGGATGCTTTGGTCACCGCTGTCGAAAATACCGGGGTTGAAGTCGAGAATGTCTACACAGGACCTATCGCCGAGAGTATAGCCACTTTATCTGCAACAAGCAGAAATGCGGGTTGTGCCTTGGTGAATATAGGAGCAGAGACTGTTTCAATTCTTACACACGAGGATGGCTTACCGACTTCTCTAAAAGTCTTTCCTATCGGTTCAACGCATGTCACACATGATATTGCCCTCGGACTTCGCATTCCCCTTGATGAGGCTGAACGGCTGAAAATTTCCGGATCTGAAGATAAACGCGTGACTAAACGCATTGATGACATTGTTGAAGCCAGATTATCCGACATTTTTGAGTTAATAGAAACTCATCTTAAAAAAATCGGCCGGAGCGGTCTCTTGCCAGCTGGTGTTATCTTTACCGGTGGGGGCGCAAACATCAAAGGTATAGAAGAAATAGCTCGTAAGCAATTAAGCTTGCCAGCCAAAATAGCGCGAAATATTTTTACGGAAAACAAACGACAAGACAGCGGAAATCGCGGGAGAGACGGTCTAAAAGATCGAGAACGTGCAGATAAGGGGAGGGAGCCGGAATGGTCAGGAGTGATAGGGCTTTCAATGTTAGGGCTATTACTTGGCGAACCGGAGGAATCTCTTGGTTTGCGGGTTGTTAAAAAGACACGCAAGGGACTTGTTTCCTTTATTAGACAGTTTCTGCCATAATCTGTTAATATAATAGTATGGCGAAAGTATCTCCCGAAATTGAGGCCTTTGCGCGGATAAAAGTTATCGGAGTGGGTGGCTCCGGCACCAATGCTGTCAATCACATGGTAATGTCCAAAATCAAAGGTGTTGAGTTTATTGCCGTTAACACGGACGCCCAGGATCTTCATCACTCACTTTCTCCAAAGAAGATTCATATTGGCAAAAATCTAACACGTGGTCTAGGCACGGGCATGAACCCCGAGCTCGGCAGAAAGGCCGCAGAGGAAACAATGGAGGACGTACAGAGTGTGATACGTGGCGCAGATATGGTTTTCATCGCTTGCGGCATGGGTGGCGGAACGGGCACAGGCGCTTCACCAGTAGTGGCACGCTCCGCGCGCGACCAAGGTATTTTGACTATCGGAGTGGTAACTAAGCCATTCGTTTTTGAAGGCGCGCAAAGAGCGCGCCTGGCGGAACAAGGTATAGGGGAACTCTCAAAAGAGGTTGACGCGCTTATCGTCATACCCAACGACCGTCTATTACAAATCATCGATAAGAACACCAGTGTCTCCCAAGCCTTTGGTATGTGTGATGAAATATTACTCCAAGCAGTCGAAGGAATATCTGAACTTATCACCACTCCCGGCATAATTAATGTAGACTTTGCTGATATTCGGACAGTACTCGAAGACGCCGGCTCCGCCCTTATGGGTATCGGGATAGCATCCGGCGAGAACCGCGCTAGCGAGGCGGCTAAAATGGCAATCAACTCGCCACTTCTCGATATTTCCATTGAAGGAGCCCGAGGCGTACTTTTTGCTATCGCTGGTGGTGACGACCTATCAATGATGGAGATTCAAGAGGCCGCTCAAGTTATTACCGAATCCATAGATCCGGAAGCAAAAGTTATCTTCGGCACAATACGCGATACTCGCCTAAAGAAAGGTCAAGTAAAGATAACAGTTATTGCGTCTGGTTTCGGTAACAACCAAGCTACTCCCAAAAGAAAGGGTTTATTCGCTGAAGAACTAAAATCAGAAGTAAGTCACAAAACAGTTCCAACAACAATGCAAATGCCAGCGACAAGTCTTGCTAACGATTTAGGTGTAATTATGCAAAAAAATCAACCTAAAAAAGATGAACCCGAAGAAGACGATTCTTGGGCCATGCCCGCCTTTTTAAGACGGAAGAAATAATACTTAATTATCCAAAGAAAACTTGTCTATCTTATAGAATGTTTTGTGGAAAAATAATTGCGGACGCGTAGCTCAATTGGTAGAGCATTGTCTTGACGTGACAAGGGTTCCCAGTTCAAGTCTGGGCGCGTCCACTTAGAAAAACAACCAGAGAAAATAGCGCGAACCCATTTTGAGAAAAACGTTGAGAAGTTGTGAATAGAAAAGACCACTGTCGCGCAATACCCTTTTGACGACGTTCTTGTTTTACAGAAGCATGGCTATCATGTATACTATGTAGATATTTGTTCTTTAATATTGAAGCTAGTTTAGAGAAGAATTGAAGCCCTCAAGATACAAAAATCTTGTGGATTGAGGGCTTCAATTCTCTCATTCCGAACCGAACGCCAACCCCAACCCGAAAGGAGGCCAGAGATGGCCACCACGCAGACCGCGAACCTCGTGAACTTCCCCGTCAACCTGGCCTCGATCAACCCCGTCGCCCTGCTCAAGAAGCACAACCTCGACAGATACTTCGTCGAGGAAGACCACAACGACTTCAAGGTCGGGGCAACCACCGCCACGCTCCATGCTCCGATCGCCAAGGGCAACATCATCACCGGCCAGGCCCTGCTCAATTTGAGTGCCGAGGTCAATGGCAAGAGGACGGGCCTCCTCGCCTTCCTCGCCTTCATCGAGGATCAGGCGAGCATCCCCGCCGTCGAGCTCCGCGGCAAGGTCTACCTGATCTGCGAGGCCGTCCTCGTGGACAAGCACGGCCGCCGCCTTGTCTACGCCCGCTGGCACGGCTTCCCCCAGAGGTGGATCGTCTTCGCCGACAGGCTCGTCAACGTCTACGACTCCGACGTTCGGGTGGTTCGCCTCGGCGAGGGGTAGCTTCATCTGGGTCTGGAAAAACTGGAATCTCGACGTTTCGGGATTCTCGGAATTCTTGGACTCATTCATGCACGAGGCATACGCCTCTCAACCCCCGTCTGTCCGGTCGATGATCGGATGGGCGGGGGTTTTGTAATTATTCAATCGAGGAAAGAACTTTTTTCTGAAGTTTGTATGTATTGCCGTGACTCATAAGGCCAGCATACGAAGTAATCGTTTCCAGTTTTCTATTATGTTCAAGCCGTTTGAACATTCGGTTTTTTGTCGTTGTACGCAAAGTCTTATGATGTGGAAAATATACCCACCCCAGAAAATCGATACTTGAAGAAGAACAATACAGAGGGGAACCCTCTGTGGATATTGGTTTCTAATGCCGTATCCTTTGGAACCGCACTTGAGAAAGTGCTTGGTTTTGTTAAAAGCCCTTACATTGTATGGTCAAGCGGTGATGTAGACGATAAAAGACTAGCCTTGCAACTAGTCTTTGCCGGTCCTCTCGAGTATTCCCGAGAGAAAGGATTTGGAACCGCCAATTTATCAATAGCCCTAAGGCTTTTTGAGCAAATTAGTGCTTCTAAATCCCAAGATGTGGAGATGGGGGGAATCGAACCCCCGTGCAAAGAGCGAGAAGGAAGGAATCTACATGCGTAGAAAATCTTTGTTGTTTAGAACCTGTTGCTAAAAGATATTCAGAATACAACAAGCTCGGTCTTCTTTTTCTCGATTTGAGAGTGAAGCAATTCTCAAATCATGCCTCGAATTGTTACGCCAACACCTAGCTACGAAGTCTTGCTAAGTGAGACGGCTTTCTGTAAGTCGAGCTTGCGCTCAAGACTTAGGCGAAAGCGAAAGCTGGAATCCCAAATGGCGAAGCCATAAAGGAACCCTGCTCTCCTGCGTTTTTGTCGGCAGGTATATGTGCTCATGTTTTAACGAGGGCAACAAGCTTCCTCGGCATGCACCAACTATCTCGATTCCCTTTGTCGATGCCGATCATCCCCGCCAAATTTGTCTGCCAAAGGCAGCTACAAATTTAAATTTGAATGTCCCAGCGAAGCTTACGAGAGCAAAGACGGACAGTAGTCAAACTTGGCGCAAATGACCGGACTCAAAATTTTCAAAGAACAGTAATTTGGGTAGGGTGGGGAAACGCACTCGGTAGTCTCCTCCACCCTCCCAGCGATCAGTTGGCAAGCTCGCCCTCGTGCAAAGTCATGCACAGGGTACTTGCTAATTTTTCCCACTTGGTATGAAACTCGGCTCGCGCTATTTTCTGCATCGCGCTCCGCCTCATTTCGTTTTCCCTCTCGACTTTTTCCTGCTTGAGGGCCTCGGCCCTCGATACCAAAGGGAGTTTTAGTTGCTGCATCCCGGGCTCCTTTCCGTTCTCCTCTCTGCGGGGGAGTCATTTGTTAAAGAAAGTTTGCCCAGGTCCATCCAACGTTGGTATATCATATATTTAATATTAATGCAAATTTAAAATTGATGTTATTATATAGCCATAATGAAGCTTTTTATTATCGTTGTGTTTATTGGTTTTCTAATCTTTACTTGGACAGCTTTTGATTGGCAAACATACTCAGAGAATCCGGAACTTATTCGTGATGCCTTGCAAAAGTATCCGTTATGGACTCCACTAATATTTTTCGCATTTCACACTTTAGCTGAAGTGGTACTTATACCCGGCGGACCTTTTACTGTGGCCGGAGGATTGCTTTTTGGCACTGTTTTAGGGACTATATACTCTTTGTTTTCTGGAATGTTGGCAACGGTTATATTATTTTGGATCTTGCGTTATACAAGCGGCGGATCATTTTTTAATTATCTACAAAATCGTTCAACTTTTGTCCGATACCATAATAATAAATTTATAAAACATGGCTTTTGGCATGTTCTTTTTATTCGTCTTGCTCCGATTGTCCCGGCCAATATTATTAATGTTGGATATGGCTTAAGTCAAATTAAGTTTAAGGATTATGTCTGGGCCAGCTTTTTAGGGAACATACCAAGCACTATCATACTCTCATGGTTTGGGACAAGATTTATAGTATGGACAGCAGCAACTATTGTTGTGACGATATTTGTGTTCATTGCGATTGGTACGATTTTGAGTTATCTATACCAAAAGATGTATTTGCGTATGTCAGATTAAGTTGTATAATCCATTCTCCCTATGTCAAAGAATCAAAAAAATAATAACCCAACACCAATAGTACCCGGCGGAGCGGGACCCATAAAACAATTTGGTGGTCATATTTTGACCGTTATTCTCATATTTCTGCTTTTAGCCAGCCTTTATGGTGTCTTTGATTCGAACACTAAAGACTCTAACGTCGTAAGCATATCGGAGCTGGTTCGAGATATTACGAATAATAAAGTGGCCAAAATTTCTGTTAAGGGTGATGATTTAACAGTTTCGTACAAAGATGGCGCTGAACGTGAGTCGAAGAAGGAGTTGGAATCATCTCTCTCGGAGAGTTTGTCAAACTATGGCGTCACTCCAGAGAAGCTGTCGGCTATTACTATTGAGGTTGCCGCCCAATCTGGTTTTAGTTATTGGCTGATAAATTTATTGCCGATTATCGCGCCAATCCTCTTTCTTTTATTTTTCGTTTGGATTATTTCCCGGCAAGTTAAGGGTTCCTCCATGCAGGCCTTTTCTTTCGGCCAATCCAAGGCTCGTATCATTGAGCCGGATGACAATACGCAAAAAGTAACTTTCAAGGATGTTGCGGGAGTTAAGGAAGCCAAGGAGGAACTTAAGGAGATAGTGGATTTCCTCAAAAATCCTAAAAAATTTTTGGATATTGGGGCGCGTATTCCCAAAGGCGTTCTGCTTATGGGGGCGCCCGGCACGGGCAAAACTTTACTTGCCAGAGCTGTGGCTGGGGAAGCCAAGGTACCCTTCCTTTACTTGTCCGGATCTGAATTTGTGGAGATGTTTGTGGGTGTGGGAGCATCGCGCGTGCGCGACCTATTTAAGATGGCCAAAAAAGTTGCCCCAGCAATAATCTTTGTTGACGAGATAGATGCTGTGGGCAGACACCGAGGTGGTGGGTATGGTGGCGGCAATGATGAGCGCGAGCAAACCCTTAACCAAATATTGGTGGAGATGGATGGCTTTGAGCCCAACGATAAGGTAATAGTGATGGCGGCGACTAATCGCCCGGATGTTTTGGATCCCGCGTTATTGCGCCCTGGGCGATTTGATAGACGGATAATACTTGATTTACCTGATCTCAAAGACCGCAAGGAGATCCTGCATATCCACGTTCTTAAAGTACCCATGTTCGAAGATGTCAATATACATATCATTGCTGAACGTACCCCGGGTTTCTCTGGGGCAGATTTGGCAAACTTAGTTAATGAAGCTGCGATTCTGGCCGCTCGTGAAGAGCGTAAGGTTATTTCCCAGTACGATCTGATTCGCAGTGTTGAGAAGGTCATGCTTGGCCCTGAACGCAAGAGTCACGTGTTGTCGCTGGACGAGAAGAAGATTACGGCCTATCACGAAGGTGGACACGCGCTTGTGTCTAGTGTCTTGCCCCACGCTGACCCGGTACACAAGATTTCCATCATCTCTCGTGGCCGCGCCGCCGGCTATACCCTCAAATTACCATTAGAGGAAAAAAAGTTACACAACAGGAAGGCATTTCTCGATGATATTGCCACCGGACTTGGAGGTTACGCCGCGGAAGAGCTCGTTTTTGATGACATTACCACCGGAGCCTCTAATGATATTGCCAACCTCACTGCCATTGCCCGCAATATGGTAAGTCGTTATGGCATGAGCGAGCTTGTTGGCCCGGTCGCTTATGACGACAGTGATTCGCTTAATCCTGGCACTTTCGTCACTGCCAAGCCTTATTCGGAGGAAAAGGCGGCAGAACTGGATCGCGAAACCAAACGCATAATAGATGAAGCTTTAGAAAGAGCGCAAGCTGTCTTGAAAAAACACAGAAAGGCCCTGGATGCTATTGCTGAAAAATTAATTGAGGTGGAGACTATAGAAAGGAAGGAGTTTGAGGACTTGCTAATCCTAAATGGTATCAAACCAAAAAAATTATTAATTTGACTTCTTTGGTGCCCCGTACAAATAAAAAACGCCCGGAGCTGGAATACCCCGGGCGAAGACAATGTGTTTACCTGTCAGAATCGTTATTGCAACCGAGTCCCAGCTTGCAGAGCATATGTTCGGCCCCCACGTACGTGACGAAGATCGCACGTGCTGTTGCTGGAGGACCCGGCGTAAGGTCGCTGGCAATCTTGTAACGGTTGCTGTCAAATTGTAATCCAACAAATTTCAACTCCCCGTTTTTAACGAGTAAAGTCGGTGAGCCA
>Ga0209542_10013868_pt1 | contig 13798 bp, 13 predicted proteins | sample RifCSPhighO2_01_FD_184028 | JGI IMG/M metagenome (GOLD analysis project Ga0209542, IMG submission 184028) | Soil microbial communities from Rifle, Colorado - Rifle CSP2_plank highO2_0.1 (SPAdes) (version 2) | ecosystem: Environmental > Terrestrial > Deep subsurface > Rock core/Sediment ...
AAGGCGCTCATTGCTCTCTTTGATGCCTCGTTCGTTCAGGCTACTTCTGTGGGTGAGTGAGGTGACAAGGATGGCTTGATCCCTGAAAATATAGTCAATTCTTTTTTGAAGGTCGTCGTGGTTACTGGGATTCATTGTTGGTTTCACGATTGGTAAGGGCCAAAGCGGTGGCGAGGGCGCCGTTGACGAAGCTGCTGCTGCTGGCGCCGCCGTAGCGCTTGGCGATCTCGACGGCTTCGTCTAAGACAACTTTTGTAGGAACTTCTGGTTTATAAATCAGTTCATAAAGCGCCAGTCTCATTACCGAGAGATCAACCCGGTTGATTTGGGACAAAGGCCACTCGGGAGCGCATTTCTTGATGATTTCGTCGATCTCCTCCTGATGACTGAGAGAGTTTATGGCCAGCTGGTTGTCGACAAGCTGAGGGAGAAATGATTTAGCAAAGATCTGTTTGAAAGCTTTGATGCGATTGAGGTGACGAGGGTCGGCAGCAGTTTTCACTTAGGAACGAGCTAATTATTTGTGGCAGTTTTGGCAGAGAAAATGAGCCAGTTTTGGTTTCCCGCAATTCTTGCAGGTGAGGTATTTTTTTGCCTCGAGGTTGATTTGGGAGCGTCTCTTCCCCTGTCTTCTGGTAGATAGTTTTCTCTTTGGTGTGGCGGCCATGGTTTATTTTACCAAGTGAGGAGCGCCTTGGCAATGGCCGGAGCCTCCTTTTCGTTTTGGGCGATAAGATCAAGAGCGACTTCCCTAGCTTGACCAAAAAGTTTTTTGTTCCAAAAGTTCTTGAGTCTAACCGGTAACCAGCCGTGCTGTCTGGTGCCAAACAGTTCACCACTTCCCCGGAGACGGAGATCCATTTTGGAAAGCATTAGTCCGGAATGATGTGTCTGAAGTAGGATTAATCGATCCTCCTCTTCCTGCTCGTCTTTGGTGGGAACGAGAAGGCAGTAGCTTTGGCGCTCTCCCCTCCCCACGCGACCGCGGAGCTGATGGAGGGAAGCGAGTCCGAAACGCTCGGCTGAATGAATGATAATGACATCTGCTTCCGGAATGTCGATGCCGACTTCGATGATACTGGTACTAACGAGAATAGCCTGTTTGGCTTTTTTGAAACTTGCCATAGCCTCCCCTATTTTTTCGATGGCCATCTCACCATGGATCATAAAAATTGGAGAATTCATATGATATTTTTTTTGATATTCCTGATAGGTTTTTTCGACCCCGTGAGTACCTCTTGATTTTTCTGATTCATGAATAAGAGGACAGACCACAAAAATCTTGCTCCCGGATGTGAGTTGATCTTTGATCCATGAAGTGCTGTTTTGGTAGCGGGTTGGAGGAACGACCCAAGTTTTGACGGGAAGGCGATTCTTTGGTTTTTGGGAAAGGGTTGAAATACTGACTTCACCGAAGATGCCCAGAGCCAAAGTGCGTGGAATTGGAGTGGCGGTTAGATTGAATAGATGAGGAGAAGGATTTCGTTTGACTAGGACTTGTCTTTGTTCGACACCGAATTTGTGTTGCTCGTCAATGGCCACGGCGGCAAGAGGAATAGTTAGGTTTTGAGGAAGCTGATTTAAAAGAGCGTGGGTGCCAATAAATATGGTAGGCTTTTTGGGTGTTTCTTTGAGGGGTTTGGTTCCGGTGACCAGAACAACTTGGGTTTTGGGTAGGCCGAACTTGAGGAAGGTCAAATAATGCTGCCGGGCGAGAATTTCGGTGGGAGAAAGCAGAGCAAATGAATAATGGTTAGCCAGTAATTGGGAGGCATAAAAATAGATGACGACGGTTTTACCCGAACCGGTTTCTCCCTGGATGAGGCGGTGAGTAAATCGGCTTTTGGTAAGATCAGAGTAGCCCGCCCGGATTGCCTTTTGTTGACCTGCGGTTAAGGTAAAAGGCAAGGTCTTGATCAAACGGTGATGGAGTTTTTGGTCAATCGTGATTGCCGGAGCTTGAGGGAGTTTCTTGAGTTCAATTTGATTATTTAAATTGATGGCAAGGTGGTGGTTGAAAGTCAGTCGCAGATCGGCGGCGTTCTGAGTCAAAGGATTTTTTGGGAAGTGAATCGAATTTAGACTGTCGGCATAAGTCATGAGTTTCAAGGGACCAGTAATTGAAGGGTCGAGCGGATCTCTGATCGAGAGCGATGTCAGCGTCAGGTGAATTTTTTGACGTAAGAAACGGGAGGTGAGTTTGGCAGTGAGCGGATAGATGGGGACCAAGCCATGGGTATGAATTGAGGTCTGCCCCACCCGTTCGATGATTGGGGCAATGATGGTCAGTTTGTCAGCCCAGAATGAAGTCTTGCCGGCAATCAGATACTTTTCTCCGGGAATGATGACTCGTGAAATGAAGCTGTTGTTGAACCAGGTAAGCTTGATTTTGCCTGTCGAATCGACCGCTTCCGCTTGAGTAATCAGTTTGCCGGATTTAGAGGTAAAATGTTTTGGTTCGCCGATGGTGGCGGTAAAGCTGACGTCTATTTTGACCGCCAGCTGATTGATTGGAGTAGAAATACGGTAGTCCAAGTATCGACAGGGGTAATGATGGATCAGGTCGTGGATGGTGGCTAGGTCGAGGCGAGCAAGAATCTTTTGGTAGGACGGTCCGATGCCGGCGATTTGGTCCAGAGAATCGGGCAGAGATTTCCGATTATCAGCCATAAAATAACGGCGCAAGAGTAGAAATGACCAAGATTAGGGATCCAATGAAGATCAAGATGGTGAAAAGTTTTCGTTTCTTTCTTGAGAATAGCATTGGTTTGATTATATCAAACGCGGAGGCTAAGATAGAGTTAATGATTCAGGGAAGGTATCGCCGAAGAAGGTTTAGGTGGCCAAGTTTATCAAAGTTTCGCTTTAAGCTGAATTTGGGGAAGTGGTTGTTTTTTTTGGTGGTTCTGGGGTTTTTGTCCCTTGCCGGCTTGGTTATTTGGTTTTCGCGGGACTTGCCTGATCCGAATAAGATCGTCAGAGACAGTGGCTACTCTTCGGTAATACTGGATCGGACAGGAAAAGAGGTTTTGTACGACATCTTTGTTGACCAAAATAGAAAATTTACTCCCTTGGCTGATGTCCCCGACTATTTGAGAAAGGCGACGATTTCAATTGAAGACAAGGATTTTTACAAACACGGTGGATTTGATCCCTTGGCTGTCTTTCGTATCACCAAAAACCTGATAATCAGCCGTCGTTTGATCGGTGGCTCGACCCTGACTCAGCAATTGGTAAAGAACGTTCTGTTGACGAATGAGCGGACGATTACTCGGAAAATCCGGGAATTTGTCTTGTCACTTCGGATTGAAAAGAGATTTACCAAGGACGAGATTTTGCAAATGTATCTTAATGAGGCTCCCTACGGCGGAACGTCCCGTGGTGTGTCCAGCGCGGCGCAAATGTATTTTGGCAAGGAAGCCCGCGATCTTAATTTGGTTGAGAGCATAATTTTGGCGGGTATTCCACAGGCGCCAACAAGATATTCCCCCATACTATCGAGCCATTCGAAAGCATATATCACCCGGGCTCGTGAGGTGGCTAGGAGAATGCGTGAAGATGGATATATCGACGCCGCAACGGAAAAACAAGTGGTCGAGTCCTTGGATAAAGTAGAGTTTCGACCGAATTCAGCGAGTTTGCAAGCGGGCCATTTTGTAATGTATGTCAAACAGCAGCTGGATGACCTATTTGGTCCGGGAATCATGGATTCTGGTGGACTTAAAGTAACCTCAACGCTCGATCTGCCTTTACAACAGGCGTCTGAGAAAATAATAGCCGAGGAAATTGCAAAAGTGGAAAAGACTTTGCAGATTAGTAATGGCGCCAGCGTGATCATCAATCCTAATAACGGTGAGATATTGTCAATGGTGGGCTCGCGAGGATATTTTGATAAGGATATAGACGGTCAGGTGAATGTGGTCACCAGACTGAGACAACCGGGGTCTTCGATCAAGCCTTTGGTGTACGCGACTGCTTTTTCAAAGGGATTTACTCCGGCGACAATGCTAGCCGATGTGGTGACGGAGTTTCCGGGAAAAGACGAGAAGACGCCCTATATTCCAAAGGATTATGACGGTAAAGAAAAGGGTCCGGTGAAGCTGAGGGAGGCTCTGGGGAGTTCGTTGAATGTACCGGCGGTAAAACTACTGGCTTTGACTGGTGTTCGTGATGTTTTGATGCAAGGAGCGAAGATGGGGATTGCCAGTCTGGATCCTTCGGTGGAGACACAATTAAGATTGGGTTTATCGATTGCTTTGGGCGGTGGTGAGGTCCGCCTCTTGGATTTGGCATCGGCCTACGGCGCTTTTGCCAATGGTGGCATGAAGGTAAATCCGATTGCTATTTTGAAAGTGGAGGACAAAGCGGGTAAGGTGATATATGAAAACAAGACAGTTTTCCCCGACCGAGTAATCGATGAAAAAGTAGCTTTTTTGATCAATCAGGTCCTATCTGACAATAATGCCCGCCTGCTTACCTTTGGGGTAAATTCATATCTGAATCTCGGTAGCCGCGCGGTAGCTGTAAAAACCGGAACCACTAACGATATGCGAGACAACTGGACCTTGGGTTGGAGTCGTGATGCCGTGATTGGGGTGTGGGTGGGAAATAATAATAACAGTCAAATGAAAAATGTCGCCAGCGGGGTCTCCGGAGCGGCGCCGATTTGGCGACGGGAAATGTTGGAAGTACTTTCGAAAATTCCTGATCGTCCATGGGATATTCCCAAGGGTATCAATCAAGTTGAGGTGGATAAAATTTCAGGCTATCCTGCCCACGATGGTTTCGAAAGCTATAAAGAGTGGTTTGTGGAGGGAACGGTTCCGACCGGAGATGACCCGATCCATAAAAGAATTCAGGTATGTAAAGGGCAATCGGAGAAGTTGGCGAATGCCGCCGCTGTGGCTTCTGGAAACTATGATTGGAAAGAGATAATTGTGGTGGCCGAAAAAGACCCATTGACCGATCGTGATTTGTGGCAGAGGGCGATCGATGGTTGGGTGGCGACTAAATCGGCCGACCCTCGTTTTAGAATTCCGACCGAGTACTGCGAAAGCAATAATTCGATCGGAGTAAATATTACCAATCCGACTTCTAAGAACAAGTTTTCGAGTGATGGATTTGAGGTTAGGTTTGACGTATTTTCCGATAAACAGGTTGATTGGGCCGAGGTATATTTAGACGATTCTTTGAAACAACGGATTACGGCTCAACCGTATCGACTGAGTATTTCATCCCTGACAAACGGAAATCATAAAGTGCGAGTGGTGGTTCACAATACCGATAACCAGCAAGCGGAGCAAACGACCGAATTTGCCATCAATCAGGATTGGCTCTCCCCTACTCCTTCTGCGACCTCTTCAGCAACGACTCCTTAATTTTATTCACCTCGTTTTGGGTCAGGTTTTTCTTTGAATCGTTGAAGTGAATGGTGAAAGTGTGTTTGTTTATAAGTGAAGTTCGATAAATGACTTTGGTGATGAGCTTGCTCTCCTGTTTAATTAATTGAAGTATTTTTCCAATGGATTGATTTGACTGGATGGTGATGTCCTCGATCATGTCAGGATAATCGGAGATTGGGGTATAGGTGTAATTTGTATTGGCAAGCTCGGAGATAACTTTAAAATCAAGATTGGCCAGGTAAACGTTGTCGGTCAAACCAAAGCTGGTTTTGATGGTCGGGTTGATCGCGCCGTAAATACCGACGAAGTGCTTGTCAGAATAAATCTCCGCTGTCTGGTTTTTTTGCCAGGGATTTGAGTCTTTAGTTAGGGGAACAAAACTAATGTTGGAAAGATGTAACGACTGGAGTAAGGCTTCGAGATAACCTTTGGCGTGGCGGTAATCGAGGCCCTGGGTTGCTATGGTCAAGGTGGGATGTTCTTTTGGAGAATAGATATTTGAAAGCTCGAAAATACGGATGGGGAGATCTAGCTTGCCTTGATTCTTTTCGAGGTCCATTAGCAGACTAGGAATTAAACTCGAACGCATATATTCAAATTCGTTTGAAAGTGGGTTTGTCAAAATAACGGAGTGATCTTGCGCCATGAGAGCTCTTTCAAACAGCTCTTTGCTGACTAGCGAATAGTTAAAAATTTCAGTGAAGCCAAGGTCGGAAAGATATTTTTTGGTCTGGTATTCCCAATCAAGAAGTGGATCTGAAGTAACGGAGAGATTGGCGGTGATTGGGAGTTTGCTCTCGAGGCGGAAGTAGCCATAGACTCGAGCAATCTCTTCGGCTAAGTCCTCAGGAATGGCGATGTCGTGAAGTCGCCAGGTCGGGACCTCTACCTCCAGTAAGTCGGTAGAAAATTTTTTGACGCTAAATCCGAGATTAGTAAGAATTGTGGAAGTCGTTTTTGATTGGAAATCGTAGCCGATCAGACGGTTGAGCTGTTTGAGATCCAACTTGATTGTTTTCGGAATAGGTTTTTGGAAATAATAGTCAATTGAATCACCCGCTACCACGGCGGAAGCGTGTTTTACCAGAAGATTGACTCCTTCAATCAGTGTCGGAATGACCAGACGTGAGTCGGGTTGCTTCTCGAAGATTTGGGCGGCGAGAGTTCGCTCTTGGGTGTAGAGCGAGGTGCGTCTGATTTTTTTGGGATTGTAGGTTTGAACAAAGAGAACGGTTCTTTTGGTTCCCTCGTCGATTTCGGAGAGCTTCCCACCCATGATGCCACATAAGTCAATCAGCCTACCCCCGCCGTCTTCGATAACAATATCACCACCTCTTAACTGGTGGGTTTTTCCATCTAAGGTAATTAATTTTTCACCCGCACGGCTCTCTCGAAGGATCAACTGCTGACCAAGAATTTTATCGTAGTCAAAAATGTGGACCGGTTGGCCAAAACAAAGGGTGAGATAGTTGGTGATGTCGATGAGGTTATTGAGTGGTCTGACCCCGGAGAGTTCGAGCTGATCTTTGATTTCTTTGGGTGAATCCTTGACCGTCAGCTTATCCAAAACAATAGCGGCGAAATGAGGAATTAGATTTTCGTCTTTGATGATTACTTCTAGGGGTAGTTTACCGCCTCTTCTTTCGGGAAGAGCGTTGGGTTTGATGTTATAAGGACTGTTGATAAGTTTCGCTTTGATTCCAAACAAGGGCAAGATGGCGGCGGCTTCACGGGCGACGCCAAAGGCAGAAGCGGTATCAACCCGATTGGTGATTGCCTCGATATCGTAGACGTAGTCATCTGCCAATCGATGAAGGCGGTCGACGGATGGACCACAGAGGGTCAGGGCTTCGGCGATCTTCTCGGGAGTCGCTTGGGTATCGAGGTATTTTCGAAGAGTAGAGTCAGGTATTTTTATGTCCATTTTAGAATTGGTTTAATATTCTTAAATCCGTCGTGTAGATATTGCGAATATCGGGAAGGTTGTATTTCATTGATAAAACGCGTTCGACTCCCCAACCGAAGGCAAAGCCGGAGTATTTTTTGGAATCAATACCTCCATTTTTTAGGACGTTGGGGTGGACCATACCCGCCCCGCCCAATTCGACCCAGCCGGATTTACAGAGGCGACATTTTTCGTCATTTTTTATCCGTCCGGATCCGGCGCAAATGCCACAAGTGATGTCAATCTCGAAGCTTGGTTCGGTGAATTGAAAGTGGTGCGGTCGTAAACGGACGCGCCTGTCTTTACCGAAGTAGTTTTTTACAAAATAGTCCCCCACCCCAATCAAGTGGGTAATGTTGATGTTTTTATCAATCAGTAATCCTTCAAATTGGTGGAACATGGGAGTGTGAGAGACGTCGATTTGCCGGCGGTAGGTCTTACCAATATTGATCATTTTGATTGGGGGGGTCTTTATAGTTTCCATCTCTCGGAGTTGGCCATTGCTGGTATGAGGAGTAAGGACGGTGTTTTCGGAGATGTAGAAAGTTTCCTGGTCGTCGCGGGCGGGGTGGTCCTTGGGAATGTTGAGTCCTTCGGCGGCATACCAGTCGGTGTCAATTTCCGGGTAGCGGCGGCGAATGAAACCAATCTTGGAAAAGATATCGCTGATTTCCTTGATGGCTTGGGTGATAAGGTGTAGATGTCCGATGGGGGGAAGGATCCCTGGAATGGTGACGTCAAAAGATTCTCTTTCAGATTTTTGATTTATTTCATTTCGTTTTTCCTCAACAATCTGGACTGCCCTTTGTTTCTGGGAATTGAATTCTTTGCCTAACCTTGCTTTGTCTAATTTGTCTAATTGGTCAAATTTGAGATTGAAAACACCGTTTCGACCGAGACATTCAGTCTCGACTTTTTCAAGATCCGAAAGAGAGTCAAGCGAAGCGACCTTTTTGACTAGATTTTTGATTTCGTTTTCGAGATACATATGGTTCATTCTATCAAAATAGATTCCCGCTTTTCCGCCAAAGGCGGACAGGCTGCGGGAATGACACTTTATATTTTCCGCGAGGGGATTATTTGGAGGTGGTAAATTTAAAAACTGAGGAAAAGACTTCCGGGAATTTGACGGCCAGTGTGGAGAGACTTTTCCGATTGAGGCTGACTTTCTTCTCGACCAGGGCGTTGATGAACTTGCTATAGGAAATGGCACCGTCTTGAAGTTTGAGGGAAGCGGTAATTCTACCGATCCAAAGGGTTCGAAAGTCACGCTTCTTGATGCGGCGGCTATTGTAGGCGTACTGTCCAGCATGGAGATAGGCTTCCTTTGCCACTTTGTAGAGGCGGCGTTTGGTCATGCGATAGCCCTTGTTGGCGCTGAGGATTTTTTTGTGAGCGGCACGTCTCACGATTCCGGTTTTGACTCTTGGCATATTAGGTTATTTTAGATTTGATATTTGAGATTTGAGATTTAGTTAGAGGTGCAACATGGAGCGGATTTTTTTGGCGAGGACTCCGGTGACTTCGACGTATTTGCGGTAACGTCTGATCATTTTTGAACTCTTCTTGCGGCGCAGATGTCTCATGGTTGGCATGCGGCGCATGACTTTGCCGGTAGCGGTTATTTTGAATCGTTTGTAAACGATTTTTCTGGTTTTATTCTTAATTTTGGTAGCCATATTATTTCTTAGGTTTGATTGTGGCCAGCATGAGCTTGCCAAGCATTTTTGGTTCCTGCTCGATTGAACTTATTTCGGCAAGACTTTCTAAGGCTTTAGCCATGATTTTTTCACCGAATTCCTTTTTGGTGATTTCACGACCCTTGAATTTTACCACGAGGCGGACTTTATCGCCATTCTTGAGGAATTCCTTGACGCGGTTGAGTTTGATAAAAAGGTCGTTTTCGGCCATAAATGGATGAAGAATGATCTCTTTGGTTTCTCGGGCTGAGGCGGCTCCGGCACGGTCCTTTTTGTTTTCTTGGTATTTGAACTTGGAAAACTCGATTAGTTTGACTACCGGTGGATTAGCCTTTTCGGCGACCTCGACGACGTCAACACCCAGAACCTTGGCTTTTTCGAGAGCTTCCTTTAGAGTCATGACTCCGAGTTGGGCGCTGTCTTGACCGATAACCCGAACAGTTTCGGATTTAATGTATTGATTGATGCGGTGAAATTTTCCCAAGGATTTTCTTAATTTGAACTATCTGGCCTTAATTTTAGCAAAAAAAACCTTAGAGAACAATCCCCTCTCGTTTTTCCTCCCCCTTGAAGGGCAAGACATACATGTCCTGACCAAAATCGCTAATTCCCACAAACTCGGCTCGGCCGGAGACAATCTCTTCCATTGGTTGACACTGACGGCAACCGTTGGTGGGACATTTGAAGCGTTCCAACTGTTTGGCCAGCTTTATTTGCTTTGCAACCTTTAGAATCTTTGTCTCCGCTTCTTTGAGGTCCGGCAGGGTTTTTTCGGTGAGGCTATCGTTCATTTCCAGATACCAGTAACTGGCCTTGGCCACCTTTCTCTTTTGACAGTGGTGGACCAGAAGATGGTAGATCGGAAGTTGCATTGATTTTTCGTCCTCCTCGCTCTTGCTGGTTTTGAAATCGATGATGTGAACCGAGTCGGACTCAGAGAGGTACTCGAGCCAGTCGACTTTGCCGCAGAGAATGATATTGTCCTCCTCGGAAAGCCAGAAATAGGGCAGTTCCATGTCAATTTTTACCGCCAAATTTAATAGGGGTCCGGGATTATCGTCGAGGCGCTTGAGCATATTGGTTCCCCGTTGTTTGTAACGATATTCAGTTTCGATGTCGAAAAAACCACCGCGACGGCCAGTGACTTTGGTCCAGGCGTTTTCGAATTTGGGGTAGAGGGGTTCGTGGAAACGGTTTTTGGTAGGCAAAATAGAAAGTGACTCGATGACTTCGTGAACGACGGAGCCCAAGGATAGAGGTGGAGTCACCAGCTGAACCTTGTGATTGTTTTTGGGGTCGCGATAGACATTTTTCAGAAAGTAGGCTCGAGGACAGGTTAGAAAATCAGAAATCGATGAATGAGAGACCCAAGTGGCGGTGTATTTATCTTTGGCCATGAGATTACTATAGCAGTCGGTTTGTGTTTGGGGTATACAATTGAAACTATATAAGAGAAATACTTAGGGCAGATCAGACGAAGATGTATCGTCGAGCAAAGGAAGTGCTTCCCGGCGGGACCGACTCTAATTTTCGGGCTTGGGGTGAAGACACTGTTTATATTGATAGGGGTCGTGGTTCCCATATTTGGGATTTGGATGGCAATGAATACATCGATTTGCGAATGGGATATGGACCGGTGATTCTGGGGCATGCCGACGATCGGGTCGACGACTACGTCGGTGAACGAATGCGTCGTGGGGTTAGCTTCTCACTGACATCAGAGGATGAAGTTTTGGCAATGGAACTTCTGTGTGAACTTAACGGTTGGCCGAAGAAAGCGCGGATGACCGTTTCGGGGACTGAGGCGACGATGCATGCGATGCGGGTGGCCCGCGCCGTGACCGGCAGGACGAAGATAGTCAAATTTGAAGGCCAGTACCACGGGGTTCACGATTATGCACTGGTGAGCGTGACTCCCAATCCGAATCAGATGGCTGGGTTGGGACCTGCCGAGAACCCGGTCGCCTTGGCTTGGGGCCGGGGAATCCCGGAGGCGGTGACGAGAACAATGATTCCGGCCCGGTATAACGCCCTCGATGTCTTGCGCCGAATCTTTGAACGCGAGGGGAATGATATCGCCGCGATCATTATCGAGCCGGTACTGGGTAATGCCCAAGGAATAATGCCGCAACCGGGATTTCATGAGACGATTCGAGCATTGACGAGGGAGTTTGGGGCGCTCCTCATTTTTGATGAGGTAAAGACGGGATTTCGCTTCGGGCGAGGTGGGGCGGCCGAGTACTTTGGGATAACGCCGGATTTGGCGACGTACGCCAAGGCGATGGGTAATGGATATCCAGCGGCGGCGTTTGCCGGGACTGAGGAGGCAATGAGCGTCCTTCCGGATAATGTGAGTCATGGTGGCACGTACGCAGGAAATCGAGTGGCGGCGGCAGCGACAGTGAAGACGCTCTCGATTCTTCGAGATACCGACGCTCTAGAAGTGATTCGGAAGACGGGTGAACAGATTCAGGCGGGTCTATCCGAAGTAATTGGGCGGCGGGGGTTGCCGCACGTGTTTACCGGTCACCCCTCGATGTTTGGAATAATATTTGCCGAAAAGGCGCCGACTGAGTACCGTCAGTGGGCGGACACCGATCATGAATTGTATGATGCGGTGGCCGTGGGGATGCGTGACCGGGGGGCGATGCCCGAGCCGGATTCGAGGGAACCGTGGTTTGTCTGCGAAGCCCACGCAAAGGGAAATGATGTTGACCAAATCGTGACAATTTTTGCCGAGTCGCTCGACGCGACACTCGAGAACCGAGTCCACAATGGAATAAAGATATGACTCGATAATTTAGTGGGACCGATTGGATTCGAACCAATGACCTTTTCAATGTCAATGAAACGCGCTACCAACTGCGCCACGGTCCCATGAATGTATATTTTACAATGGGATTGGGAATTTTCCAATTTGCTTAAGATACTGGTTACTGTCTCGTCATTGAAGCGTTTATGGCAGTAGCGATGAACTGAAGTGTTTCTTGGTGGATATAGGTTTGCATCTGGGTTGTTCGAGACGATAGATTGGCGGCGATTATCTCTTGGCTCTGTTCAAGGAATTTGAGAAGCATCTGGATGTCTGTCCTGTCAACATTCCCCGACGTGGCCTTTTCATGAAATGTTTTTATGAAAACCCCCATCTCATCGATAAGTCGGGCGTAGTATTCATGATCCTTCGGGGCTTGGATTAATTTGCTTCTTTTCTCCATGTTGTTTTCGTTCTAAGGTGTTATCCGGCGGAGCGGGAGGCGGAGTGTTCTCCACTCATCATGTAGGAAGTACCACCCTTCTTGGTGTTTTCCCAGAAGGCACCACCTTTTTGAGCTGAGCGTTTCTTGAAAACAGAGAGCCAGGAGTTGGCTTCAGTGACGTTTTTTCTGATCAGGGCGATAATCTGTTTGATGTGTTCGAAGAAGGAGACGTGATAAATACCCGGAGTGACAACTTGGGCTTGAATCGCACCAGTGACATTCTGGTCATACTTGACGATCTGTTTGGCAAGGGCCTGAAGTTCCTGTCTAATTTCCTCAATTTGCTTCTCGATTTGCTTGTCTTTAGCGGAGTAAACCTGCTCCCATTCTTTGAGCCGGGCTTGGTGAAACTGGGCAACACGCTGTTTTTCGACTTCTTTTTGGCGATTAAATTCGGCGAAGGGATTGGCACCAAATGGAGATTCAAAGCGATTCCCCATCGGGGACGCCTGATTGTTCTTCAGGGTCTCGAGGAAGTTGTTGACCTTGGGGAAGGTAGGTTTTGCGCCGGAGTTGGTTTTGCTAGTACTGCCTAATTGGTTCATGCTGTCCTATAATATCAAAGTTTTAAGAGGCTGTCAACGGCCTTGCGTTTGAGTAGAACGCTTTCGAGATACGGTCGGTTCTCGGTTTTGACATCGGCGGCTCCCTGAAGTGATTTTACCTCATCTTCTGATACTGTCAATTTCATGTCCTTGGCAATGGCAAAAAGGAGAAAGTCGAGTGTCAGACTCTCGGTGGCGGTCTTGTGATACTCTTCGCGAAGCTGTTCCGGGGTCCGGTTTATAGATTTGAGATAGTCGGTGACGGACAAATTTAGAGTTTCGGTTTGACTGACGAGACGGCCAAGGGAGCGGTTCACTTCTTCGCTGACGAGTGCCTCGGGAATGTCCATTTTGACTGAGTAGAGGAGGGTGTCGAAAACAAGCTTGAGTTTTTTATCATCGTTTTCCGGTTTTGCCTTTGTGATGGCGGCCTTGATTTTGGCTTGATAGTCCCCTAGTTCAAATTCGGGATAGAGGGGAAATTCGAGGGTGAAGGTCCAGTCCGGTTTGCCAGTGTCTTCTTTGGTCAGATGAGGATTGGCGATGACTTTGAGTTTCAAGTCCTTGACGGCTTGATCAATGACGTGTCCCAGAAGGTGCGTCAAGGTCTTTTCTTTTAATCTCTGTGGGTCAAGGCTGTTTTTGACGAGATTTAGTGGAGCTTTTCCCTTGCGGAAGCCTTTGACGGTAGTTTCTTCTGCGAGGTGCGCCAGAGTGTGCTGTAGTTCGGTCTCGACCTCTTTACTGGGGACGATGATAGTCACAATTGCGGTGCTTTTTTCTTGTTTCTCGAGTTTGATTTCCATGCAGGCGATTATACAGTAAGTATTTGAGCTGTTAAAATATGGGAGCTAAGCCGAGGTGGCGAAATTGGCAGACGCGCATGGTTTAGGACCATGTGGGGAAACCCTTGGAGGTTCAAGTCCTCTCCTCGGCACAAACACAACTA
>Ga0209542_10013869_pt1 | contig 13796 bp, 13 predicted proteins | sample RifCSPhighO2_01_FD_184028 | JGI IMG/M metagenome (GOLD analysis project Ga0209542, IMG submission 184028) | Soil microbial communities from Rifle, Colorado - Rifle CSP2_plank highO2_0.1 (SPAdes) (version 2) | ecosystem: Environmental > Terrestrial > Deep subsurface > Rock core/Sediment ...
GACCCTCGTATTGTTTGCGCGGCCTGATGAGCTCAATGCGTTTCTCTGGTCCAGCCTGATCACATGCATAGCGGGTATCGCGATGATTGCCCAGGGCCGGCCCAAGGACGTGCAGCTGCGCCCACGCGATATGTACTTGCTGACGGTGTCCAGCTGGATTCTGGTGGGGCTGTTCGCCGCACTGCCGTTTATGTTTTCCCAACACCTGGGCGTGACCGACGCAGTGTTCGAGAGCATGTCGGGCATCACCGCCACCGGCGCCACGGTCCTCACGGGGCTGGACAGCATGTCACCGGGGATTCTGATCTGGCGTTCTCTTCTGCACTGGCTCGGTGGGATTGGTTTTATCGCCATGGCCGTGGCGATTCTGCCCATGCTGCGCATCGGCGGTATGCGCTTGTTCCAGACTGAATCCTCGGACCGCTCCGAAAAAATCATGCCGCGCTCGCACATGGTCGCCAAATACATGATCGCGGCCTACCTGGGCATCAGCCTCATCGGCTGCCTGGCACTCTGGACCGCTGGCATGGGCGTATTCGATGCGATCAACCACACCATGTCAGCCATCGCGACCGGCGGGTTTTCCACCTCTGATCAGTCCCTGGGGAAATGGACCGAGCCCGCCGTGCACTGGGTAACCATCGTGCTGATGATTCTCGGCAGTGTGCCGTTCGTGCTGTTTGCCTCAATGCTGCGCGGCAATTACAAAGCGCTGATCCGCGACCAGCAGGTGCGGGGCTTTCTCGGCATTCTGCTGAGCACCTGGCTGCTACTCGGCACGTGGTATTACATCAGCACCGAGCTGCACTGGCTCGAAGCCATTCGCCACGTGGCGTTCAACACCACCTCGATCATGACCACCACCGGCTTTGCCCTGGGTGACTACACACTGTGGGGCGGTTTTGCCGGCATGCTGTTCTTCTATTTAGGGTTTATCGGGGGTTGTTCGGGCTCAACTGCCGGCGGCCTGAAGATATTCCGTTTTCAGGTAGCCTACGTGCTGCTCAGGGCCAACCTGATGCAGCTGATTCATCCGCGCGCGGTGATCAAGCAGCAGTACAACCGCCACCATCTGGATGAAGACATTGTCCGCTCGATTCTGACCTTCTCGTTCTTCTTCACCATCACCATCGCCGTGCTGGCATTGGGCCTGACGCTCTGCGGCCTGGACTGGATCACCGCACTCAGTGGCGCGGCCAGCACCGTCTCCGGCGTCGGCCCGGGTATGGGCCCGATCATTGGCCCGGCGGGTAACTTCTCCAGCCTACCGGACACCGCCAAATGGCTGCTGACCTTCGGCATGCTGCTCGGCCGCCTGGAAATCCTCACCGTGTTGGTGCTGATGCTGCCGGCCTTCTGGCGACACTAAGCGCGCCGTTACAGCCGTGCGCGGTACTCGCCCGGCGTACTGTCAAACCAGCGACGGAAAGCGCGGAAGAAGTTACTCGGGTCAGAGAAACCCAGCAGGTAGGAAATTTCCAGCAGGGTCAGGTTAGTCTGCCCCAGGTACTGACCGGCTAACTCACGGCGCGTATCGTCGAGCAGGTGCTGGTAGCTGGTGCCTTCATCCTGCAAGCGCCGCTGCAACGTACGCTCAGACAGCAACAGCGCCTGCGCCACCGCCTCACGCTTGGGTTCGCCCTGAGGCAACAGACGGCATAGCACCTGACGCACCTGATGGGTCACTCGTGTACCGGAAAAACGCGCCAGGTAATCGCCGGCAAAGCGGTCATGCAGCTGTGCCAGCGCCTCATTGGCTGACGGCAGCGGAGCATCCAGGTCAGCGCGCTCGAACAGCAAGGCATAATGCTCGGCATTGAATTTCAGCGGACACTGGAACACTTCTTCATAGGGCGCCATGTCCTCCGGCGCCGGCCCGATAAAGCTCACCTGCCTCGGGCGCAGCGGCTTACCAGTCAGCCAACGGCAAAACGCTAGGGAGTGAGCCAGCGAGGCTTCGGCGCTCTGCCGGGCCGACGGTAGCCGGTCACCATGAATCGCCAGCAGCATTTCATAGCCTTCCGGGGTGGGATGAAAGCTGAGGTCGGCCCCTTCGCCAATAATCCGCTGATAACGCACCAGCCGGGCAAAGCCTTCCTGCAGGTTGCGACTGCTCATCACCGCATACCCAACCACATTGAAGGACGATGGTCGCAAGATCTTCGCCATATTCAGGCCAATGGCCGGATTGCCCGAGGCCTCCACGGCCATGTGCCAGAGCCGGGTCATCGCATCCTGGGCAAACCGCGCGTCGGGGTCGGTCAGGGCCGCATAGTCGAGCCCCAACTGGGCAAACAGGCTGCGGCAGTCAACCCCGCCAAGCTCCAGGGCCGCAACAATGCCCGAGGCCCAACTGGATGAAGTGGTACGTTCGCTCATGAGTTGTTCTTATAAGGGAATCTAGGGGCGACAGAAGGATACTAAACTGGCACCTAATGTCAGTGGCCCAGCGCGTCAGTCGACCTAGACTGCTAGTAAGCCGCCACAGCTGCAAGCTGGGTGACGCCAAAAGAATAAGAGGAGCCCCCGATGAGTACTGAAACCCACGAACGCTTCAGCAGCTTCGCCGAGTTTTACCCCTATTACCTGCAGGAACACAGCAATGCTACCTGCCGCCGACTGCATTACGTCGGCAGCCTGTTGGTGCTCTGCGTGTTGGGCTATGCGCTGGTCACTCAGCACTGGCTGTGGCTGCTGGCCATCCCGTTGCTGGGCTATGGCTTCGCCTGGGTAGGGCACTTCGTTTTCGAAAAAAACCGCCCCGCCACCTTCGACTACCCGTTCTACTCCAATATGGGTAACGTTTAGGAAAAATAAAATGTCTAAAGAATTCAAAACCTTCCGTGAGTTTTATCCCTACTATCTTCAAGAGCACAGCAATAGCACTTGTAGAAGGCTGCATTTCGCAGGAACAGCTCTAGTCCTGACGATTCTTGCCTATGTTGCTGCCACAGGGACTCTGGGCCTTCTCATTGCGTTGCCATTTGTGGGTTATGGGTTCGCTTGGGTAGGACACTTTTTCTTCGAGCACAACAAACCAGCAACCTTTCGCTATCCGCGATGGTCGCTGATGGGAGACTTTGTAATGTTCAAGGACATGCTGTGCGGACGGGTTGCGTTCTAAATTTACTCAGCCGTAAAACAAGTAGCAGGCATCCGCCACATAGCAGCGAGTAGTAGATACCGTTTGAGTGAGAGCTATTTAGGGAGATTCAGATGTCATTAGCACGCAGGGTTATGCGGGCATCAATGGAAGATATTAAAGCGCTAAGGTTTCTATTACAGGCTCAACTTGAACTTCAAGCTCTGTCAGTTTTTTATATGGCAATTGATCGAGCAGCGTGGCTATTTACTGAGAAAGAAGACTCAAACAGACACGACTTTATTAGCTGGACAGATAAATTTTTAATCGCTGATGAAGAGCTTAACTTTTCAGCACTCGATCTATGGGCGGCGAGATGTGGCTTGCTTCACACTGGCGCAGCTGAATCACGCGATTACAGGAAAAACGGGGCGAATCTAATCTATTACAAAGCCGAGGCCGAAAGATCAGATCAAGAGACGCTAGACCTAATCGCTCCGATGCTCGATGAACTATGCGTCACCCCTGACCGCGTGAGGTTTGTAGACCACTTCTGGCTCGCTGACAGACTTGATGAAGCCCTAGCAAGGTTTGAGGACTGGCTGAAAACCGAGACTGAGGTTTGCGAACGTGCTGCCATTAAAGCTGACCGCCAGATTTCATTTCAGGCGCTACCTCCAAAATGACACTAGATAGCTTCAGCTATACCAAGGCACATTTTTCTCGCTGATGGGTGACTGGGTCATGCTGAAGGATGCCTTTACCGGACGCATCAAGTTTTAGGCACTCACTGCGCGCGACCACTGACCCATGCGGCCCTGCCGTTCAGCCGCCGCGCTTGGCGGTTGCGGTGGGCTTGGTTATGATCCCTGGCTTATTTCGCGCAGCCTGCACGGCGCGCCACCCAGGCACCCAGCAGAGGTGCCAGACGAGCAGCAGGGATTGTCCCATCGGATGAATGTCAAAAGCGCCCCCCGAATTTCCGCACTGCCGGCACCACCGCTGCGTGAGTACTACTCGCGCGTACTGGCCTATATCGCCATCGCAGCCAGCATTGCCGCCGGCACCTACACCCAACATTTCAGCTACGACATTCTCTGGATGGTGCCCTACGCCCTGCTTTACCCGCACCTGGCGCACCACCTGAGCCTGCGCTTCAAGCGTGATCACCCGCAGCGCACGATGCTCAGCCTGCTGTTTATTGATGCCTTGCACTGCGGCGGCGCGATTGCCCTGCTGGGTTTCTCAGTGGTACCCAGTTTGATGGCGCTACTGATCATGACGTTCAGCGCCCTGGTCATCGGCGGCCTGCGTTACCTCGGCCTGGCTGCCCTGATCGCCCTGAGCAGTGCCGTTTTCATCCTGGCCATGATAGAGGCCAAGCCCAACGTGCACACCCCGGCACTGGTGGCACTGGTCAGCATTGCCTTCACCACACTGTATATCTGCATCACCGCCTATTTTGTCCACCAGCAGGGCCTGCGCCTGGCGCAGGTGCGCAGCGAAATCAGCCGCGAACAGGAAAAAGCTGCCCGGTTGGCACGCAATCTCGCCAAGTACCTGTCACCGCAGGTGTGGGAGTCGATCTTCACTGGTAAGAAGAGCGTGCGTCTGGAGACCCAACGTAAAAAGCTCACGGTATTCTTCTCCGACATCAAAGGCTTCACCGAGCTGTCAGAGGAACTGGAAGCGGAAGCCCTGACCGACCTGCTCAACACCTACCTCAACGAGATGTCGAAGATCTGCCTGAAATACGGCGGCACCATCGACAAGTTCGTTGGCGACTGCGTGATGGTATTTTTCGGCGACCCGAGCAGCAAAGGCGCCAAGAAAGATGCAGTGAATGCCGTGTCCATGGCCATCGCCATGCGCAAACATATGAAGGTTTTACGCCAGCAGTGGCGGGCTCAGGGCATCACCAAACCGCTGGAAATCCGCATGGGGCTGAACACCGGTTACTGCACGGTAGGTAACTTCGGCGCCGATACGCGCATGGACTACACCATCATCGGCCGCGACGTGAACCTCGCCAGCCGCCTGGAAAGCGCTGCTGAATCTGGCGAAATTCTGATCTCTCATGAGACCTATTCACTGATCAAGGACGTGATCATGTGCCGCGACAAGGGCCAGATCACCGTCAAGGGCTTTACCCGTCCGGTGCAGATCTACCAGGTGGTGGATTTCCGCCGCGACTTGGGCGCCACGTCGAGCTATGTCGAACACGAACTGCCCGGTTTCTCCATGTACCTGGACACCAATGGCATCCAGAATTTCGACAAGGAAAAGGTCATCCAGGCCCTTAGTCAGGCAGCAGACAAGCTGCGTGACAAGGTGATCATGTAAGCGCCTGCTTATGCCCCGCTGCGTGTGAGTCCTGCACAACAGGCATACACAACTCACCATCCAGCAGCGGCTGCTGCGCCAGAAACTCCAGTGCTGACGCCCGCCAGGATTGTCGCGCGGCCAACTCGGCGCAACGCCCCCGATCCAAGCTCAAGGCCGCCAGACAGGCCGCGCGCAAGTCATCAAGCATGACCCCGCTTACGCCCTCTTGCAGCACATCCAGCGGCCCGGCCACCGGAAACGCTGCCACTGGCGTACCGCAGGCCAAAGCCTCGAGCATCACCAAACCATAGGTATCGGTACGCGAGGGGAATACCAGTACGCTAGCGGCCTGAAACGCCTCAGCCAAGGCCTGGCCATGCTGGTAGCCGAGAAAATTCACCTGCGGATAAGTCGCCTGCAATGCCTCGCGCTGCGGGCCATCGCCGACCACTAGCTTTTGCCCCGGCAGATCAAGGGCCAGAAACGCCTCGATATTCTTCTCCGGGGCGATCCGCCCGACATACAGAAACGCTGGTTCGGCAGGGCTTGGCAGCGTTTTGGCTGGACGAAACACTCGTGTATCAACGCCCTTGCACCACAGCACCAGGCGCTTGAAGCCCCAACTGGAAAACTCGTCGCGCATGCGCTCGGTGGTCACCAGCACGGCCTGACTCGGCCGGTGAAAGACGCGCAGAAAGGCATAACCCCAACGCAGTGGAATCCAGGGCCAGCGGGTGTGCACGTATTCGGGGAAACGCGTATGGATGGCGCTGGAGAACGCCAGGCCACGCTTGCTTAGCCAGCGCCGTGCGGCCCAACCCAGTGGGCCTTCGGTAGCCAGGTGCACGCAGTCCGGCTGAAAGGCACGAATGGCAGGCCCAACCCGCCAGAGGTTCCATACCAAGGGAATCTCCGGGTAACTGGGGCAAGGCAGCGCGCGAAAGTCAGCCGGCGACAACAACTTGACCTGATGGCCAAAACTCCGCAATTCGCTGATCAACGCCTGCAAACTGGTGACCACACCATTGACCTGGGGTGTCCAGGCGTCGGAGACGATCAGAATTCTCACAGAGCAGGCTCGGCAGCCGCAACTGGAGCTGCTTGCAGCTGGCGCGCCTGATCATCGGCCAGACGATACAGTTCGATGCTGCCATCCAAATGTTCGATCAAGGCGGTGCAAGACTCCACCCAGTCGCCGCAGTTCATGTACTCGACATCCCCCATCGGGCGAATTTCGGCATGGTGAATATGCCCACAGATGACACCATTGAAGCCACGCTTGGCGCACTCATGGACGATGGCTTCTTCAAAGTCGCTGATGAAATTCACCGCGCTCTTGACCTTGTGCTTGAGGTACGCCGACAGCGACCAGTAGCCATAGCCATAGCGGCTACGCCAGAAATTCAGCCAGCGGTTGAGGGTCAGAGTAAAGCCATAGGCCGAGTCGCCAAGAAAGGCCAACCAGCGGTGGTAACGGGTGATCACGTCGAACTGGTCACCGTGAATCACCAACAGGCGGCGACCATCGACAGTGAAGTGCTCGGCCTCGTCGACCAACTGAATATTGCCGAGCATCAGGCTGGAATAGCGGCGCAGAAATTCGTCATGGTTGCCAGTGACGTAGACCACCTCGGTGCCGCGCTTACTCATGGTCAGCAGGCGGCGGATCACGTTGCTGTGCGACTGCGGCCAGTACACCCCGCTGCGCAGCTTCCAGCCGTCGATGATGTCACCGACCAGGTAGATCTTGTCAGTCTGGTAGCGTTTGAGAAACGCCGCCAGGTGTTCAGCCTGACAATCCCGGGTGCCCAGGTGCACGTCGGAAATCCACAGGGTACGGACACGTTGCTTGCGGCTGGGCTTGGCGAGCTGAGCGCTGGTCATGGACGACCTCCGGCTGGGTTTGCTCGAGTCTGCGCAGACGGGGTGAAAGGTGCATGACAGCGCCGTGGCAATTCGGTGACAACCTCTAAAGGGTATAAACTGGCTAGCCGAACAAGGAGCCCACCATGTCCTCGCTGCTCTCGCTGCGTCACTACAGCCATGAACTACTCAGCCACAGCCATGACCATGCGCAGCTGGTGTTTGGCTTGAGCGGACTGCTGGAGTTCGAGGTAGCAGGCCAAAGCAGCCAGGTGAAACACCAGACCCTGGCCGTGGTACCCAGCGCTGCGCAGCACGCCTGCGGTAGCAAAGACGGCAGTCGTTGCCTGGTGCTCGACGTACCCGCAGACAGCTGGCTGCAACAACAGCTGGGCCGGCACGTGGATGCCACTCGCCGCCTGCTGGACAAACCTGCCGCCGTCAGCCTCAACCCTGCGCAGAGCCAGTTGGTCAGCTGGCTGGCCGCCAGCCCAATCAATGACCCGGTCATTGCCCAGCAAGGCGCCGCTCTGCTCTTGGCCAGCCTGGCCAATGGCGAGATTTCTGCCCACGCCGCCAGTCGCCTGCCGCTGGCGGCGCTGGATGCGCATATCGACCAGCATGCCGCGCACCCCTTGCAGGTGGCCGATTTGGCGCGCCTGGCCGGCCTGTCGGCAGCACGTTTTCATGCGCGCTTTCTCGCCGAAACCGGGCAAACACCGATGGATTACGTGCGCAGCCGTCGCCTGCAGCTTGCACGTCAACTGCTCCAAGGTAGCAACCTGGCAATTGGCGAGATCGCTGCGCGGGTCGGCTACAGCTCGCAAAGTGCCTTTAGCGCCGCCCTGTCACGGCATCTCGGCGTTACGCCTCGGCAACTGCGCCGCACCGACTAATTTGCCGGCACTCTTTTGTGAGAGCCTGGCGACAAAACCCACGATTCCCGCGACAGACAACCGCGCAGATAGGCACCTAGACTGCCCGGCAGAATCGAGGAGTCGCCTATGCAAAACATTGAATGGCAGGATTTTGAAAAAGTGGAGCTGCGCGTCGGCACCATTCGCACCGCCCGACCTAATGAAAAAGCCAACAAACCCGCCTACGTGGTGGAAGTGGATCTCGGCGAGCTGGGTATCAAGACCTCCAGCGCCCAGCTCACCGCCCATTACAGCTGCGAGCAGCTAGTCGGCCGCCAAATACTGTGCGTGTGCAACTTCGCCGCCAAGCGCATCGCCGGCGTGCGCTCCGAAGTGCTGGTGACCGGCATCTATGACGCCGACAACAAGGTCGTGTTAGCCGGCTTCGACAAACCGCTCCCCAACGGCGCGCGCCTGGCATGAATCAACGCAATGCACTGTTGGCGATCCATCTAGGCGCCCTGCTGTTTGGCCTATCCGGCATATTCGGCAAGCTGGCCAATACGACCCCGCAGATGATTTCCGCCGGCCGCGCTGCATTCGCTGTAGCGGCCTTATTGCTGTTCGCCAAGCTGATCAGCAACGCGCGTCTGGTGCGCCTCGGCTTGCGCCAGTCCAGCCTGCTGGCCCTTGGCGGCCTGCTGCTTGGCGGTCACTGGTGGAGTTTTTTCGAGTCCGTGCATATCTCCGGCGTGGCCATCGCCACCCTCGGCTTTGCCAGTTTTCCGGCCTTTACCGTACTGCTCGAAGGTTTGCTGTTCCGCGAGCGCACCCGACCGGTCGAATACGCCATGGTGGCGCTGGTGTGCCTGGGCCTGGTGCTGGTCACCCCGCATTTCGACCTGAGCAGCCAGGCCACCAGCGGCCTGCTCTGGGCGGTATTATCCGGCCTGCTGTTCGCCCTGCTGTCGCTGCTCAACCGCGCCAGCACCCGTGGCATCGAGCCAGTGCAGGCGGCGCTGTACCAGAACCTCACCGTGCTACTGGTATTCCTGCCGCTGGCCTGGCCAACTCTGCCCAGCGTGCAGGCACAGGACTGGTTGTGGATGGCCATGCTTGGGATCTTTTGCACGGGCCTGGCGCACAGCCTGTTCGTCGCCAGCCTGCGGGTACTCAAGGCACGCACTACGGCGGTGATTTTCGCCCTGGAGCCGATCTACGGCATTGCCTTCGCCTGGCTGTTGTTCAGCGAAGTGCCGACACTGCGCATGCTGGCGGGTGGGCTGCTGATTGTCAGCGCGATTTTTCTATCGGCGCGGATGGCCAAGTGATCAATGACTGCGGTCGTTATGACCCAGATCCCGCGCCGGATCGATCTGATCGCGCAAGCGCTGCTTGAGCACCTTGGCCTCGGGAAAACCGCCATCGGCCTTGCGCTCCCAGATCTGCACACCATCACAGGTGATGCGAAATACCCCGCCTGTACCGGGCTCCAGGCAAACCCTGGATAAATCATCGGTAAACGTCGACAGCAGTTCCTGCGCTAGCCAGGCAGCGCGCAACAGCCACTGGCATTGCGTGCAATAGGTGATGACTACTTCGACTTTGGGGTTGGACATTGGCAGGCTCACGGCGGATGAAAAACCGATGATAACGCGCAGCTGCCATACGCCCGCAGAAGAAAAACGCCCGCTTAGCGCAAGCTAGCGGGCGTTGAGCAACTGCGTTCTGAATCAGGCGATTTTAGCCAGCAGCTGACGCGCCTCCTGCTTCTGCTCTTCATCGCCTTCGTTGATTACTTCATTGAGGATCTGGCAGGCGCTGTCCAGGCTGCCCTGCTCGATATAGGCCAGGGCCATGTTCAGTTTGGACAGGTTTTCGCGGTTGCTGGCCAGCTCATCAAAATCATTCAGCAGCTCCACATCGAGGACATCACCACCCCAACCGTCATTGGATGTTTCTTCCACCAGCATGGACTCGGCAAACGGGCTGCGGGCATCACGGCTGCTGGACAGTTCGAAGATATCCGAAGTCTTACGCTTGGCCGCAGTACTGCTGCCGGTCTTGTCCGCCACTTTGTTCGGCGCAATTGGGGCAAAGGGGCTGACCAGATCCCAGTCGGCATCCAGCGACATATCGTCCAGATTGAGCTGGCCATCATTGGCAGCATCCACCAACGGCTGCGCCTCGACCTCATCCAGTTCCAGCACCACATCGTCCAGCAAACTGGCCGGCGGCGCGCTGAACAACTCGGCGTGCCGCGCCTTCAACTCGTCGATCCGCGCCGGAGTAAAGCCGGATGCCCGCACCACGGCTTCATGGTCGATAAAACCTTGGGCATCCCCCAACAACGCCAGCACTTCCAGCAGACGGAAACCAATATCACTGCGCTGCGGCTGGGCCTCCCAGGCCTTGCGTAACGTGCTGGCGGCCTCATTCAGGCGGCCATAAGCGATATACACGTTGGCACTTTGCAGCGCATCCTCACCCGCTGCTGGCCAAACCGGCCCACCACGCGGTACCTCGCGCATATTGAGCGCCACTGCAGCGGCCGGCGTGACAGCTGCCGTTGGAGCAGAGCTGGGCACCGTCGGCATGACCGGCATTACGGCAGCGGCGACCGCAACAGGGGCTGGCTCAACGGGTTTTCTGCTGCGCCAGAACAGCCCCACGACACCGGCCAGTAATAGCGCCAACAGACCGGCAATAATCGCCAGCCAGTTGCTACCTGATTCTGCCGTAACCGGCGCGGTTACCGCGACCGGAGCAGGCACAGGCGCGGCACTTGCTTCGGCGCTCGCACGACGCGCGGCCAACTCGGCCTGCAGGCCAGCAATCTGCTGATCACGCGCTTCCATCTGTTCCTGCAGCTGCTGAACCTGCAGGCCCAGCTGCGCCAGGCTCTGTTGCAATTGCAGGGTCTCACTAATCTGGCTGGCCAGCTCCTGCTCGACGCGAGCCTGCTCCTGAATCAGCAGCTCGGCTGGCGGATCGACCGGCAGCTGATCATTCGTCGCAGCATCGGTTTCTGGCACTAGCGTTGCGGCAAGAGGGGCTTCGGCGATGGCAGGTGCGGCACTGGCGAGGCTATCGGGCAAGAGCAATTGCGCACCGGCACGCAGGCGATTGATATCACCGTTAATAAAGGCTTGCGGATTAAGCGCGTGCAGATCACGCATCAGCGACTGAGGTGTTACCTGCCCTGCCTCAGCGGCCAGACGCTCGGCAATCTTCCACAAGCTGTCGCCGCTGACCACGCTGTAGCGATTTCCCTGCTGCGCGGCGGGCAATACCGCTGGCCGTGTAGGCTCAACAGCCTCGGCACGAGTCACAGTCGGTGCTGATACAGGTAATGTAGATGCAGCAGGCGCCGCTAGGCTGCGGTAAGCCGCAGAGCTGGGTGGGTCAAGCAATACGGTGTACTCGCGGTACAGCTGGCCGTTGGGCCTGACCACTTCAACAATAAAATTCAGGTAAGGCTCACGCACCGGCTGCGTCGATACCACGCGAATCACACTCTTGCCGCCCCGCAGCAACGGGGTAAAACGCAGGTCATTAAAGAAATACAGACGGTCGACGCCGGAACGGCTGAACACTTCGGCAGGCGCCAGGCGCACGCGCATGTCTTCAGCGGTCAGATCGCCCACATCAAACAATTCGATTTCGGCATCCAGCGGCTGACTAAGCGCCGAATGCAAGGTGATTTCGCCCAAGCCGAGTGCAGGGACTAAGCCTGAATACAATGCTGAACTTGACGCCAAACCTAGTAGTAACTGACGAACCTTTGCCATAAAAAACGCTCCCGTGACTCCGCCCCCTAATCCCTCGCCACTTCACGTCCAAGACGTGCGCTTCCAGCGCTTGCGACAGAGTAGGAATCGGCAAATGTTGCCTTGGGAAGTACGTTCCGTGTTTAACCCGGCTGGTGCATGGCCATAAATACGGCGCACTGAATAGACGAATAACCGACGCCGCTCGGCAAAAAGCCATTACAGGTGCAAGCATAGGCGTTTAGCCAAGAAAACGACAACTCCATCACACTACCGTTTAGCTGTCAGCGTCTTGTCGATTTGACGCCCCAGGCTGCCAAAACCGTGATCGCGAATACCCCGGCCACCAGCCAGAAACTCTGCTTGAAGGCGAGCATCTCCGCGAAATGATCGCCACCTTCGGCGCTGTGCCGCCATTCCAGAAAGAAGGTCAGCAGGTTGACCCCGAACGCGCCGCCGAGCTGACGCACGAAGGTGATGGCGCCAGCGCCTTGAGCCAGCTCCTCAGGGCTGAGGATATCCAGCGAACCGGTACTCAAGGCCGGCAGCAACACACCCAGACCAATACGCCCGACACAGGCCCAGAAACACAGTTGAATGAATGAGGCGCCCTGCTCAACCCAAGCCATCCCCGCCGCCGACAAGGCAAAGATCAACAGCCCGCCACTCAACAGCACTGCCGCAGACAGTCGATCACTGAGCCAGCCGCCGAGAAAGGACGCCATGCCCATCAAGATTCCCGCCGGCAACAGCAGCAGACCCGAGCGTCCGGCGCTGAAGCCTTCAACGGTTTGCAGATACAGCGGAATCAGGTAGGTGGAACCATACAAACCCAACCCCAGGGTCAAGGCGACCCAACTGGCGCTGCGGAACCCGGCATGCCGCCACAAGGCAAGCGGCAACAGCGGCTGAGCAGCGCGCCGGCTGCGAAGGATAAACGCCATACCGGCCAGCAGTGCGAGGCAACTCGGTAACCAGACCCTCGGCGCAGTCCAGGCAAAACGCTGCGCCTCGGCAAGAAAGCCCAACGCTGCAAATATCGCCACACACAGCCAGGCAAAGGCCTGAATATCCAGACGCGGGGTGCTGGCCGCACGTTCACTGGGCAACAACCACTGCCCAGCGAGCACGGCCAGCAGGCACATCGGCAGCGGCATCCAGAAAATCGACGGCCAACCGAAATGATCGACCAGGTAACCGCCGATTCCCGGCCCCAGCGACGGCGCCAGCATCACCCCCAGGCCATATATGCCCAGCGCCATGCCGCGGCCGCCATCGGCGAACACCCGAAAAATCAGCACCATCGCCAGCGGCTGCACAATACCCGCACAGAGACCCTGCACAATGCGCAAGGCAATCAGCTGCCAAGCGGCATGAGCCACCAACGCCACCAGTGAACTGAGGATAAACAGCAGCAGACCAAACTGCGCCGTACGCCGCGCACCAAAGCGCGCCTGCGCCCAGGCGGCCAGCAGAAGGCCAGCGGTCATGGCCGCGAGAAAACCGGTGGACAGCCACTGCGCCAGCGGCCGGCCAATGGCGAAGTCCGCCATGATTGCCGGCAAGGCGACGTTGATACTGGTAGAGGCCAAGACCATGGCCATGCTGCCGACCATCAGCAACGCTAGCAGCCACTGCGGGTAGCGCGGACCGAAACGTTGCTGCAGGGCCTGCAGGTCGTCACGCATCAGCGTTTTTCCAGGTTACTCAACACCTGGGCATGAACCTTCTGGCAGCGGCGCAATTCGTCTTCATCAATGCCAGCGAACACTTCCTGGCGCAGTTGCGCAGAGATCGCTTCGATCTTTTCAATCAGTGGGCGGGCCTGCGGGCTGAGGGCAATCTTCTTCGCGCGGCGGTCTTCGGGCACCGCCTGGCGGCTGACCAGGCCTTGGGCTT
>Ga0209542_10013870_pt1 | contig 13796 bp, 13 predicted proteins | sample RifCSPhighO2_01_FD_184028 | JGI IMG/M metagenome (GOLD analysis project Ga0209542, IMG submission 184028) | Soil microbial communities from Rifle, Colorado - Rifle CSP2_plank highO2_0.1 (SPAdes) (version 2) | ecosystem: Environmental > Terrestrial > Deep subsurface > Rock core/Sediment ...
GGGGAGAGGGATCCTCGCCATCAGGCGGGAGGGTGAGGGCAACCCAAGAGGAATATGACTTGAGTGTAGAATATGAGTGTGGGAGTATTACATAACAGAGCACGATCAACACTAGTACGGAGGAGTTTAAGGAGAATAGTTCCAGAACCGGAACAACGATTGTGGTATTTCTTGCGCGGAAAAAGATTGAGTGGTCATAAGTTTAAACGACAGTACTCTGTTGGACCGTATGTAGTTGATTTTTACTGTGCAGAGCATCATCTTGCGATAGAAATTGATGGGGATTCACACTATACGACGGAAGGGGAGGTGTATGATAAACAGCGAACGGAGTATTTGCATGCGTGCGGTATACGAATTGTGAGGTTTACGAATGATGAGGTGATGAAAAATATTAATGGAGTAGTGCAGAGCATTGCATCGATGTTGCCCTCACCCTAACCCTCTCCCCAATTGGGGAGAGGGGAACGCTGCATTCTTTATACTCGCCTTATCCCAATCATCACCGTCGCCCCACCAATCTGCACTTCTTCGCTCGCATCCGGATTTTCTATTGCATCAACTAATTGATCTGTTTGTAATGCTTCACAAATTATTGCTTTGTGCTTTTCTAATACTTCCGTAATTTCCGCTCTATCGGTTTGCACGCTTACTGTAATTCGGTCATCCAGCGCATATCCTGCTTGTTTGCGAAGTGATTGACCGTACCGAATAATGTCGCGCGCTATTCCTTCTTGTTTTAATTCTGGAGTTATTTCCGTATTCAGCGCTAATACTTCCCCAACTATAACTTCGTTCACATTCACTTCTTCACAAATCATTGCAATGTCTTCGCTAGTAAAATCTGTATTTGTGACGGTAAACGATTGCAATTTTTGACGTACTTTTATTTTTGCCTCTGCACGAAGAGAAAGCCCGGCAGATACCGCATCTCGGACGGCTTGCATATGTATCAGAATATCTTGATCAAATGACTGTGGCTTTGGAAAACCTGTAAGATGCACCGATTCTTCCCCACTCAAATTTCTGTACATTTCTTCCGATATAAACGGCATAAATGGCGCAAGAAGTTTACTTACGGTGAGCAAAACGCTGTAAAGCGTTCCAAACATTTCGTCGCGCTCTGTATTGTTTTCAGGATGTTGTAAACGGCCCCGAGAGCGACGCACATACCAATTACTTAAGTCGTCAACGTATTCGATAAATAAACGCGAAGCGGTGTCTATACGGTATGCATCTGTTTGCAACGTTACTTCTGATACCAATTGATTAGTGCGAGATACTATCCAGCGGTCGAGCGAATTGGTCGAATTCGCAACACTCCCACCTCCCCTAACCCCTCCTTCGTAAGGAGGGGAAAACGCGTGCACCTTTGCATACCTTGTAAACATGCTGTACACATTCCAAAGTGTCATATATACACTGCGCTGGATTTGTCGCATGTCTTTTTCTGAAAACTTATACGGCTCGCCCAGTGTACTGCTCGAAAGCAAATAGAAACGCAACACATCTGCACCATACGACGCAAGCACTGGTTCTAATTCTGGATAATTTTTCAGTTTTTTGGAAAGCTTTTTGCCATCTTCTGCAAATATAAGGCCGGATGCAATGACGTTCAAAAACGCTGGTTTCTCTTTCAATGCAGTTGCAAGTACGTGCAATACATAAAACCATGCACGAGTCATTTCAATACTTTCTGCAATAAAATCTGCAGGAAACGATTTTTGACCACTTGCATATGGCATACTTCCCGAATCAAACCAAACGTCCAAGACCTCGGGAACTCTGTGAAGAGTTCCCGCCCCGCGAAGCCCTTGGGGCGAAGTGGGGCAGGACTTACATTTCCATGTAATCCTATCCACATATGGCCGATGAATGTCTTCTACTTGTTCATCACTTGCGCCAGATAATTTCTGAAGTTCTGCGATACTTCCCACACACACCCGCTCTTCACAACCATCACATTCCCATATCGGCATCGGCACACTCCAAAAACGATTTCGCGAAATGGCCCAATCGGGTGCAGATTCTATACCCTTTGCAAATCGCCCTTCCTTTACATGTTCTGGCACCCAATGAATTTGTTCGTTCTGTTGTAACATCGCATTTTTTAGGGCAGAAATTTTTACAAACCAAGAATCAAGAGCGTAGTAAATGAGCGGTGTATCGCATCTCCAACAAAACGGATAGCTGTGAGAAATAAGCTCGCGCTTAAACAACAACCCACGCGTATCCAAATCTTTCATAATATCTTTTTGTGCTTCAAAAATATTTCTGCCAGCAAACAGTGGAACATCTTGCATGAAATTCCCAATTGTATCTACCGTACGAAGAATTGGTAACCCCGTCTTTTTACCTACTTCATGATCTTCTTCCCCAAAAGCCGGTGCCATATGTACCAGCCCTGTACCGTCTGTTGCCGTTACGTGGTCACTTGGAACAAGTCGAAAAGATCGCGCCTTTTCTTCTGCAGATAGCACTGACTCATACAGCGGTTCATAGGTATATTTCGAAAGTTCATCGGAAGAAAGTTCTCGAATAATTTCTGCGCCCTCTCCCATCACTGCTTGCACCCTGTCTTTTGCAAGAATATATTCACTACCTTCTTTTTTTACAACCACATACACAATTTCCGGATTAAACGCCACCGCAACGTTTGCTGGCAGAGTCCATGGAGTTGTGGACCAAACGAGCAGCTTTTGCTGCTCGTGCAGTCCCGTGGCCCCGCGAAGCGGGGTTTTACGGGACAAAGCTACATACACACTCATATCCTTCACGTCCTTATAACTGCTCGCGACTTCAAAATTGGAAAGCGCAGTTGCACATCGGATACAATACGGCGTGGATCGAAACGCTTTGTAGATTAAATCCTTATTCCAAAGCTGCTGAAATACTCCCCACTCCGCGTTCATATAGCTCATATCGAGCGTCGAATATTCATTTCCATAATCCGCCCAGCGGCCAAGACGCCGCAACATAGTACGAAATTCATCTACATACCGATACACCACTTCACGACACTTTTTCGCAAATCCTTCTATATCATCTTCAATTTGTTTTTTGGAAGTTATACCCAGCTCTTTTTCGACAATGTTTTCAATGGGCAACCCGTGCGTATCCCACCCAACCACGCGGGGCACATAATAGCCTTGCATAGTTTTGTATCGAAGTACGGTGTCTTTTATTGCAGACTGCAACACATGGCCATAATGCGGCTTTCCCGTTGCATACGGCGGCCCATCGTAAAATGTAAAAAGTTCTTTGTCTTTATGTTGTTCTAAAGATTTTTCAAAAATCTTGTGCTCATCCCAATACGCAAGAACTCCCAATTCCAGCTCGTCGCTGTGTATGCGAGAAGATACCTCGCTCATGTGATGGTTTTCTGATGAATTGGTCATAATAAATATAGTAATACAATTCGCACGTAACTGTCATTCCGGGCTTGACCCGGAATCCAAGTTGCCGTACTGATGGGACACGCCTGGATCCCGGCTCCCTGGCCGGGATGACACTGCGGTGTCACTTCCCCGCTACTGCTTTGTAGAGTTTTTTAGCTCCTTCACTCGCTTCCCCCAATCAACCTGATTTAAATTATCGTCTTCCATTACGACTATACTTGATGCCTTATATCCATGTTTTTTGTGAAGCAGTGTTTTATCAGACAGTTTGTTCACGATAATTCTCTGCGCCCTCTTGCATAGTTGCGCAAATGCAACCCTGGCACCTAACATAAATGTGCGAGCAAATACATTACTTTCACCCTCACCTCTGGGTACGTAGTGAAATGTTGTAATAATATTTCCTGGATAGAGAAACGGAATAAGGCCCTCAGGGGAATGAAATATATCAAGCCGCGCAGCAGTTAAAAAACCCGCAACAAGCATATGGGAGTACAGCACGGGCATGTATTTACGATACTGAACAAAAGGGAAATGATGAATTTCCACATTTTCTCGTTCAAATTTCTTCGTATTTTTCATACGATTATCAAAAAACAGTACCCAGGTATGTTCCTTTTTGGTATCAGAATCAATAAGATTCACGATCAAATCTTCTGTATATTGAGCAATTCGACGGTCATACCGCTTGTGTTCCTTTAATATGATGTGTGCGTCTATACCTATTCGCATACCTACATTACATCAGGTTTGTTGATCCCCAGCAAGTCTATTACTTTGCCGAGCACGTTACGAGCCGCAACAACCATCTGCAACCTGCTTGCACGCAGCGTTGTATCTGGTTCATTTAATACTTGTATATCCCTGTAAAACGCATTAATTGCCCGAGCTAGATCATACGCATAATGTGCTAATTGATGTACGGAAAACGAAGTTGCAATATCTTCCACAACTTCCGGAAACGCGAATAGCTGTAAAGCAAGATCACGTTCCGAAATATGAGAAATAGTTACTCGTGAAGATATTTCTGCTCTAATTTCACCTAGAGGAATAATTCCCTGCACCTTTGCTTTTCTTAAAATTGCTTCAAGACGTACGTACGCATACTGCACGTAATACACTGGGTTTGCATCGCTTTTTTCCTTTGCAACATCTATATCTAAAACCATGTGTCCTTCTAGCGCATGGTGGATCATAAAAAACCGTGCCGCATCATATCCAATTTCATCGATTAAATCTTTCAGTGAATATATATTTCCTTTTCTTTTAGAAAGCGCAACTTGTTTGCCACCTCGAATAATTTCTAACCACTGCGCAACAATCATATGCAGTTTGCTCGTATCGTTTCCGAGTGCTTTGAGCGCTGCTTGTAATTTCGGAATATGCCCTTGGTGATCAGCGCCTAAATACGTGAATAGTAAATCAAATTTCCGATCAAATTTTCCCTGATGATACGCAACATCTGGCGTTATGTACGCATACGCGCCATCTTTCTTTATCATCACCCTGTCCTTTTCATCTCCGAACTGTGTTGTTTTTAAAAACTGTGCGCCATCTTTTTCGTACATCAAGTCTTTCTCTTTCAGTTTTCCAATGGACTGTTCAATTTCACCACTTCCACGAACAGACTGCTCAGACGTCCACACGTCAAATGTAATATGCAAATCATCTGCAATAGTTTTCTTAATTGCAGCAAGGCAGATTTGCATAGCATTTGCACTAATCTCGGAACGTAGTTCGGAATTTTCTAGATCAACGAGCTCAAACTTTTTTCCAGAAGTTTCTTTGTATTCTTCTGCAATCGTTTTTGCAATTTCACTAATATACGCACCCTGATACAAATCTTCCGGAAATTCCACATCTAGGCCTTCTTGTTGAAGAATTCTGCGAAGCACAGATTCTCCGAGTCGCGCAATTTGTTCCCCAGAGTCGTTAATATAGTATTCGCGAATTACGTTATACCCTGCACATTCCATAACGTTCCCGAGCGTATCTGCTGAAAATGCAGTACGAGCATTACCAAGTGTAAGCGGGCCCGTTGGGTTTGCGGAAATAAACTCCATGTTTATGGTTTTGTTATTGCCAATAGTGCACGCGGAGCATATGTCTTCTTGTGGCAAATCGTCGATACGAGAAGCTAAGTATGTGTCATCAATAGTAATATTCAAAAAACCTGGCGCAGCACCTTCTGTTTTACGTATATATTCCCGCTTTGGCATATACTTCACAAGCACTTCAATAATTTCCATTGGAGGTTTTTTTGCACTTTTTGTAAGAGAAAGGGCAATAGGGCTCGCGTAATGCCCGTGTTTGGTATTTTCCGCCCGCTTTACAACTACCTTAATGGTTGCGTCATCCAAAATAAGAACCCCTGCCTTTTTGGCAGATTCTAGTGCCTGAGTAATATCACTAACAAGCTCCCGTCGAATATTGATCATAGCCGTATCATACTACGATACCCGCAGAATTTCAGCAAAAAAATGCCGGCTCTAAAAAGAACCGGCGGTGAATGTGTGCTTACACATGCAACTAACTTCATGCGTCTCTCCATTTCTCAATAAGATGCCCAGCACCGCCATATTCCACAAAAAGGAATTTGTCGATGGGATCATCATCTAACGTAAAGATCCAAATTGTCAGATTTGCTCCGGGACAATCCTCCTTAATGTCATTTGCCATTCGCAACACATTGCCCGGAAAAGGTAAGGCATTGCACTCCATATAAGACTCAATCGGAATACCATACCACTTCACCTTGCAAGAATGGGTACTAGATGCCGGATAGCACACCCCCGCCAACACAAAAAAACTAACGGCACAAACACTCCAAAGTCGAGCAGCTCCGGCACTTCCCCAAACGAGATAGTCCCCTGCCGTAATAAAGCAAAAAAAGACGGCAGTCGTGCAACTCAAATGATACATACGATTCATGATGCTCGTAATTTTTGCAATTGGAGGAGTACACGACCATACTATCTCACTCTCGTACCGCCTCTGACTTTCCAGAGAAAATGGGCGGATATCAAACTTTTGCATTACCTGGTGCAACTTGCGAGCCTTCTTTGTTTCAAACAAATCAACATCAACTTCACATCTTTCCAAAAGTGTTGTGTCCATTTCCCACCTCCTCAAGACGAGAAACTCAAACCAAGATTGTTAACATACAAACCCGAAAGTACATGCCTACTGTACCGCCCAAAAACCAAATTGCCAAGGGTAGTCTTGTTTTAGGCAAGACTTACTTTTGACAACAAAAGGAGTCGCACGGTACAGTGACCCGCTAGGCAATTTCGCTTGGCAGGTTATTTGTTCTTCGCCAATCTAACTAAGGACACATTGTCATGCCAACTGCCCTCTTATCAGTTTACGACAAATCAGGAATTTGTGCCTACGCAGGCAAACTTGAAAGATTCGGATGGAATATTCTAGCATCCGGCGGTACTGCAACAAGGTTGGGCCAGGCAGGGATACGGGTCATAGATATTGCAACACGCGTAGGCCCTCCAATGCTTAAACACAAAGTTGTCTCACTTGCTCGCGAAATTCACGCGGGATTACTTGCAGACGATAGTGCAGAAGAATCCTCTGAACTGGCAAAGAATGGGATACAACGTATCGATTTGGTCTACGTCACGCTATACCCACTGATCGAGGAACTTGGAAAACAAGATGCAACAATTGAATCAGTCCGGGAAAAAACGGACATCGGCGGCCCCGCAATGTTGCGTTCAGCAGCCAAGGGAAGAAGACTTGTCATCACCAACGAAAACGATGCGCGAAGAGTCATGTCTCACCTGGAGAGTAACGGCGGTATTCCGGTCGAAGATAAGAAATTGCTTCGATACCTCGCATGCGTTGCAGAACGCAAAGTTGCAGCCTACGCTCTCGCGTCTGCAATCGCACTTTCTAACAATCCAGACGACCAAGATGATAACGCGGAGAACAAGCATCTTCGAGGAGTGTATAGGAGGCTCACAGATAGCGCGTTAATCTTCAACGAGACTATCTGAATAGTGCGCACTACTGTCCAAACAAACCCCACCCCGCTGATCCACGTATCAGCGGTTTTTTATTCGACAAACTGCAACCACTACACTATGATGGATGTGCTCATGTACTGACGTGACCTTTCAAAATCTACCAAGACGACAAGACAAAAGGAGAAAACTATGTCGAAATTATGTAGCAAATGCGCTAGAAAAACGAAGCAATTCCCCGCAATAATGATTTTCTTGTGCATGCTCAGTCTCCTGTTCATTGCAGGGTGGATGTATCCTCCGTTTCTCAACGTGAAGGCATACAACTTCTCCATATCGGGAGTCATGTATGCAACTGGAGCGTTCTATCTATGGTTATCCATTTCAGAAAAGGAAGTTAGCTGGGGATTGTTGTGCTTTATTTGTTTTCTCATGTTCTCTACAATCGGATTAATCTATCTCCTCCGTGGGTGTATGTATCCTCTCTAGTGTCACCACCAACACCAAACGGGTCGTCTCAATGCAAGACACGACTCGTTTTTTATTTACTATATGACAAACTTCCTGCCGCAATTAAATAATTTAAAAAACGGGAGCTACCAGATGGCAGCGCCCGTTGTATGAAATCTTTTTTCCAGATCATTCTAATTGCTATCCCGAGCATTTCTTGCGCGAGCGAGCAAGCCTGGGCGCTGTCTCTTTTTTTGTGAGGCAGGTTTGTCGTCATCAAGCCCAAGCCACCTGCTCATTTCGCCGTCGTTTGTATCCAGCTTTGCAAGATCACGATATCGCAGAAAGTAAACAACCTCGAAGCTTCCCTGTTTTCCATCTAAGTGAGCCGTAAACTGATACCCACTCAAAGCTCCCAGGCGGACATGCTTGAACGACGTTTCTACACATCCTTCGTACGTATTAGTCCGGAACTTCCTCCGACGCTGCAATGAACCCGCCATCTGATACCCCGCGATAAACAATTCATCCCTCGTATCGTCATCGATATGGCCGCCAGTCATGACACAGTAAATATCCTTTTTCCTGATCATTGTCTCTGCCCTTTCTTGGCAATATGCAAGTTTCTAAGAACAAACGAGCTAGTCAGGCCCTTGAATATTTCATGACACTGGATACTTCAAAACACTCTGTGACGCAAAAGCAATTGATCGCGCCTCTGAAGCTTGTCGTCATTCACGAACGGAGATTTTCCGGTTTCCTGGATATACTGCACAAGGAGGCCCTCATACCCCCCGGGGAAACCTTCTGGAGGTATCCCAGTTTCATCCCACGCAGCCTTCACTTTCAGAGAAAGTGCATTGGCATACTTTTTAAAGTCTGCTGTCTCGCTTTGACTGCCAGCAACTCGGCATTGCTTGCTCCGTCTCCATAGCACCCAGCCAAACACAGCAAATGCCAAAAAACCTGCAACAACAAGTATCGTCAAAATTCGATCCATGACAAGAGCCTTTCTTTTGTTTTACCATTTGAGTTGGTGAACGAACTGAAAATACTGAACAGAACCAATATGGCAGATTACTACTCCCTTGTCAATAGGACCCTTGAAACGTTGTATTTTGATTTATTAAAAACGCCACAACCCTTTCGGAATTGTGGCGGTCGTTCATGTACAAAGTGCATCCCAGCGAAGCATTCCATGAAGTGCTTGCCCCTGGTATTTCAAAAGCGAGACGCTGCATCCGCTCTTTCCTCCAGACTTCGTTAGTAGTTGACCGGCATTAAATGGAACTTTTTCTTCAAAGAGTTTTGCACATTTCAGATTATGGAATACCGTTCTCCATACCAATTCAAGAGATACTCCTTCTCGATAGTCGCAAGAACCATCTGCAAGACGGCCAGCGACGGCAGTAAGCGCAACGCTCTCACACAGCTTTGGAAAATAGAATCGAAACAAATCCTGCCTTCCAAAAACGTCAAATGCACAGTGCATACGACGATCAGCCAAGTACACCAGAAATAGCCCTCCAACCGTTCGATCGGGAAGTGAGGCGCTGGTTATTGGTGTTGTGTAGTCACTGGTATTCCCAAGCAACTGCGCAATAGTATCTCCATGACATTTTGTATTGCTCGTAGTACGGGCTGATTGAGAAATGGTCTCAACCGATGCCCACACTTTCCCCTGTTGAATTGTACTGGTTCCATCAAACATCTGAGATGCCGCAAGAGACCCGCCGTCAGCTGTTCTAAACTTCTGACCGGTAGATGGTCGCCAGCGCCCTTGCTCAACACATCGAACGGGTACTTCACCAGAAGCGTGCGCAGGAACCAGGACACTCATCGGAAAAGCGCGATCCTGCCCACCACCTCGTAGATACGTACCAGACAAGCCCAATACAAGATTAGGTGAATCATTTGTGACATTCAAAGACTGGACGGTACTCGTTTCTGTTACGGTAACAGCACCCTCTGCTACTGCCGTTGCGAACGGAACAAAAGAGGCAGAATGCTCGATCGTTCCCGGCGCAAGTGTAACCGGAATAAACACCATATTGCGATAGAACTGCAAACGGCGACCTCTTACATGTAATTTGTGAACGTGCATAGCATTCCCTTTCCTACCAGAGACCAATCTGAACAGAAACCACACCTAGTAGTAACCATGCCGAAAGCAATAGGAATGTCAATGGAATGTGATGGTTCAATAGTTTGTGAACATTCATAAACAAACCTGCAGGAAATGGGTTTTGTTTTTGGAAAAGAAAACCGCCAGTCACATGACTAGCGGTATTAAATCTCCTTTATTAACCTTGGGCTGTAAAAGTATTACTTAGTCTGTTGCCACCGAAGCAAATCGTTGAGTCTGCTTTTGTGAATTACGAGAACTTCGTAAGGACGATGGAATGTTTGAAGACGAATATCCGGTTCATACTGTTCGAACTTACCGGATGAAGTTAGTTGCATGAATACAAACCCCATCTTCTGAGAAATGCCAATGATCGGCCAAGTGTCCCAAGGGGTATCATGAGTGCCGTGAAGCACAATAGCAGCAACTTCTCCTTTCCACAACCGCGCCATACTAATGCCGATGCTCCCTCCTGAAACCTCGGTGCTTTTAAACAGTCCACCAAGATCTTGGGGTGTCGCAAGGTTCTGTACTGGCAACGTATACGAAGTTGGCATATCACGAAGCAGTAGATATTGGTTGCTGAGCAGTCGTGTAGAATCAACTACCAACCTTTCTGCCTTGCCATACTCACTAATCCGGTACACATGTTCAGACTCTGGGCGGAACCCAAAAATTTCCTGTGTCATGATGTCGCCTACAAAAGCAGCGATCACCTGTCCGTTAATACTGAGTGCCAGCATAGTACCAATACCATGTGACTGACGACGAATAAATGCCTTTGTTCCGTCGAGCGGGTCAACACTGATATAGATGTTTAAAATAGGGTGCGTGCACGGTACTGCAAGATGATCCTCTTCGGCAATAATGCCAAAATTTGGAAAACTTTGACGGATAACCTGCACATACACTTGTTGTGCTGCGGTATCTGCAGAAGTAACAAAGTCTTCAGTTTTGCCGATGGTTTCTTTCTCGGTTGCTTCAAACACGTGGCGTTGTGCCCGAATCACTTCGATAGCTCGCCGGACCATTTCTTTCATAATAATACCGACAGCGTGACCATTCAGGTCTCCAAATGGAGTTGCCATAACAATTTCCCCAGTCTTTCTAGTGAAGTGTACTTTCTTTTCAGTGAAATCAGAATTTCAACGCACGTTACATATACCACAAGTCATGATAAATATCAAGCCGCTGTTGTAATGTGTACAAACATGTGATCCTCCGCTGCCTTGAATGCAAGTATCGTCATGCTACAGTGTATATATGGCAGATTATGCGTACAACAAACGAGCAGGATTCGACTTCGAAATTCTTGAGAAATTCGAAGCCGGGCTTTCGCTACTCGGAACTGAAGTAAAGTCTATTCGAAAGGGGCATATGAGCCTAAGAGGATCGTTTGTGACTATCCATAATAGGGAAGCATTTTTAACCAATGCGACTATTCCCCCTTGGCAGATAAGCAATGCGCCTGCAAATTACGATCCCGTTCGTTCGCGAAAGCTTTTACTCAGCGCTTCTGAACTCAAATACCTTATAGGCAAAGTAACTACAATTGGCTTGACAATAGTGCCAATACGGGTATACAATGAAGGATCAGTTATAAAGGTTGAAATTGGGTTAGCAAAGGGCAAAAAACAATACGACAAAAAAGAAAAACAAAAAGAGCGAGATATTAAAAGAGACGCGGAGATTAATATAAGAGGAAAAGAATAGTTGGCATTCGCCGTTACTTGCGAAGATGGGGGCATGCCCCGTCGCTCGCGAGCGACGGGGCATGCTAGGCCTCGAACAGATGTTCATTCTATATATCAGCGTGTTGTGTGATGATTGAGCACACATTAATCAATTCTTTCACTAGTACGTGCAAACTTCTCAAATCGCGTGAAGGCAGTATTTGCTAACGCATTTACTCCATCATTTGCGACTGCTATCGCGTAAATTCGGTAGCCATCGATGTATGTCATCCGTCGGGTGTACACTCGGTGTAATTTAGACGGATACGATAATTCGCCTTCGTGACGAACCTATCGGAATTGCACTTCACGATACGCACCTGTCTTTCTTCGCTGTTTTTTGTGGATAGATGCGTAATTCAAAACAGCTGCACACGGAGAAGATTATAGAATATCGTTTGTCACGGCGGTTCAATTCCGCCCATGTCCACCCTCCGCTCCATGCTCACGCAGGAGCTACGGGTGGCGCTGCCACCTATAAATACAAATTAAACTTTCCTATAAGCAAAAGGAGGGTGTCCCCCGCAGCTTTAGCGAAGGGGGATGGGTGCTTTGTGAATTTTCCGCTCCTTATTTTCGCAAAGAGCTACCCCACTACGCTAAAGCTTCGTGGGGCACAGCGGGTGGCTCAGCCACCTATAAATACCATTTGAACTTTCCTGTAAGTAAAAGGAGGGTGTCCCCCATAGTCTCGCCTCAAGGCGAGCGACGGGGGGCTGTGTTATTCTTTAATAGATGTATTTCGTATACATTTTAAAACTTTCAGATGACACTTTATATATTGGCTCTGCATCTAATTTGCAAAAACGTTTAATTGATCACAAGCAAGGCATTGTATCCTCAACAAAAAATCATCGTCCTGTTCACGTAAAATGGTTTTGTTCGTTTCCAGAAAAAATCAAAGCAATGCAGTTTGAGAAATACCTAAAGAGCGGATCTGGGTTTTCGTGGCGTAAACGCCATCTCGGATTTTGAAACATACCTAGAATCCTCATCCGGATTTGCCTTTCGGAATAAGCGGTTAGTGTAGGTGTTTCCAAGGTATTGAACCATTACGGATCCTTGACACTCCGGCAGATCAATCATACGATTTCCACGACCCATTTCTGAATGTCCTTTTCATCTAGGAGCGCAAACCATGTATGAAAGATTTACTGATCGAGCCCGTAAAGTAATGGAGCTCGCGAACCTTGAAACGCAGCGACTCAATCATGAATATATCGGTACGGAGCACATCCTGCTCGGGCTAGTGAAGGAAGGTAGTGGCATTGCTGCCACGATTCTTCAAGGCCTCGGGGTGGATACGCGAACGATTCGTTTAGAGATTGAAAAAAATGTTTCTCCCGGACCAGAGATGGTCATGATGGGAAGACTTCCTCAAACCCCGCGTTCTAAAAATGTTATTGAGTACGCAAGAGAAGAGAGTAAGCGACTCAACCTTACCTATGTTGGTACTGAACATCTATTACTTGGGCTTATGCGAGACGGAGAGGGATTGGCCGCTCAAGTGTTGATTCGTTGCGGATTGTCGCTAGAAGTCGTTCGGGATATAGTCCTGCAATTTCTTGGTCACAGCGAAGACAGCGATGCGCAGGTTCTAAGCGGTGCTAAGATTTATCGCATACGAATTGAGCTTCATAAAGTTTTGTTGCAGTTCGATGAAGCTATCAACGTGCTCGACACCGCTGTGTTTGAGGCGGCACATTATGATGGCATTGGGAGTCTTGATGCACAAAGAGACCGTGCAATGAGTGCAAATTTTCAACTGCCTATTAAAAGCAAGCGCGATGCAGTGATGGAGATAAGGAATTCATTTGCTCAGATGCTTGGTTTTCGTGCAAGGGAGGCACACGACACAACACCGCGTGATTATCGTGCAACGCCTTTGGGCTATCTTATAAGGGTAGTCCAGTAATATTCGAAAAACAACAACGACCGCTGGTTACATGACCGGCGGTTTTTTAATTGCGCTTGGGGGTAGAATTCACCCCATTACGGTTGACAAGCAGCTGCAAGTGCTCATATCCTAAACAAAGTCGCTAGTTCTGGAGTTCTTTTTACGCTCGACATGAAAGGAATAAGATGTCGGAACCAACACCACTAGAAACGGGAT
>Ga0209542_10013872_pt1 | contig 13795 bp, 13 predicted proteins | sample RifCSPhighO2_01_FD_184028 | JGI IMG/M metagenome (GOLD analysis project Ga0209542, IMG submission 184028) | Soil microbial communities from Rifle, Colorado - Rifle CSP2_plank highO2_0.1 (SPAdes) (version 2) | ecosystem: Environmental > Terrestrial > Deep subsurface > Rock core/Sediment ...
CGCGGGACGCACAGGGAAATCTGTATTTTGAGGACATGCCGATTCCACAGGGTGTGAAGTTGTGATTGAACATACAAATTATTAAAAGGCATTTATTTATGGTTTTGATATGACGAATTACAAAGATGCTGGCGTTGATGTTGAACTTGGAGATGATGCGTCTAGAGTTCTTTATGAGGCTGCCAAGCGGACGTGGGAGAATAGGAAAGGGCAATTTGGCGAAGTACTTGAATTTTTCCCTGACTTTTCTGGCTTAAGAGCTGTGCGCATTGGCGGACTGCCCACAGATGCTTTAACTAATTTAGGATTTGATGGAGTTGGCACTAAAATTGAAATTGCTGAACGTATAGGAAGACATGATACTGTTGCTTACGACTTGTTTGCGATGGTGTGCGACGATGCTATTGTTCGTGGCGCTGAACCAGTCATGGTCGGTTCTATTCTAGATGTTAATTCTTTAGGGCGTGATGGAAAAAACAATATTGAATTAGTTAAGCAACTTGCTCAAGGTTATATCGGGGCCGCTAAAGCTGCGAATGTAGTGGTTGTCAACGGGGAAGTGGCTGAGTTGGGGGCCAGAGTTCATGGTGCTGGCGACTTTAATTATAATTGGGGAGTAGGAGTTGCTTGGTTTGGGCGCGAATCTAAGTTATTGAAGGGAACTGAAATTAAGAAAGGCGATTCAGTTGTTGCTTTCAAGGAAAATGGTTTTAGGTCAAATGGCTTATCTCTTGTGAGAAAAATTATGGAATCTAAGCATGGGGCGGGCTGGGTGAATCAATCTTTTGATGAATCCATCAGAGGCTTTGAGCGTCCATATGAAACGCAAGCCGCGCATCCTCAACGTACTTTAGGAGAAATGGTTCTTGAGCCTTCAATAATTTACACACGCGCAGTTTCAGCAATGTTTGGAGGATTTCTCGGCGAGCCAAGGGCTAAAATACACGGAGTTGCGCATATCACTGGAGGGGGGATTCTTGGGAAGTTAGGAAGAGTACTGAAACCCTCTGGATTTGGCGCGGTTTTGGATAACTTATTTGCACCTCCTTCAATCATGAAATACACGCAATCAGCTGGGGGGATAAAATATAGAGATGCTTACAAAACATGGAATATGGGCAATGGGATGCTTATTATTACACCCGAGCCTGACCAAGTTATAGCAATTGCAGCAGAGCACGACATTAAAGCGCAAAAAGCGGGAAACGTTGTTAATGAAAGAGGAATTATAATTGAGAGAGATTCTCTAAGATTAGATTTCAGGCAGGTTTAATAATCCCTTTTTATTATAAGATTGATGATAAAAAAGGGCGAGTGGGTGCTGATTTTATTTAACCTGCTTTACATAGTTGCTTTTACGATATATTATGTTGCAAGGCAGAATTATGAGTTTATGGTTTATATCGGAGTTCTTGTTTTGCTTTTTGCTGTTGTTTTTGCTATTCAAAGGCGCGTTAAATTTCCTGTTCTGATTTTGTGGATGCTTTCTGTTTGGGGCTTGTTGCACATGCTCGGCGGGGGAGTGCATCTTGCGGATGGAACTGTTTTGTACAGATGGATTCCTATTGAGCTTTATCAGGGAATAGATTCAGAGTTTGTTCTTTTGAAGTTTGACCAGATTCTTCATTTCTATATTTATTTTGTTATGTCGTTTGTGCTGGCGCATCTTGTAAGAAATAAGATGCAGGGGATGAAGCCGCTTTATGTTGGACTATTCGTGGCACTTGCGAGCATGGGTTTGAGCGTTATTAACGAGCTTATTGAGTTTGGAGCTGTTCTTTTCTTAGGCAAGACTGGCGTTGGGGGATATTATAATACTCTGCTTGACCTGCTGTTTAATACGCTCGGGGCTGTTGTTGGTGCATGGGCTAGTTCGTTGCGAACACGCCATTAGGTAATTTGTAGCCAGTAATTTCTTCTAAGGGAAGGATGACGTTGTAGATTTTGGCTATGTCGGAGAATTGTGCTCTGAATTCATTGATAAAATTTCTTAATTCGACTGAACTTTTGCCCAGCAGTCCGATATCATAGTCCCATGCCGCGCCTATGTATCTGGAATAAAATGTTATTCTTTTGTGTTTGGTGAAAAAGTCCACAAGCCTCTTATTAATTTCTTCACCGAATTTAATTAGCTTTAATTGTATCCCATACCACTCGTAGCCAAGTTTTTTCCAATCAAGAGAAATCGTATATCCTAAAATAACTCCTTCTTTTTCTAATTTTTTTATTCTATTTCCCGCGCCATTCGGAGTTAATCCTACTTTTTCCGATATATCAACTAAACTTGCACGCGCATCAGTGTTAAGCAGAGATATTATATGCGCATCTTTTTTATCAAGATTTACCTTTTCAGATGAAAACTCCAGTCTTTTTCCTCTTTCTTTAGAGCCAAGAAACTTAAATCCGAAATGGCTTCCTTCTTCCCATCTCAATACTACATATTCATCAATATATTTTTTAAATTTAGTTAAGAATTCGTTTATGACCTCTGATAGTTCAACTCTTTCAGGAAGGATAATATCAAAAATTAGGCTCCACCTTCCTGCTGCTGGACCTATCCAGGTCATATACCTGCTTTCTTTCAGATAATTTATGATTTCTTCTTCGCTTTTTTCTTTGAGATTGGCAAGTTCCAGCAAAACAACATAATGAGCAAGCCCCAGCTTCTTTTCATTTAAGACAATGTTAAACTCTTTTATGAGCCCTGCTTTTATGAGCCTGTTTATTTTGTAATTGACATTCTCTCTTCGCAACCGAATTTTTTTGCCTATTACGCTTATGTGCTCCCGCGCGTTGTTGAGCAGTATTTCTAAGATTTTCTTGTCGTAAGCGTCTAATTTTATCGTTCTATTTGGGTCGGCTATCTTGTTCTCCTTAGCTGTATTATTCATTGCGTCTTTTATTTTTATTTCTTTGAGATTTTCTCCGAAATCAATTTTGCTACTTAAATCGTCGTCTTCGTATTTTTCAAGCAATTCTTTTATATCTTTTGCCATATTTTACATTTATGCATTATAGTATATAAATATTGCGTTTATGGAAGAAATAAGGTGCGGATAGTTTATATAAGTGCATTACTATAGCCTAATATGGAAAACGAAATAAAACCTAGAGAATATTTAGGAGGCAATAGATAATGCCCCTGTGTGGATTTAGCCCGAAAATGCTTGAAGGTTTGCGAGTCTTTCAAGAAGGGTTAGTGGAACATGGATTATTTCAGCGTTCAAAGGAAACTAACCAGACGGTTCAAGAAAGGTTGGAAGAGGAGTTATCTGATATGGGTAGATTTTCTGTAGAAACGCATAGAATAGAAAATCCTGAATTGAGAGCTTTGACAGAGAGCTTATCAAAGTTTGCCCAATCCTTTTATAAATTGGCAAGAAAGAAAGGAATTGATAACTATAAACAAACAGCGAAAGAGGTAAATAATTTCTTTATTGAGATGGACGCGAAATTTTATGGAGAATTGCAAGGGAAGCCAGAAGATATGAAGAAACTAGCAGAACACTTAAATGCGTATAGCATTGGGGCGCACTAAAATGCCCATTTGTGGTTTTAATCAGGAAATGGTGCAGGGCTTAGCAGGTTTTCATAATGGGCTTGTTGAGCACGGCGTTATAGCCCGTTCAGAAAAAAAAGACCAAGCATTTGACAAGACAATTGAAAAAGAACTAAGTGATATGTCTCGTTTCCTCAAGGAGACGTACAGGATAGAAGATTCAGAGATGCGTGAATTGACTGAGGCGCTTGCAAGATATGCCTGTGTGTTTTATAAGTTAGTTCAAAGAGAAGGCGTAGATAAGTACAAGCAGATTATTCAATTTCTGAATAAGTTTTATTTTGAGATGGACAATAAGTATTATTCAGAATTAGAGGGGAAGCCAGACGATATGAAGAAACTTGCTCTTTATCTGAATGAGATTAAGATTTAGTTCTTTTCAAGCAACCATTTCCAAACAGGTTTAATAATTATTTTTTTATCTTTTAGGATAAACTCTTCTTCTTTATCAAGAGTTAGAATCAAACCTTCTTTTAACCGGTATTCTTTCAAAGCTTCAATCAACCCATCAACCTCTCTCTTTTTTGTTACTGCGTTATCTAAGACCAAACATATCTGAATCGCTTTGGTTATTTTAAGCCCTTCTTTAATAATAAAGTCACACTCATTATTTTTAGCATGATAATAAACCTCATTTCCATCCCTTACTAACTCTATGAAAACGAGGTTTTCTAATCTTTTTCCTGCGTTCTCTGAGAAATTAAAAGCCACGGTTTTCAAAAAGCTATTATCCAATACATAAAACTTTGATGAAGAGACTTTCTGCTTCTTAATTGAGTAATCAAATTTATTTATTGTGGATGCAACAAAAACGTTTTTTAGATATCCAATATAATTGTTTATCATGCTCAAACTTTTTATGCTAGAAACCTGTTTTAATGTCGAATAAGAATAAGTCTTGCTAACGTTAGAGAATAAGTATAAGATTAGATTATTGAGTTCCTTAATCTTTTTTAGATTATATCTTTTTATGATGTCTTTGTTAAGTATATCCTCAAAATATTGTTTTGAAAGACTTAAATCATCATTTATTATTACTAATGGGAATCCGCCATTTTCAAAGTAATAATTAAACGCTTGAGAAATTGCTCTCCTTTCATCAGTTGTTTGGTAATCTATTTTAATCTTTTTGACTAAGAGAAATTCTTTAAAAGAAAAAGGATATAGCTTAATGACCTTATTTCTTCCAGTTAGAAATGTTGAAATCTCAGAACTCAGAAGGCTGGAATTTGAGCCGGTAACAAAAACTTTAATCCTCTTTGTATATAGGTTATTTACCCATCTTTCCCAGAAAGGCACATTTTGAATTTCATCCAAAAGAAAGATTACATTCGTTTTTATTCCATATCTTTCTGAGACTATATCTTCTATATCTTCAAAATTTTCCACTTTAAAATCCGTAAGCCTTATATCATCAAAATTCATGTAAACAAATTTTTCTTTAAGTTTTTTCGATATAATCTTTAGAAGCGAGCTCTTTCCACATCTTCTAATGCCCGTTATAACTATTATCTCGTTGCCTTTCATGTAATCGTTTAATGAGACTTCTCTTTCAATAAGACCGTTCAATTTATCAAACAAATCTTGCTGATCCCGTAAAACTTCTTTTAGTTTGTTCTTTTCCACGTTTTCTATCAGACTATGGACTTTATAAACCTTTCTTTTCCATTTAACAATTGTTTATAAATAGGCATATTTTGGTAAAGAAAGCTTAAATTAGGATTAATCCTTCTATTTTTTAGTTCTTCCAGACAAATTCATTGCAGAAGCCGCAGTTCTTTTCAATATGGCAGGGTTTAAAGTTAGTATCGTAGCAGGCGAGTATTTGCTGGGCGGTTTGCATGAGCTCCTGTTTAACTGTGTGAAGATTGAAAAAGGTTTTTGGCGAGTTAATTTCGCGCGCAATGTTATCATCTCCAAGGTCGAACTCAAGTGGTTTTTCGTGGCGCAGCATGTCAAGAGTGAGGCGCCTGACTGGTCCGAGGTTGAGATTTGGAGCGGCGAGCGCGTAAAGCCCGAGCTGCCAGTTGCGATGCTGCGCCGTGATAAATGATTTTCCTGTTTTGTAATCTATGATTTCAAGGCCTTCGGGATGAATGTCAATGCGGTCCGCATATCCCTCAAATTCCAAACCGTCAATGTTTACGTGGAGTTTTTGTTCTGTAAGCGAATGCCGGTCGTATTTGTGCTTGTTGCGCTGGAAGAAGACGCGGAGAATGGTGAGTGCTTCGTCGAGATTGATGATGCGCCATTCTTCTTCAGCGTAGCGTGCGTGCGCAAGGTCGAGAAAACCGCTTTCTGCTCTGAACTGATGTTTGATGCCTTCTTCAATGATTTCGTGCACGAAAGAGCCGAGCCTAATGTCTTCCCAGGAGATAGGCTGTTTTTCCGGCATCTGATAACGATACTTGTATTCGTATTTCTTTTGGCATTCGGTGAAGAGCAGAAGCGCTGAAGGGGAAAAGGTGATGCGCTTTGGTTTTGGCGGCGCGCGCGATTGCGTGTTTTTTTCAAGGACCATGACTGGCTTGCTTTCGATTGTAAGAGTGTCATCTTTTTCAAAGTTTACGTCTGAGTTTGTTGTGTAATCTATTTCGTTGAGAAATTGTGAAGGAATGTGAGGTTTATTGTTATAATCGCGCGCATATGTCAGTACGAGTTTTTCTTTGGCGCGGGTGAAGGCCACATAGCATAAGCGGCGCTCTTCGGCTAGTTGGTTATCGCGTTCAAGTTCAGCTATGGCTTCTTCTTTCAGATATGAGGGAATGTCTGTTATTTTGTCTTTTATTTCAGGCAGGAGCTCTGATGGAAGAAGATGGTCTTTTGACATGCGCTCTGCAGGGAACTTGCCTTGCACTATGCCTGAGACAATGACTATGCGATATTCCAGTCCCTTGGTTGCATGGTTGGTCATGATACGCACTCCTGCGTTTTGTGTGCTTGCTGCATCGACTTCAATGCCGAGGCGCTGCATGATTTCAAGATGGTAAAGAAAATGCTCGAGGTCTGCGTATTCCGCAGAAGCGTATTCTTTTGCGAGCGCGAGAAATTTTTCGATATTGAGCTTTTTTTCTTCGTCTTCAATATTACAGAGAATTTGGATAATTGGGTTACTCTTTGCCCCAAATTCTCTGTCTGGAAACTGAGAAAATCTTCGATTTTCGAGGCCATCAAGAACATTCAGTTCTTGAGGATTCGAATTAACTATAACATAATCACCCGAATTCTTCATATCTGCACTGAACTGCGCTTGTATTTGCGTGAGCGCTTCATGAGCAGGTTTGCTGGTGAATTCTTTGATGTTAGTCAGGCGCTGGGTGAGGAGAGATATTTTATCTTTGGTTTCAGGGGTTAATTCGAGTGTGGAGAGTGTTTTGAGTAGGTGTGCGCTTAGGCAGGGCTGTTCCATGCTCTTTTTTATGAGGCGGCTTATCTGGGCGAAGTCATCCGGGCTGATTCTTTCGTTGTAAATAAGCTCCCACCACGCCTGCTCGCCTCCTCGGGAGTTGTGCGTAAGCTTGCTTGCAATCGTCGCGTAATTGATTAGTTTTCTTATGTATGACAGGCTCAGGAGCGAAGTGCGCGTGACTGAAACGTATGGGATTTTAGCTTCTTCAAGTTCGCGCTTGAGCCGGCGTGATTGGTGATGCGTGCGAAACATGATGCACATTTCCTCTAAAGGAACGTCATGCTGCTGATGCGCGCGAATGAGCTCGATAATTTTGCGGACTTCTTCTTTGTCGTTGGCAAGTTCAATTACTTTTACTGGTGAGCCTTCGCGCTGTTCTGAGTTGAGCACGCGGATGCATTCTTCCTTGTTAATGTAGTTATGCTCGATAAGCTTATGTGCGACACGGAGAACAGTATTTGGCGAGCGGTAGGATTTATCGAGTGCAGCTATATCTTTTTGTTCTACGTTGAATGCTCTTTTGAACTCTGCCACGTTGTCGCGGTAAGCTCCCCTAAAGCGGTAGATAGACTGATTGATATCGCCTACGACTGTGATATTGTGATGCAATGCTAAAGCTTTTAGAAGATCACATTGCATTTTGTTGGTGTCTTGGAACTCGTCCACAATAATATAATCGTAGTTTTTGCTTATTTCAGGATAATTTTCAAGCAAGGCGAGAGCGTAAATATGCAGGTCGGCGTAATCAAGCAGCGAACGTTTTTCTTTTATCTTCTCGTATGCGCGCCATGCCTGCAGGAACTTTTTTCGTGCGTAGAGCGTGCCCAACAGGGCGAGTTCGTCCTTTAGTTGTCCGCGTTCAGACCTTTTACTGTGCGCGCCCAGATGGAGTGTGTTGAAGCTGAATTGCAGATATTCGAGCGCGCGCTCGAGATTGTCAATCTTTTTTTCTGCGAGTGTTTGAGTTAGATGAACGTCTAAATCGTGATGCGCGATGCCTAAATCTTTGGCAATACCTATGGTGTCGATGTATTTAATGCATAATCTGGGATGCAGCTTGAAACTTTTGTGCATAAGGATTTTTGCATCATCAGGCAGCAGGATACGAAAGGAATCATTTATTCCTATTTTTGAGCCATGCATGCGTAGAAGGTCTGCGCAGAAGGAATGAAAAGTGCGGATGACTGGCTCGTGAGGGGGCGCAAGTGAAGGAATGACCGTGGTGATGCGTCTTTGCAGAGAGGCGACTGCTTCATTTGAAAATGTTAAGCACACTATTTTTTCAGGAGCGTAGATATTATTTTCTATCAAATACTTCATTTTTTCTACAATGGTGTACGTCTTGCCTGTGCCTGCTCCTGCAAGGATGACGCATGGACCCGTGCTCTTTTTTATGACTTCTTGCATCTTGCGAAGATGAAATGAGGGGTTAAAAAGATTTAGTTATACTATCTCGCCATGACCGATAAGGCGCCAGTGATTATTGACATTGCGGGCGATGGCGATGTTCTCGCCTTTGAATGGCACGACCGGGATGCGAAGGGCGAGTTCGGCTTCATTATTTTTGACTTTCTTGACTGTGCCGACGCTCACTGATGTATTGATGCTTAACAGAAGCATCTCGCTGGGTTTGACTGGATCGACAGCTGTCTGCTGCTGTGTGCCTAGCATTTGATCGAAGAGTTTGTATTTAATTGATAGCGTGTATGTTGGCTCCGGGAGTTTGCCAATATGTGATACTATGGATCCTGAAAGTGCATCGGCTTTTCCGAGAGACATATCGAGTTCGGTTTCGATTGACATGCTTCCTCCGGGAGTTATATAGTCCAGTTTGTGGCTGCCCTTGAACAGCGCTTTAACTTTGGTTTTGAGGGGATTGTAGGTGAGCTGATTTGCTTCTTTGATGGCGAGACCAGGCTTGATTTCTATTTCGTCGCCGACTTTGAGCGTGCCTTGCTTGAGCGCGCCGCCGAGAACAGCACCGTTTAGTTTATCTGGAGTAGTGCCTGGTTTGTTGATGTCAAAGCTTCGCGCGACAATAAAGAGCGGGTTTCCCTTTGTGTTGCGTTCGGGTGTTGGTATCGCGCAGAGGGCTTCGTAGATTTTGTCGATGTTGACTTCCTGCTGGGCTGATACCGGAATAATGGGCGCGTTCTGCGCGATTGTGTTATGTACTAATTTCCTGAGCTCTTCGTAATTGGCTCGGGCTTGTTCTTTTGTGACGAGGTCAATTTTATTCTGAATGATGATGGCATGGCTGATGCGTTTTGCCTGAAGTGCGATGAGGTGTTCGCGTGTTTGAGGTTTAATACCTTCATTAGCTGCCACTACGAGAACGGCTGCATCCACGATGGCTGCGCCAGATAGCATAGTGGCCATAAGCATCTCGTGGCCTGGAGCGTCCACGAAGGAAACATATCTTAGCGGCGTGCCTTTGTTTTCACGGTTTATGCCTGAAGCGTCTTTGGAAAGTAAGATGTCTGCGTAGCCTAAGCGTATTGTAATGCCGCGCTTGAGTTCTTCTGAGTGCGTGTCTGTCCAGCGACCTGAAAGTTTGTGAAGAAGAGTTGTTTTGCCGTGGTCGATGTGACCACACATGATAATATTAAGCGTGGGAATTGCTTCGTCGAACTTTGCCATAAATCTAATGCGCAATAAGGCATTTTAAAGGTTTGTTCTTTGGTCTTATTGAGTTAGGTAATATGCAAAATAGCCAGCAACTCCATAACTTACTGCTTTGATGAATTCAACTCCTGTGGCAAGGGCAAGCCTTCCCCCACGTTCTTTCCAAGAGCCTGCTTTGTTCTGACTGGTGCGCCATAAAGTATATCCTGGAATTAGATTCCTAATAATCTCGCGCGTGCATATTTCCATGCATTCTGTCATGTCTCTTGAATCAAATGAATTCTCTCTTGAATGCCCTGTTCTATCTCTGTCCGGACTTTTATTGACTAATTGTTCTATATCTTGGGTTGTTGTCATAAAATTCGATTAGTTAACAGGAAAGTTTTATTTTTATGCAGTGGGCGCGGCCTCTATCTTCTTTTCTTTTGGCTTGTTTTGGTCAGGGAACATTTCAGCGAGCTTTTTGTGACCGTGCTTGGTGATGACGAGATTGATTTGAGAAGTTTTTTCCGAGAGGCGGCTGCCGCGCACGGTTTTTCTTAATCGAAGCCCTTTTGGCGTGTAGCGCTTTTTCTTGCCTTCGCGTCGAGGTCGTTTGTGCATTCCCCAGCCTTTCGTGAGCAATACGCGCTTTAGTTCAGGACCTTCGACGTCTTTTTTGTGCGGAAAGCCTGCGTTGTCTGAAGCGCCTGCAATTATCAGTTCATATCCTTCAAGGTCTGCACTAATGTCAGAACCCTTAAGGTTCTCTCCTACGTGTTTTCCAATAAGGGTTTCGCTCGTGCTTTCGAGTTTCCACGTTTTACCATTCTTATCTGCAAGATTTAGTTTGAAAGGCATATTGTGATGAGAAAAAGGTGGTTTTTAAAGATGTCGTTCACGAATACGCCAAGAACCACACGAAGTAGGGCATTTATCTCATGCCACCAGTCAAAGACTGGCGGTCTTTGACATTCCCCACTTAGAATTCTTGCGCTGTTTTATGGTTTGGATTTCCTGAAGCACATTAAGCTCGTCGCGCGCAAGAAGGTCTTTGTGCTTTTTAAAATCCTTGAACTGCGATTCAGAAATGTTTGCGTATAGGAAGCGTGTTACTTTTAACTGCCTGTCAAACGTAACTCCTGGCAGTGAGATTGCAATCTCCTGCCCTGCCTGCGCTTCTTCTACATTATGCTTGTCAGCCTGTATTGCTTTGACATGCGCAATGTTATTGTCATTTTCATCTATCAGAGGTATGCGTGATTTGAGCGTTCCTGCCTGTACGCGCACTCCGAAAATAGCAGGATTTGAGTTTCTAAAGACAAATTGAGGAAGAATTTCAAGCTTGCAGATGGTTGCGAGCCCCATGAGTTTTTCTTTTTCAATTTTTTTCAGGAGGTTCTGGCGCCATTCCTGAACTTTTTCAATTAGCTTGTAGACTACCTCGTCTGTAAACACAATGACTTTGCCGTATTCAATTTCTTCTTCAGAATCTACATTGAATCCTATGACGAGCGCATCAAGTGGCTCATTCTCAAGATTGGCTTTTGCGGCAGCTATGTCTGCTTTGCTGATTGGCCCAATGCCTGCCTTGAGAATCTTTATGCCTGCCTGGCGCAATAAAATAGCAAGAGCCTCTAGGCTGCCAAGAGAATCTGCTTTTATTACCGCTCCTTTTTCATCTACTCGCACAGCATTTTCTATTTCTTTCTTGAATTGAGCCATTATTTCTTTAAGATTATTATTTAACTTTTGAAAGGGCATTCCTGGAAGAAGACCTTCTTTATCTGTCAGTTTGAGCCGAACACCTGTGGCTGCCAAAGCATTTTTTACAGATTTATATTTGAACGAAAGAGGCTGTATTTCTTCAATTGAGCGTATTTTCGATATAAGTGGTTTGCCAAACGTTGCTATCACTATATCATCTCCTTCCTGCAAACTGCCATCATAGAGGATGGCTTCCACATGCTCTATTGAACGCTCTTTTTTTATTTCTAAAATAACGCCCTTTGCGTCCTGCGCAAGCTCAAGTTGTTTTGCAAGGAATTTTTGACAGAGACCGCATAAAACAAAAAGAAGCTCTGAAATCCCTTCTTTTGTTCTGGCTGAACACGGCACTATCGCAATTTTTTTTGTGAAGTCAGTTACTTCATAAAACAGCGAGGAATCAAATCCGTGCGATTGCAGTGCGCCCTGAAAAGTCATAAGACCGGTGTCAAACTCATCTTTTACATTTATTGCCTGGGTTTCAATTGCTTCTTTGATGGAATCGCGCTTTTTCCATCCAGAGAGGTTGTCAATTTTGTTTAAGGCGACAACAAACGGGGTTTTGTTCGCCTTGAGAATGGAAATAACTTCTGCTGTCTGGGGCTCAATTCCTTTCTTTATGTCTACCACAAGAATAGCTAAATCCGCCAATGCTCCTCCGCGCTTTCGCAGGTTCGTGAAAGCCGCATGCCCTGGAGTGTCAATGAACAGAAATCCCGGAATCTTTAGCTCCGTGCCTGTTTTTTTTATCAATGGGCAGGCGCGCTCAATTTGCTCAATTGGATATTTTGTAAATGAGATTTTTTGGGTTATGCCTCCTGCTTCTCCTGCCTGCACGCACGTTCCTCTAAAGCAGTCCAAGATGCTTGTTTTTCCGTGGTCTACATGACCGCATACTGTTATGATTGGCTGGCGGATATGTAATGTGTTGGGAGTCATATTTCAAGTGTACCATTTTCTTAATATTTGTGAGGAAAGGGCGTTTAAAAGGTTTGGGACGCGATGTTCTAATCAATATAAGCAAAGCATATCCGGAGATTTATCCTGATTAAATCGTTCTATATTCAAGAATCTCTGTCTATCCATTCCCTTGCTTATATGACATAATCAACGGGAATGTCTATATCCGAACAGAGATTTATTTTTAAATCCTGCAAAGTTCAGATAGCATGCCTGACGAAGAAACACCAGCATACACCCCTGCTTCTGCTAATAATTCAAATATTATTGATTTGAGCAAGCCGCAGGTAGGCACGCTTCACTTTAAGCTTATAAAAGAGATGGGAAATAAATCTGTTGTTCTTGAACTCGTTCCGCCTGATGCAGTTACGCGTTATTCTTATGGTGGAGAGCGCTTAAAGTATTTTAAAGTCAGCCTTTCGGATTTAACTACTCGATTTGAGAAAGTTGGCGAACTCGAATATACATGTACTGGGCAGATTTTTATGGATTTTCTTGATGATGTAAATGACAAGTCTGGAGGGTTATCTGTTGAACCGTATAATCCTAGTCATTAGCGTATTATTCTTATTAAGTTTTGGAATCTTCCTGTATTCTTTTTACGAGCCAGACTCTTTTAGCTATTCACTTACGAAAGCGATTTGCGAAGGCACAACATGCAGGGATTTTTTAATAACGTGTGCACCAAACAATTCAGTTGTGAGCATGGCTCCTCTTACAGGATTTGTTACGTTTCCTTCAGACTGGAAGGATACGCGTATTGAAAAATCTTTATGTGTGCCGTAACCTGCTGTCAAGACACCAGTTGTCTGGTCCGTGAAAGAAAACTGCGAGCGCCGCGATTAAGAGACCGATGTCTCTTATAACAATGTCGTTATAGCCCAATACAAAAATAACTCCTGCTAAATGCAATGTAGCAAATGCTGAAGCTATGCGCGTTAAAAAGCCAACGAGCAGAAGCACGCCGATGATTATGTCAAACAGCCCGTTAAGCAATACAGCTTGTGCAACCTCGATACTAAACGGAAGCGCCTGCGGAAAATAAGATTCCCATAAAGATGGTTTTAAGAGCTGGTCAATTCCTATAAGAAAGAATGTTAGCCCGACAGCATAGCGCACTGCTTTCGGGGCGTAAGGCTTTAAGTTTTCTAATAATTTCATGATGATTCAACAATAACAGTTCCGCGCGAGCTTGGATTGAGATGGTCGTGGTAGTTCCACGAGCCAACTTCATTGAATACAAAAGAATAGGATTCTCCCTGCGCAATTCCTCGGCACGCATCAAATATCTCGTTTTCCTCGTCTGTTCCGCATTTTGCAATATCTGAATTAGGATAAGATTTATGGGAAGGGTGAACGGCAGAAGCAGGCCAGCTCATCCCTGTTTTTTTGTTGAGCCAAGTTATTCTTTCTCCCTGCTTAATTGTAATTGTCTCTGGAGAAAAACCATTGCTTGTTATTTCTACTGTCTGCTGGCTTGGCGAGCTGCCCTTTGG